>JAEEGL016025858.1_pt1 | contig 17193 bp, 16 predicted proteins | sample 9134231 | NCBI WGS metagenome assembly JAEEGL01 (sample SAMN16246548, study PRJNA631951) | gut metagenome | biome: gut microbiome; feature: rumen; material: fiber-attached | host: Bos | place: Iran: Karaj | collected 2018-10
AAGAAAACCTCCAAAAAATGATCAAATTTAATTCGCCTCGGAAACGAATCTCTTATTGATCAATAGGCGCGAAGCGCCGCATTTTTTGGAGGCTATGTCAAGTGATTTTTGCAAGAAAATGCAGAGATTTTATAATAAAGAATAAGCTGAAAAGCCTTGATTTTACTGGCTTTTTTAGCTTAAGTTGACCACATTGTAGTCTGACCCCATTACGGAATATTACAAATGAACAAAATATTTAGTTTGTAGAGTAATGGGAAAATTTTGAAAAGAATTAACAGTGTTGAGATAATAGAACGTACGTGCTATATTATAGGGGCGGCTCAGCCGCATTGAAAGTACCCATGACGGGGTGGTAGTCTCCCGAGCCTTATATGGTGATACAGTATTGGTCACTAAAGGAAGGGAGGTGGCGCCAGTGAGTGATTATGAAATCATTATGATAATGCTAGCTATGTTAGCATTGCCGTTTACGGCTTGTAGTTTTCTCCTTGCGTTGCTTAGCTTTCTCGATTCGAGAAATGATAAGCGAAAAAAATAATGCCTCTCTCGTCGGCAAACGGGAGAGGCGCCTCTCACTGAGAGGTATAAGTTAATCTTTCTCGGGAGCATCCACTTTGGAGTGGGTGCTTTCTTATCTATAATATAACATCCTTCCATTTTAGTTTCAATGGATTTTTCCTGATATATTTTAACTAGTAAATCTTATGGTGAACTAGTACGGAATTTTACAAAGGAAAATGATAAATTATATACAGCCATATCAGAGCATGGTTGTATTCTATCGGAGTATGCACCTGGAACAATTCCTAAAGACTATAGATTTCCTATGAGAAATCGTCTTATAGCAGCTTTGTCAGATAAGCTTTATGTGATTGATGCAAGCAAAAATAGTGGAACAGAATCTACTGTGAAGAATGCTGTGAAATACAATCGTGAGGCTATTAGAGTAAGCGTTGTTCGTCAGAACATTTCATGCAACCAGTTTCCTCTCCTGTAGAAATTCTTTGTAAAATTCACTGTCAAGATTAACTTCGTGAATTTCAAAAATATCCATTTCTTTATTAAATGCTTCTCTTAAATCTTCTCCAAGGGCATAAACCATCGAAAGTTTAAACTGGTCGCCACCAAAAACCAAAAAATCTAAATCACTATCTTCTGTAGCGGAGCCCCTAGCATAAGAACCAAATAGGTAAATTGCTTGAATCCCATATGACTCTGCAAAAGGTTTTACTATTTTCCGAATTTCATCTATTGTGTATATTTTCATAGATTTCACCTCTTAGTCACAGTATATCATAGGTATATATGAACTCCACAACAGCATCCTTTAGCGATAGGGTAAATTTAGTGTCAGTTGGGAGTCCTGAGAGATACCCTCATGAAAATAGTTCTTAGATTTGATGACTAAAGTTTACAGCTTTCTTGCTAAAAAAGGAAGCCTTGCTGACGTGTGGAATGACTTATGTTCTGTAGTTAGCAATGATGTAAATTGAAATAGGAGAGCCCCAAAAGTAGCATAAGCTCTAGGGCTCTTTACCTCTCCCTGGGGCTATTTTTATTTAAATGTCCAAAAGTCGATAAAAACATGAGATTTGGACAAAAACATATTGACGCAACCATCAAAAAAAATATATATTTAATATATGGAAAAGAAAAAAATAATTGGACGAACTAAAGAATGTGAACGACTTCAAAGATGTATGGAGGCAGACCAGGCTCAATTGGTAATTGTCTATGGTCGGCGCAGAGTAGGAAAAACATACCTTATAAATCAGTTCTTTAATAACACTTTTGCCTTTAAGGTTACTGGTGCATACACAGAACCTATGGAAGCTCAGATTAAAAATTTTACCAAAGAGATAGCCCGTAAGCAAAAGACTGATATCGAGCCTCCAACTGATTGGTATGATGCATTTGAACTACTACGTGAGTATATAGAGAGTTTATCTCCAGACGAGAAACATGTCTTTTTCTTTGATGAGATGCCCTGGCTAGATAGTGGGAATGAATCCAATTTCCTGCCTGCGTTTGAGTGGTTTTGGAATGATTATGTTTCCACGAGAGATAATATAATCTTTATAGTATGTGGCTCCGCTACATCTTGGATGGTTGATAATATTGCCAATAATAAAGGTGGTTTGTTTAATAGGCAGACATGTAGGTTATATCTTGAGCCATTTACATTGGGAGAGGTTGAAGAATATCTTCAGTCTAGAGGTTTCATGTGGGCAAAATATGATATTGCCGAATGTTACATGATAATGGGAGGTATTCCTTTTTATTTGAGCATACTGCAAAATGACAAATCATTAGCACAAAATATTGATGAAATGTTCTTTAAGAAAAAGGGCGAACTATGGGATGAATTCGAGCACCTTTACGCAACGCTTTTTTCAAACAGCGATGCCTATATAAAGGTGGTTGAAGCGCTTAGCAAAAAGAAGAGTGGTCTAACAAGAAATGAAATTATAGAAGCAACAGGTATGCCATCTAATGGTAATTTATCTAAAATTCTAAAGGATCTTGTAGATTCAGGCTTTATTAGAATTTCTCTTTTCTACGGGAAAAAGAAAAAGGATTTACAGTACCAGTTGTCAGATTATTATTCTGCATTTTATTTCAATTTTATTCGTGAGAACTATGGCAAAGATGAGCAGTATTGGAGTCATGCAATAGACAATCCGGCTAGGAGAGCATGGTGCGGTTTAACGTTTGAACAAGTGTGTAAAGACCATGTTAAGCAGATTAAGAAGGCGCTAGGGATACTGGGCGTTCTTTCTGAAGAATCTATTTGGTTTACAAAAGGCGGAGTAGATGAAAACGGCACAAAACAAAAAGGTGCACAGATTGATTTACTGATAGATAGACGGGATAGGGTCGTTAATCTTTGTGAAATCAAATTCGCAAATGATGACTATGAAATAGATGGCGATTATAATAAGGATTTACGGAATAAGATTGAAAGATTTGTAAATCTTACAAATTGCAGAAAAACAATTCAGCTTACAATGATTACGACCTATGGAGTGAAGCCAAATATGTACAGCGGTTTTGTGAGCAATCAGGTAGTATTAAATGATTTATTTTCTGAAGCATAACGTACTTCCGTTGTCCAAAAGTCAATAAAAAAGTGAGATTTGGACAAAACTAGTAATTCCATAAAAAACTATTCGCGGAAAGAGGGAAAATTAGATAGATTTTGCGGCCTCATATCACGTTTTTCACACTTGAAATTCACTGATTATGATATTTTAGTGGATTAATTGTGAATTTGACCTTTTCCCTCCCTAGTGAAGGTATAATTTTAGATGTTCCTTTATTCCCTAGCACTAGGAGGGGTCTATATGAAAAAGAAAAGTTTGTTTTTGGCTGTTATTTTTTTATTAATTCTTAGCACAATTGGGTGTGGGCAAAAAGAGGTCTCTTTTGATGATTTGGTAGCCTATAATGAGTCAAAAGAAGTATTTAATAACCATAAAAACTACTCAGTAATCTGTACCGTTTTCGATGAAGAGGGTTCGACATTTAATCAGGACTTATATGGCTGGTTTAAAAGCTTTACTTGCTATGCGGATAAGGACTCTTGCTTATACATTTATGAATATAGTGATTCTCAGGATTCCGTAGCATATGAAGATTCATATTTTGTGGGATATGATGGCTACTACAGAACTATATTTAGAGACGGCACTGAACGTTATTCTGTCCTAGGCTACTTTATGGACGAGGAGGACATAGAAAAGTACGAATATAGCAGTGATATGTGTCGTCCATTTGCTCCATCTAATGAGGAATCACCTAAAGAGCAGGTTAAAGCTTCAGAAGAATCTGATGGTGTCATTTATATTACTACTGAATGCAATATTGAGGACTGTGCTGAATTATCGTATGTCCCTGAGGAGTACGAGGGGGCAGTATGCCAATATCACTACGAATTTAATTCTGAGACAAAGGATGTTTTATCTGCGAAAATGGATATCCTACTTGATGAAAAGACTATCAATTTCTTAAGCCTGGAATATCAGTATGATGTAGAGTATCCAGAAGAATATAATCTTATGGTAGATTTTGCAGAAACAACAAAAGAAATAGATCCAAATGATTCTAGAACTATAACCATGATTTACCCAAATAATGATGACAAGGAATATTCTATTACTGTCAACAACGCTTATCGCTTACAGACACGCATTCTTCCAGGATATTCTTTATATTCAGATAGAGAAGGAAAAACACCTTTCAAAGGCAGCGATGCTAATGAAGATTTAGTTATTTATGCGATAAGTGATAATTAGGATTTTTCCTGTTATATCAAAGTAAATTCTATATTTATCGAAATAGGAGAGCCCTAGCAGGCTCTCCTTTCGTGTGAACTGACAGGGACTACCATAGGTGTGTTAGAAAGGGGGTCAGAAATGATAACACTGTTGATTCCGTAGATTTCTTTTATGGTTTCAGCGGTGATTATTTCTGAAGGAGTTCCTTCCTTAATGAGATGACCTTTTTTCATGGCGAAAAGGTAGTCCGCATATTTTGTTGAAAGATTAATATCATGGAGGACCATTACAATAGTGGTTCCTCTTTTTTTATTGAGATCCTTTAGAAGGTCAAGGATTTCAATCTGATAGGCAATGTCCAGGTAGGTGGTTGGCTCGTCTAAAAACAGGATATCTGTTTCCTGGGCAAGAGCCAAAGCGATAAAAACACGCTGTCGCTGGCCTCCGGAAAGCTCGTCTATACTACAGTCTGCCAAGTCAGTAATTTGCATGGCCTCCATTGCTTCTTCGATGGCTACGTAGTCCTCCTTGGTGAGAGGCGCCATGAACTTGCGGTGAGGGTAGCGACCTCTGGAAACAAGTTCTGCAACCTTGATACCCTCAGGTGCAATGCTGGTCTGTGGCAGTAACCCTATAGCTTTTGCGATGTCCTTTGACTTTATTTGGCTGAGAGGTTTGTCCCCAAGTGTAACTACACCTGCTGTAGGTGCAATCAGTCGGCAAAAAGTCTTTAGCATAGTGGATTTACCGCTGCCGTTTGAACCAAGGATAACGCTTATTTTATTTTCAGGTATCTGGATATTAACCGACTGAAGAATGGTCTTGTCTCCATATCCGGCCTTTATTTCTTTTGCCCGGAGTGTATTAGAATTCATTATAAATTTCCTCCTTTATTCTGTTTCAACAGAACGTAAATCAAGTAAGGTCCGCCTAAGAGACCGGTGATTACACCTACTGGAAATCTGGTGTATAAAAGGTTTTGTCCTACGAAATCTCCCGCAAGGACAAGGATGGCGCCCACGAGTCCAGAGGTGAGTATGTTTGATTGGTTGTGGCCACATAGCCTTTTTGCAATCGGACCTGACAGGAATGCAATGGAAGCAATTGGTCCTGTTATTGCAGTGGCAAAGGCGATTAGTACTACTGCAAAAATGATAAGTGCTGACCTTGTGAGGTTGACCTTAACGCCTAAAACTGTGGCGTAGGCATCCCCTAGTGTTAATGAAGCCATAGCGTGTCGAAGGATTATGATGGCAATGAGGCTTACAACTACCACAATAAATAGCAGTGGGAGAGAGTCAGTCACGATACCATTGAGATTGCCATTCATCCAGCGCATGGCTGTTGGCACGTCATATTCAGATGCAGTCATAATCATCCAGCTGATTAATGCTGTGAAGACAGCTTGGGCACCAATTCCCACAAGAATCAAACGATTTGCAGAAAAGGAATGAATGTAAGCAATCCTGTATATCAGAATAGATGTGATAATTCCTGCAATGACAGCTACAAGGGAAACAAGGCCTCTATTCATATTTAAAAATAAAATGCAGTAGACAGCAGCGGCTGTTGAGCCCGATGAGACACCGATTATATCTGGGCTAGCCAGTGGATTTCTTAATAAGGTCTGGAAAATATTTCCAGCTATTCCAAATGCCATTCTCGATAAAATGGCTGCGGCTGTCCTAGGGAATCGAAGCTTTGCTATAAGATAGCTTCCTTCGGTGCTTGTTCCTGTAAGCGTATTTATGACCTGTGGGAGAGAGTAATTTTTTTCTCCAATCATCATACTGAGGCAGGCCAGGCAGATTACTATTACAGTCATTATTAATATAGAAAGAAAATATTTTTTTCTTCTGAGTCTTACACCATCAAATAGGCTTTTATTTTTCATAGACTTTGTACCTTTGCCTTTCTGATGATAAAAATGAATATTGGGCCACCGATAATGGCAGTCATTATTCCAGTTTCTAGTTCTCCTGGTCGTCCTAACAAGCGTCCCAGTACATCTGAAATGAGAAGTAAGGATGCTCCGTAAAGACCACTGCAGGTGATAAGGCTTACGTGGTTGTTTCCGATAATCATTCTCATTATGTGAGGTACCATAAGGCCCACGAAGCTTATAGGTCCAGCGAGGGCTGTCACTGTGGCGCAAAGCAAAACACCACAAATGGTAGCGATGGCTTTAGTACGATTTACATTCAGACCAAGAGCTGTGGCTGTGTCTTCAGACAGAAGAAGAGTATTAAGGTTGTCTGATAGGAAAAAGCTCACAATTATCGCAAATACGATAAAAGGAAGGATAAGCAAGATATCTTCATAGGTGGTGCCACCGATGCTTCCAATTTGCCAAAATCTGTAGGTAGTCATAACACTGGAATTTGGCATTACGATAAGGCTTACAAAGGAGGACAGGGCAGTGCTTGTGGCAGCGCCAGCAATGGCAAGCTTAATAGGTGTAGGTCCGCCATAGCCAGCAGAGGCCAGCTTATATACAAATAAAGCAGCAAGAATCGCTCCGGTGAATGCAAGTCCTATATAGGAAAGCTTGGATTGAATATTGAAAAAGGTGATACCTATTACTATAAAAAGGGAAGCCCCTGTGTTTACCCCTAAAATGCTAGGGTCAGCAATAGGATTTCTAGTGATGGATTGCATAAGAACACCGGAGATGCTCAGGGCTGCGCCTGCAATCAGACCAAAGAGTGACCTTGGGATTCTTGCCTGGACGATGTTGACGTTGTAATCAGTGGAGTTGCTTTCTGTAAAAGCACGTATAACATCAGATAAACCTACGGATTTTACTCCGTAGGTTATTGAAATAAGCAGTGTTAAGATAAGTATTGCTATTCCTAAACCGTAGGTTAGGATTATTTTTTTATTACTCATTAATCTTCTTTGCGGCCTCGCTTAATACTGAAAGGTAATCATCGATTGCGTAAGGAATTGAAAGGATTGAAGGAGTGGTGGCAGCGGCTAAAGCAGTCTCTGAATCAATAAGTACAACTGCGCCGTTCTTTACTGCAGGAATCTGGCTCATAAGTGGGTCAGCCTGAAGTGCCTCCAAAAGTCCCTGATCTCCATAAACAACCATAATATCTACGTCACTTAACTGGTCTGTATTTTCTCTTGAAATAGTTACAGAGAAGTCCTCTGTGCTTTCTGCAAGAGAAAGGATGCTGTCTGGAGTCTTAAAACCAAGGTCATTCAAATATGAAGCTCTTGGATCGTTTGGAAGGTAAGCATAGAATGTGCTCATATCATCCTGTGAAATCCAGAAGTATGCTGCTGTTTTGCCTTCAAGCTCAGGGTAATCAGCAAGCTTTTCAGTGATAAGAGTATCTGTCTCTTCCACCAGCTTCTCGCCCTCAGCCTTCATACCGATGGCTGTTGCATTTGTTATAGTCTGTTCTCTCCAGTTTGTTTTCCAAGCTGTCTCCAGGAAAGGAACTACAGGAGCTATCTCTGAAAGGAGATTGTATTCCTCCTCAGTGAAACCTGAGTACGATGCAATGATAACGTCTGGCTCGCAAGTGGCAATTGCCTCGTAGTCCCAGCCAGTCTCATCCTTAAATACGTTTGGTGAGTCTACACCGAGGCTTTTAAAGGCATCATCTGACCAAGGATGAAGACGATTATCTGTCATAAGTCCATAGTTTGCAGCTGATACTCCTACAGGAACTACACCAAGGGCAAGGATTGCATCCTGGTTAGCCCATGCTAAAGTGACAACTCGCTCAGGCTTAGATTCAATCACGGTTTCACCAAAAGCATGCTTAATTGTAAGTAGGAAAGTTTCTTCATTATTTGTATTTGAAGTCTCTGTGGCTTCTGCAGTTACAGTTGCGTCAGTTGCTGTAGTGGCTTCTTCGGTGGCACCGCAGCCTGTGAATACTGCTCCCATAACTGATATAGACAATAAAATTGATAATAACTTCTTTTTCATTTCGTAATATTCCTCCTTGCTAGGCGGGTTAGTAATGCCTAATTGCGTCATACTATACCATACAAAAGTTAGCAAAGTCAAACCTATAGCTGTAATTTTTTTTGCATATTTATATTTTGGGGCATATGTACACAGTTATTTCATAATATAAAGGTACACTATACTGACATAGTAGAGAAAAAGTGATTATTTGAGGAGGAGTAATATGAAAAAAGGAGCTGCTTTTGTTTTGTCGCTAATACTTACAGTGGCTGCGGTGATAAGTCCTGCTTGCAGTGTGGAAGCTCAGGCGAAGGGCAGTATTGAACAACTGGTTATAGATATGCCAATAGAGCAGAAGGTGGCACAGTTGCTTATGCCTTCTTTTAGATATTGGGGTACAGGTGATAATAAAAAGGGTGTTACAGAGTTAAATGAACAGCAAAAAGCTACACTGATGAAGTACAACTTCGGAGGTGTTATTCTTTTTGGTCAAAATACTCAGGAGGCTGCACAGACAACTGAGCTTGTCAATGCTATGCAAAAGGCTAATTTGCAGGGTGGAGCTAAGTCGTCACTTTTGGTTTCAATTGATCAAGAGGGTGGCTATATTACTCGCCTTCAGACAGGTACACAGATGCCAGGAAACATGGCTATCGGTGCTACCGGTGACCCTGAAAATGCTTATCGAGCAGCCAATGTAACTGGAAAAGAGCTTGCAGTGCAGGGAATAAACGTAGATTTCGCACCGGTTATGGATGTAAATAATAACCCGGCAAATCCTATTATAGGTGTGCGTTCATTTTCTGATAATCCAAAGATGGTGGCAAAGTATGGACAGAGATATATAGATGGTCTACACAATAATGGAGTCATGACTGCTTTAAAGCATTTTCCAGGCCATGGAGATACTGCAACTGACAGTCATACAGGACTGCCACTTATAAACAAGACTTATGACGAGCTGAAGAAGCTCGAGCTTATTCCATATGCTGCTGTAGTAAGGAAGACTGATTTTGTAATGACTGCTCACATCCAGTATCCAAAGATTGAGACAGGCACCTACATTTCAAAGCTCACCGGTGAGAAAATTAATTTACCAGCCACATTGTCTAAGACTATTCTTACAGGTATGTTGAGGAATGATTTGGGTTTTGATGGAGTAATAATTACGGATGCATTGGATATGGATGCTATCGCAGAGCATTTTGATAGGATGGACGCCACAAAGCTAGCTATTAATGCAGGAGCTAACATGCTTTTGATTCCAGTAGATTTGTCTACAGAGGAAGGTCTAAAAGAACTGGATGATTATATTGATGGTGTTGTAGATGCAATAAATGCAGGTGAAATTTCTCGAAATACTGTTGATGATTCGGTAACAAGAATATTAAAAATGAAGGCAAAGTATGGCTTGTTGGTTGATGATTCATTAAATACTGTAAGCAAATGGTCAAGAATTCAGCCTTCGGCAAAGGTAGCTGAAAATGTTGTAGGAAGTAAGGCAAATCATGATGTGGAGTGGGATATAGCACTTGAGGCTATAACCTCAGTAAAAAATGACAAGGCCTTTCCTATAGCTTCAGATAAGAAGGTGGTTATTTTATATCCATCAGAAAGCCAGCTGAAATCCTTTGAATATGCAATAGAAAAACTGAATGAAAGTGGTGTTAAGGTTAAAAAGGATAACATAACAGCAGTTCAGGCTGATGACTTTGATAATTTAAATATAGCTCAGAACATAGCTGGTGCAGATGTGGTTATCTGCATTTCTGCAATTTATTCAGCAGAGGTAAAGAATAAGGATTTTATAACAAGCGTCATTTCTGAGGCACATAAGAATAATGCTAAGGCCATCATTTTAAGTGCTCATTTGCCATACGATACAGCATTATACCCAGAGGCTGACGGTGTTGTGGCTTGCTATAACGCTAGAGGAATGACAGAAATCCCAAGCTTTAAGCCAAATACTAAGCAGTATGGTCCTAATATTCCAGCAGCTATATATGTATTGTTTGGCGGAGCAGGTGCAAAGGGCTCACTGCCAGTAAGTGTTCAATAAGGCTCAGTTTACGAGCTATATTGATAATGGTTGTCTCTATTGGGAATTATGGAGATATTTGGACTTGTTGTAATAGACGAGACCTTACGATTCCTTCTTAACAATTGGAAGCTTTGTAAAATAAGAAAAGAGCACCAAGTATACCTTGATGCTCCAGTGCGCGACCAGGGGTTCGAACCCTGGACACCCTGATTAAGAGTCAGGTGCTCTGCCAGCTGAGCTAGTCGCGCTTATTTAATTACTGCTGTGTGACAGCAACGAATTACATTATATACGCTTTTGAGAATTTTGCAAGCCCTATTTTAAAAATTTCTTAAAAAATTGAAAATCCAGGAGGAGCTTCTTATGATTTTATTTGTGAATGCCTGTGTTAGAGACAATTCGAGAACCAAAAAGATAGCTGATGTCCTGTTGAGTAAACTAGGCGATAATGTTGAAGAAGTGAACCTGGAGAAAATGGGTTTTCCTAAAACTGACCAGAAATTTCTAGAGAAAAGAGATAAGTACATAGCTGAGGGGGATTATTCCAATCCATATTTTGACTATGCCAAGCAGTTTGCCACTGCTGATGAGATAGTCATTGCTGCACCATATTGGGATTTGTCCTTCCCAGCCAGCTTAAAACAGTATATTGAGCATATTAATGTTTTGGGAGTTACCTTTGAGTACACCCCTGAGGGTATCCCTGTAGGTAAATGTAAAGCGAAAAAGTTGTATTATGTTATGACTGCCGGAGGCGATTATGTACCTGAAGAGTTTGGCTTCGGGTACATAAAGACCTTGGCAAATAATTTCTATGGTATAAAAGATGTAGAGCTAATCAAGGCAACAGGCCTTGATATTCAAGGAAATGATGGGGATGCAATAGTTAGAGATTGCATCTCATCATTGTGATTATTTTTAGTTATCTGAAGAAGATGATGAAGCGCTTGCGGCACTCTGTCTATCTACAATCATATGCTGTAATGTGATTAGGATGGCGACAACTTCTTTTTCTACGTCGGTATTGTAAATATCTACGCACCACTTATCGTGTACGGAGAACATTTTTTGAGCAATAACAGCAATAATGTTTTCATTACTATCATAAAGCTCAAAGTTCAGGCCGAGGAAATTGCCTCTTAACTGCCAGCCGAGACCTTCGATATTAGTGATATCCTTTACCAGGTGGAATATCTCATTTGATAATGTAAAGGATGTGCCACTTGCCATCTGTATAATATGTTTCTCATGAAGGGTGAGTATTTTCTTCTCGATATGTGCAACCTCCTTATCAGAGGCATCATAGATATTAGTCTTGTCATGCAGAGAAGGAAAAGCTGTTTCTGCCCGGTAGATGACATTTTCTGCTTCATCAACCACTTCCATCTTGTGATGGAGTGAAAGAATCTTGGTGCTTGTAAATAAAGAACGTTTTGGACTACCAAAGCGCTCTACATTGTTTTCATTAGCGTCTTCGCCAGCTTCTCTAAAGCGCTGAATCTTTGAAAAAAATCCCATAAAATACCCTCCTTATAAACTATTGTCTAATAATTCAATTTTACCCTAAATCATTTTCCTTTTCTATTGAGAAAATATCTTTAATAAAAGAAGTTGACAGATAGAAATAGTGACATTATAATTGGAAACTGATTTTTATGGATGTTTTATAACCATCGGGGATAATAAATTGGAAGGAAGAGTACTTTTACACGATATAGTCTCTGCTATGGAGGCTGGCGAATTACAAGCATATTATCAGCCACAGTACAATGCTAAGAAAGGTGTTATAGGTGGCGCTGAAGCATTGGTTAGATGGGTAAAGCCAGATGGCACAATCGTTTATCCAGCTGATTTTATACCAGTGCTTGAAGAGAATGGACAATTATCAATAGTGGATTGGTTTGTAGCCGAGGAGGCTTGCAAGACCATAAAAGAGCTTGGCGACAAGGCTGTACGCATTAGCGTAAATTTTGGAAGAGAGCACGCAAAAGATATTGATTTTGTTCCAAAGCTGAACGCTTTAATAGAAGAATATGGTATTGATAAGAACTACTTTGGTGTGGAGATAACCGAGTCAGATTTTGCCACTGATAAAGATGTTGTAATTAACTGGGTAAGTGATGTTGAAAAAGCCGGATATATGGTTTCTATTGACGATTTCGGGTCTGGTATGTCATCACTTTCATTTGTAAAAGATATTCCCGCAAGAGTATTAAAAATAGATAGATCCTTTTTAAACGACAACTGGCAGAGCAAGAAAGGTCGAATAGCCCTTGAGTCAGTGTTCTATTTTGCACACAGACTTAAGCTTGCAACAGTGGTAGAGGGTGTTGAGACACAGGAACAGCTTCAGTTTATAAACACCTGTGACTGTGATTATATTCAGGGATTCCTGTTTTCAAAGCCTATGCCAAAGGATGATTTCCTTGTTATGTGTACTGAGGAGGCACCTGTAGAGATACCTTCTTCAGAAGGAATTCAGGATCAGGCAATGTTTAGCATTGTAAATCTGCTGATTAATTCTGTATATCAGAAGTTCCCTCTCATAATTATAGCTAACATTAGTAAGAATTCTTATCAGATATATAGAAGAGAAAGCTTTTTAGATGCAACTGTCCCTGAAACAGGAACATATGATAACGGTTGTAGCATCATTAAAAAGTTGTGTAATCCAAAGGATTATAAGGCTCTTGGAGATGCGTTCTCAAGAGAAAGTCTTCTTAAAGCCTACGAGAGAGGCGAAAGAAAAGTACTTAGAATAGTAAATCAACAAGATGAAAATGGTGATATACATCGTGTTTCGATAGAAGATTACTTTATTCAAAATCCAACAAGCAACGACGTGTATATCGTTTGTTTTATGCAGAGATTAGACTTTAGTGATGATGTAATCTTGTAAAAGATATGAGATATTAAAGATAGTCAAACCAAAATACTGGTTTGGCTATTTTTTTTGGATGGGAATAAGGTAAGTAAAATATTGTGAAGATTAAAATGTATAGTTTGTGCTAAATGTTCCGAATGTACATATTGTGCTATTATGAGGCAAAAGGTTAGTTTTAAGATAGCTGGCGTCAAATAAATATATTATTATGATATATAAAGGAAGTATTTTTTATGGGAGGGTAATAAAATGGCGGAATGTGTTCAGATTAACGAGACGACCTGGCGAATAGAAGATGATATGGTCAGGTTCTATTTGTTTTGTGGAAAGGAAAAAGCAGCGCTTATTGACACGGGAATGAATTGTCCTGATGCCAGACAAATAGCGGAACAGTTGACAGATTTACCACTGATTTTGATTAATACTCATTCTGATATGGACCATGTTTCTGGTAACAAGGCTTTTGATGAGTTTTATATGAGCATTGGCGAGGAAGAGCAGTACCGCGAAGGCAACGGAACAGGCAAAATTATTCCTGTGAAGGAAGGAGACGTCATAGACCTTGATGAGAGAAAGCTTGAGGTTATTGATATTCCTGGCCACACACCAGGTAGTATTGCACTTCTTGACAGAAAAAATCGCATATTAGTAAGTGGCGATACTGTTCAGGATGGTGAGATTTTTATGTTTGGAAAAGGCAGAGATATCGATTTATACATAAAAAGTCTTAAGCATCTTAAGGATTATGATGGTTTATATGATGATATTTACCCGATGCACGGAACTTTTCCGGTGAAGGCAGATTTAATAGATAAGCTCATCCAAGGAACTCAAGAAATCGTCGATGGAAAGGCTTCATCAAAGGTTGTAAATCTTTTTGGAAATGATGTGAGATTGTATTCTTTTGAGTATGCAAAGATTTTGGGGAGCGTGTAATAATTGATGATTAGATTTAGATTTTGATGCCTGAGGCAGATTTTACATATATGACAGATTTGACATAATCTCAGATTATTCATATTATTACATATATAGAATATTCTTTACGTAGATATTTAGTTTTGAAAGGAATTAAGATTATGTTTTCTAATCCATTTTCTCCAATTTTTGGTGGCAAGCCGGACGTTTTCTTTGGACGAGACAGAATACTAAGTCTTTTTGATATTGCAATGATTGATTCTGGAAGTGACGAACGAGCAATATTTATTACTGGTACGCGTGGTAGTGGTAAGACGGCCTTATTGGAACAATTATCTATTAGAGCAGCAAAGAAAAAGAGAAGAGTTATTGATTTAGGACCAGAAAATACTATAGAGCAACTAATTCATGAATTAATCGGATACGATGAAGTGACAAATACCATCAGCCCACAGGCAAATGTAAATATTCTTGGTGTTGGTGGAGGAGTCAGTGGTGCTATCTCTAAAACTAGACATATTGGTAGAGAGATGCTTCAGCCACTTCTTCTTGAGAGCTGCGCTAAAACCAAGCAGGGTTTGCTCGTTACAGTAGATGAGATACAGAAGGTTTCGATTGAAGATGTTTCGGCTTTATGTAACGCTTTCCAGATGGCTTCACGAAAAGGGTATGATATCATGCTTGCAGTTGCAGGTCTTCCATATGCATATAGTGATATTACAAGACACGAAGGATGTACATATTTGCGTCGGGCGTCACACGAGGAAATAGGATTATTTACATGGGATGAGGCTGCTGATGCACTGAATAAAGTATTTTCTAGTATTAAAGGATTGGTTGTTGATAAGTCGATTTTAGATAGAATCAATCAGGTTAGTTATGGTCATCCATATTTAATGCAGTTACTCGGCTATCATCTAATTTTACAGGTAAATAACTCAAATCAAGAATCAAAAAAACATGTCGTTACAGAGAACGAATTAATAGAAGCAGAAAAAAATGCGATATTATCATATGAGCAGCGTGCACTTAAACCATTATTTGATGAACTCCCAGATAGTGAGAGACATTATCTTACCAAAATGTCTGAGTGTATAGGCGAAAATCGTTTTGTATCAACGGCGGATATATCAAAAGCTATGGGTACCACTCAAAATAAACTGAGCAAGATAAGAGCATATCTTATTAATCATGGAATTATTGCAGCACCAGAGCATGGCAAGGTAATGTTCTGTATTCCCTATCTTGCTGATTATGTAAAAAAAGATAGAGGTATGGCTAATGCTGTTGAAGTAGCTATGCAACGAAGAGTCTAGCAACAGCCAGTTGCGTGCATTTCCGTTATCTTCATAATACAATCAGTATATGAGGAGGTATTAAATAATGAGTACACAAGAAATATTGTTGGAGCTTAGGACAAAGAGTGGTTTTTCCCAGGATGAGCTGGCTGAAAAAGTTTTTGTTACAAGACAGGCTGTATCTCGATGGGAAAATGGGGAAACTGTTCCAAATACAGAGACATTGAAGCTGTTATCAAATCTTTATAATGTATCAATCAACACACTGCTTGGCGCACCTAACAAGTTGATTTGTCAGTGTTGTGGTATGCCTCTTGAGGATGAAATCATTGGGCACAATAAAGACGGCAGCCTCAATGAAGAATATTGTAAGTGGTGCTATGCAGATGGAACCTACACCTATAGCAATCTGGATGATTTAATCGAAGTTTGCGTAAAAAATATGGTGGACGAGACCTTTACAGAAGAGGCTGCCAGAGAATATTTAAAGACCACACTGCCGACTCTTAATTATTGGAAAAAGTATGATGAGCTTAGTGATAATGGCGAGTTTGAAGCATTTAAAAAGCAGCTAGTGGACGAGATAAATTCCCTTGGAATCGAAGGACTGCCTAAGGTGGAAAAGTTAAGTGCACTTGTAGGGAAATATGTAACCCTGGAATACCCTTTACCTAGCGGTATAAATGTCAAATTTTTAAATGATCAGACCACATATCTTGGAACTCAGCTAGAATCAGATATTGTTGACGGTCTTTGCTTCGGAGTTCTTGCCAATATGGATTTCATTATTGTCTGTACATACGAGGAAAATGGAGAAAATCCGGAATTGCTATTATACAAAAAGAGATAGTATGCTGGAACTAATATAAGAATATGGAAATAAGGTTATGTCAGGAAAAGGATATCGAGGCTACAGGAGAGTTTTATGATAATCTCGTTTTGTGGTTAGAATCTCATGTTAATTATCCAAAGTGGGTTTATAAAGTATATCCATCCAAGGAATTTGTAGAAGAAAAAACTAAAGATGGAACTCTTTATATATGTATAGATAGGGGACAAATAGTTGGAGCTTTTGTGTTAAATGATGATCCTGAAGGAGACTACTACAAAGGCGATTGGACAGCAGATTTAGTAGATGGAGAATATCTTGTTATTCATTCGTTTGCGATTGCACCAGAGTTTCATGGACAGGGAATTGGTGGTAAGCTTATTGATTTTTGTATTAATGAGGCTAAGCAAAGAGGTTATGCAGCTATAAGATTAGATGCAGTTCCTGATAATATACCTGCCAAGAAATTATATGAGAAGAATGGCTTTGTATATCTTGGTGATGTTGATTTGGGCAGGGGGATAGAATATATCCCGAAGTTTAGTCTTTACGAGCTAAATCTTTATTAATGAAATGGTGAGGTCGCTGAAAGCGGGGAAGGAGACCTTATGATTAAGATTTACGGAATGCCAACATGTCCATATTGCGATTATATTCATGAGCAGATTAAGGGTAGAGAGTCTGAATTTGAATATATCAATCCTATTCGACTAAACCTCCATGAAAAACACATTCATAGATTTCATTGCCTTTATAACTGATTATTTCTTTTCCCTGGAACCAGTCAAACGAGCCATCTACATCACAATGATATGCGTAATCACCATCAGTATAATCTGTTGGGCCTCGGAAAGGCTTTTCTTCTGGAACTAGAAGTAACGCTTCTTTCAAAAAATCTCCACTGAAATTGCCACCAATAACTCTACCAATATAGTTCATGCTCCAATAAGGAACATCTTTAATCCAAATAGCCTCTTCTACAGCACATTTGCCAGTTCCTAAGTATGTATCGTAA
>JAEEGL015692251.1_pt1 | contig 17192 bp, 16 predicted proteins | sample 9134231 | NCBI WGS metagenome assembly JAEEGL01 (sample SAMN16246548, study PRJNA631951) | gut metagenome | biome: gut microbiome; feature: rumen; material: fiber-attached | host: Bos | place: Iran: Karaj | collected 2018-10
CCGGTGCCGGACATGACGATATGGCCGGTCTCCAGCACGTAGCCGCGCTTGGCGATGGACAGAGCCCTCTGTGCATTCTGCTCCACCAGAAGGATGGTGGTGCCGTTGTCGTTGAGCTCCTTGATGATCTCAAAGATCTGGTCCACCAGAATAGGGGCCAGACCCATGGAGGGCTCGTCGAGCATCATCAGCTTGGGGTGGCACATCAGGCCGCGGCCCATGGCCAGCATCTGCTGCTCGCCGCCGGAAAGGGTGCCCGCCACCTGACGACGCCGCTCCCGCAGACGCTCGAAGCGGTTGAACACATCCTCCATGCTTTCCTTCAGCAGGGCGCGGGGCTGGGTATAGGCGCCCATCTCCAGATTTTCCTCCACCGTCAAATGGGCGAAGACGCGCCGCCCCTCCGGGACGTGGGCGATGCCGCGCTTGACGATGTTGTTCGGTGCCGTGCGCGTGAGGCTGTTGCCCATAAACTCGATGGAGCCGGTCTTGGAGCGCAGCATGCCGGAGATGGTCTTCAAAATCGTGCTTTTGCCGGCGCCGTTGGCGCCGATCAGCGTGACGATCTCACCCTCCCGGACCTCGAAGGAGACGTCCTTGATCGCGTGGATATTGCCGTAATAGACATTGATACCCTCGACCTTGAGCATGATATCCGACATCGTCAGCCCTCCTTCTTCCGGCCCAGATAGGCTTCGATGACCGTGGGATTGGTCCGGATCTCCTCCGGGGTGCCCTTGGCGATGATGCGGCCGTAGTTAAGGACAATGATGCCCTCGCAGATGCCCATGACCAGGTTCATGTCGTGCTCGATGAGCAGGACGGCGATCTGGAAGGTGTCGCGGATCTTGCGGATGTTCTCCATCAACTCGCTCGTCTCCGAGGGGTTCATGCCTGCGGCGGGCTCGTCGAGCAGCAGGAGGCTGGGATTCGTCGCCAGGGCACGGACGATCTCCAGACGGCGCTGGGCGCCGTAGGGGAGACTGCCGGCCTCGTGATCGGCCAGGCCCTGCATATCGAAGATGGAGAGCAGCTCCAGCGCCCGCTCCCGGGCGATCTTCTCGCTTTTCCAGTAGGAGGGCAGGCGCAATGTGGCTGACGCCAAGGAGCAGTGGATGCTGTTGTGCAGACCGATGAGCACATTGTCCAGCACGGTAAGCTGGCTGAACAGGCGGATATTCTGGAAGGTGCGGGCGATGCCCAGCTTGTTGACCTGATATGTCTTGAGCCCTTTGGTGTCCTTGCCGTCCAGCAGGATCGTGCCGCTGGTGGGGGAGTAGACGTTCGTGAGCAGGTTGAAGACGGTGGTCTTGCCGGCACCGTTGGGGCCGATGAGCCCCGCGATCTCCGTGCGGCCGATGATAACGTTGAACTCATCCACGGCCACCAGACCGCCGAATTTGATGCCCAGATGGTGCGTCTCCAGGATGGGGCTTTTGTCGATGTCCCGGTCGGGGATCCGGCCCGGGCTGGGAACGGAAACAAGCTTACTCATTGGCCGGCTCCTCCTTTCCCGGCTTCCGCCGTCGGTTCATGAACTTCTCAATGAGCGTGGGCAGGGAGAAGTCATAGCGGCCCAAGAGACCCGAGGGCTTGAAGATCATGACGATGATCAGCAGGATGGAGTAGATGACCATGCGGTAGGCGGCCAGGGTCTGCAGGACCAGCGGCAGTGCCGTGAGGACGGTGGCGGCGATGACGGAGCCCAGCATGGAGCCCATGCCGCCCAGAACGACCATGACCAGGATGTTGATGGAGGCCATGAAGTCGAAGGACTTTGGGAAGAGACTGCCCTGGAAGCCCGCGTAGAGCGCGCCGGCGATCCCGGCGAAGAAGGCGGACAGAGCGAAGGCCAGGACCTTGTAGTAGGTCAGGTTGACGCCGCAGCTGTCGGCGGCGATCTCATTTTCCCGGATGGAGAGGATGGCCCGTCCGTGGCGGGAATGCATAATGAAGTGGATCGCGGCGATAGTCGCCACCACACAGAGGAAGACCACCAGGAACGTGGAATACTTCGGGATGTTCAGCAGGCCCGGCGTACCGCCGGTGAGCCCGCTCAAATTGATGATGGCGATTCGTATGATCTCGCCGAAGCCCAGTGTGATGATGGCCAGATAGTCGCCTTTCAATCGCAGGGCCGGGATACCGATGATGACGCCGAAGATGGCGGCCACGATACCGGCGAAGATCAGCCCCAGGACGATGCTGATCGGCGTGGGCATATCCAGGGTGGCCTTCCAGAACAGGGCCGCCGAATAAGCGCCCACCGCCATGAAGCCGGCATGCCCCAGGGGCAGCTGGCCCAGATAGCCGGTGGCGATGTTCAGGGAGACGGCCAGGATGATGTAAATGCCGATCTGGAGGATCAGCGCCCGGCTGGCGCGGCTCAGAGAGTCGCCGCCGGTGAGGAGCGAACCGCCGACGATCAGGATGATGACCAGGACGATGTTGATCAGAAAGCGGCCGGTAGGAGAGATTTTTTTGTATCCGTCCATGCGATCCCTCCTCACACTTTCTCATTCATGCTGGCTCCCATGAAGCCGGTGGGCTTGACCAGCAGCACGATGATGAGGATAACGAAGACGACGGCGTCCGTCCAGGTGGAATAGCCCAGGGCGTTGACGGCGACCTCCGCCAGGCCGATGGCGATACCGCCCAGCACCGCGCCGGGGATGGACCCGATACCGCCCAGAACGGCCGCGACAAAGGCCTTGATGCCCAGGATATAACCGGTCATGGGCTTGACCTGGGGATATTTGCAGCAGTAGAGAATAGCGCCGATGGCGGCCAGCCACGCGCCCACGGCCAAGGTGAAGGTGATGATCCGGTTGAGGTTGATGCCCATCAGCTGGGCGGCGCCCATATCCTCCGAAACGGCGCGCATCGCCTTGCCCATCTTGCTCTTCTGGACGAGAAGCATCAGCACCACCATGGAGGCGATAGCCACCACCAGGGTGACGATGGTGGTCAGGGAGATGGTCAGCCGGCCGATCTGATAAGAGGTGGAGGGGATGATGGCGGTGGCGGGGAAGACCCGGGGGTCTGCACCCCAGAGCAGCTGCGCCATGTTCTCCAGAAAGAAGCTGACGCCGATGGCAGTGATCAGCAGGGAGATGCGGGGCGCGGAGCGGAGCGGCGTATAGGCCACCTTCTCAATGACGCAGGCCAGCACGATACAGCCGATGATCGCTGCGGCGATAGCGACGGCGGGGCTGATACCGGCGGCGATGATCAGCAGGACAATATAGCCGCCCACCATGATGATGTCGCCGTGGGCAAAGTTCAGCAGCAGGATGATGCCGTACACCATGCTGTAGCCCAAGGCGATCAAGGCGTAGATACTGCCCAGCTGGAGGCCGTTGATGAGCTGTTGCAGAAATACCATAGAAGTTCCAGCCTTTCTCTCCGAGAGTCGCTTCGTTTCAGCCGTTATGCCTGCCGGTCCCGCCGAGCGGACCGTCGGGAATACCGGCTGAAAATGCTGAATTCCGGAGGGCGGCAGAGCCGCCCTCCGGACAGTGGGAAACCCACATCAGGTGTGTTTTCAGGATCAATAGGAGCCCCAGAAGGCCTCGACACCGCCCACGATGTTGATGATGGCAGCGGTCTTCTGCGGATCGTTGTGGGAGTCGTAGGTGACATGGCCGGTGACATAGTCGCCGTCGGTGGCGGCCATGGCGTCGATGATCGCCTGCTCGTAAGCGTCGGAGCCGTACTCGGCGCCGGAGGCCTCGGCCACGGCGATGGCGTCGCAGAGGATCCAGGCGGCGTCATAGCCCTGCGCAGAGAACATGTTCGGCGTCTCGCCGTTGTAGGCGTCGGCGTAGTCGGCCAGGAACTTCACCACCAGCTCGGAGGTGTCCTCGGCGGAGTAGCCGGAGCAGTAGTAAGCACCCTCGACGAGAGCGGGATCCGTGACAACGGTGAGCACGGAGGCCCAGCCGTCGACGCCCAGCATGGTGGCGGTGATGCCGGCGCTGGCAGCCTGGGTGGCAACGAGAGCCACGTCATTGTAATAGATGGGCAGGAACAGCACATCGGGGTTGGCGTTGGCGATGTTGGTCAGCTGGCCGGAGTAGTCCACGGCGCCGGAGGCATAGGACTCCACGGCAACCACATCGATGCCAAGGTTCTCGCACTCAGCGACGAAGTACTCATACACGCCGGTTGAATAGGTGTCGCCGTTGTCATAGAGGACGGCGGCGGTAGAGGCGCCCAGGACCTCCTTGGCGAACTTGGCCATGGTCTGCCCCTGGAACGGATCGATGAAGCAGGAGCGGAACATGTTGCTGTAAACGGTGTCGGTGTCCGCGTCATAGGTGACGGTGGTGGCGGTGGCGGAAGCGGTGATCATGGGCATGTTGTCCTCCTGAGAGGCGGTGACCACGGCCACGCAGGGCTGGGTGGTAACGTCGCCCACAATGGCAACGACGCCCTGGTCGACCAAGGAGTTGTAGCCGGTGACGGCCTTTGTGGCATCGCCCTCTTCGTCATAGACCACGTACTCGATCTGCTTGCCATTGATGCCGCCGGCCGCGTTGATCTGGTCGAAGTACAGGGCGGCGCCGTTCTTCACGGCGATACCGTACTGCGCCACACCGCCGGTCTGGGGACCGAGGATACCGATCTTGATCACGTCGCCGGAAGCACCGCCGGGAGCGGGCTCGCCGGTCGCTTCGGGGCCGGGGGCGGGCTCATTGCCGCCGCCGCCCTGACCGCAGGCGGCCAGACAGACAACAAGCAGCAGCACAGCCAGGATCAGACAAAGCATTTTCTTCATTTTCTGTTCTCCCTTTCGTTCGTTTTGTGCGGTATGCGCGATACCGCGGGCTATCTTCAAGCGGCGCAGGCGCCGCCGAGGATCAAATTTCAAAACGATCCGATTTGATTCCGCGCCTGCGGGCGCGAAACGCTGCGAGACACTCTCACAGTTTGATAAATTAGAATAATTTTAGAATATTCAGGCCATTTTGTCAAGGCTTTTCATGCGTTTTGACCGGATCGGCCCGCTAAAAAAGCCCGTGAATGCAACAAACGGAAGCGCTCGCAACAAGCGCTTCCGTTCGTGTGCCGGTTTATGATCTCAAAGCTCCCGGCTGTCCGCATCCGTGAACACGGTCAGATCGGGGAAGGTGACCGTCACCTCGTCGCCCCAGGCGGTGAGATCAGCCGTCAGATCCGTGGTGCTGCGGATGGAGGTCCCCTCCACGGTCATGGTCATGTCCATATCAATGCCGAGCTCGCGGATCAGGCCCGCTTCATCAAAGGAGACCGTGAGGATCGCACTGAGGTCCTCCACGGTGCCGGCGGAGTCGGTGCCCTGCAGGGAGGTGCGGAAAAGCTCGGCCAGGTAGTCGGACAGATCCACGGTGTAGGTGCCGTCGGCATCCCGGGCGATATCGCGGATCATGTACAGGGCCAGGCCGCTGCTCTCCGAGGAACCGTTCGCAGCGGGGAGGGTCGTCATATTCGCCTGGGAAAGCGGCATCTTGACATTCTGCTCGCCGTCGGAGAGATAGAAGGTGTCATCCTTGATCCAGTAGCCGAAGGGGGCTTCCAGGCCGCCCGGCAGCGTCATGGTGCCTGTAATGGCCATTTCAAGAGTGTCCTGATAGCGGGCGGTGACATCCATTACCATGGTCACCTGGGTGCTCTCCGTCCCATCCGTGGACAGGGTGTCGGAGGTCATCCGCATGGCCAGCGCATCATAGGCATCGGATGCGGCCATGGCCTCGTTGAACTGCTGACAGAGCTTGGCCCGGGTGAGGAAGTCCGAAACGGCAGCTTCCGCCAGCGCGCCCTCCGCCACCAGCTTTTCCGCCAGCAGGGTATCCTCGCCCTTTACAGGCGTGCCCAGGGCCTGATAGGAGACGGCCACCACCTGGTCCCGGTGGAAGTCCTCGCTCAGCAGCAGCGGATCGCAGAGGCCCAGCTCCTCGGACTTGTCCAGCGCGGCGTCGTAGGTGAAGTCACCGGCTTCCTCCGTATAGCCCAGGGTCCGCAGCATGAAGGTGCAGTACATCTGCGCGGAGCAGTCCATGGTGCCGAAGGTATCGCTGCTCACGCCCTTCGTCAGACCGTTGCTGTAGAGCCAGGCCACATAGGGTGCGGCCCAGTCGGGAACGTCGGTGAAGGGGTGGGAGATCATGTCGGCCTGATACTGGGTGATGGCCTCGTCCTCCTTGCCCAGAAGCCGGACAAGCATAGCGGCGGCCTCCAGGCGGGTGGGGGCGCGCTCCAGCTCAAATCCCTTGTCTGTACCCCGGAAGAGGTCCATGCTCTTCAGGTCCTCGGCGGCGGCCTCATGGTCCGCGGCAAAGGCCGGCAGCGCGCAGGTCAGCGCCAGGGCCAGAACAAGAACAAGTACGATCAGTTTTTTCATTTTGCAGCCTCCTTTGAAAAATGTCAGAGTCTCTTGCGCCGGAACAGGAAAGACAACACGAAGATCACCACCAGGTACAGGGTGATGCAGGCCCCGGCGGAGGACCCGATATAATACGATGTCAGCAGTCCCGCGATCCCGGCGGCCAGGGAGAAGAGCACGGAGCTGAGATGGTACTGCCGCACGTTCCGGGAGATGGAGCGCCCGGCGGCTGCGGGCAGCACCAGTAGGGAATTGATGACCAGAAGGCCCACCCAGGTCATGGAGACGGTGACGACCACGGCCACCGCCACGGAGAACAGGGCGTCATAGCGGAAGGTGCGGAAATCCCGACTGTCCGCCAGCACCGGATAGACGGAGGAGAGCAGCAGCCGGTTATAGGTCCCCAGCCACAGCAGTACGACCAGAAGCAAAATGACGGCCAGCAGGGCAATCTGACGGGGAGAGACGGAGAGGATGTCGCCGATGAGCAGGCTGTTGAACTTCGTGAAGCTCTGCCCGCCCAGAGTGGCGATGAAGATACCAAGCGCCACCGCGGCGGAGGAGAAGACGCCGATGATCGTGTCGCTGGCCATATTGGACCGGCGGCGCACGACGGTGAACAGCAGAGCAAAGAGCACCGCAAGCGGCACAGCGGCCCACAAGGGCTCCATAAGACTGCACAGAACGCCGATTGCGATACCCGTGAAAGCACTGTGGCCCAAGGCATCGGAGAAAAACGCCATCCGGCTGGAGACCACCATGGTGGACATGAGCCCATAGAGGGGCCCGATGACGATGACGGCCAGCAGGGCGTTTTTCATGAAGAACATGGCGTCGGGCGCAGCCCAGGAGAAGGGGAGGAAGCCCACCAGCGAGTACCAGAAATTCACGGTCGGTTGCTCCTTCCCTCGTTGAGATGGAATGCCGCGGCAAACTCCGGCGAGGCGAGCACCTCCGCCGGCGGTCCGGCGCGCAGGACGGTGCTCTCCAGCAGCAGAACCTTGTCGGCATACTGCTCGAGCATCGTGAAATCATGGGTGGAGATGAGGATGGACAGGTCGAACCGGTAGCGGATGTCGTTGAGCATGTCCATGAGTAGCTGCATCCCTTCTATGTCCACGCCGGACATGGGCTCGTCCAGAATCAGAATCTGCGGCAGGGGTTCCAGCGCCATGGCCAGAAGCACCCGCTGCAGCTCACCGCCGGAGAGGGATCCCACCCGCTTGTCGATCAGATGCTCCGCGTGGACCCGGGCCAGACACTCCCGCACATCGCGGCGCAGGCCGCCCGGCACGGGAAGGAAAATCGGATACCGGGTCACGGAAACGGCGAAGAGGTCAAACACGCTCACCGGATCCCCGGGCCCGAACGTCGGGCTCTGGGGGACGTAGCCGATCCGCGGCCCGATGCGCCGGCCGCCGGCCAGAGTGAAGGTGATGGAACCGGTATACGGGACCTGATGCAATATCGCCTTGAAGAGCGTGCTCTTGCCCGCGCCGTTGGGGCCGATGAGGGCGCAGATCTCCCCGCAGTGGAGGGAGAGGTTCACATTCTGAAGGATCGTCTCTTCACCCACGGTGACGGACAGGTCCCGGATCTTCAGGCTGCAGGTGCCGGCGCAGCCGAACGTGATCGGCTGACCGTGATAATTGCGTCGCATCAGGCGTCCCCTCCGGGCAGACGGAGGGCTTCGATATTGGCCCGCATGGCGTCTTCGTAGGAGGAGAGCCCCGCATTGATATCGCCGTTCATGATCAGCGTCAGCTCCCGGACGGAGGTGCCGGTCTCCCGGGCAATGGCGTCCGCCGTGGCGTGAGAGGAGTTCGTTTCTATGAAAATCAAGGGTACCTGTTCCGTCCGGATCAGGTCGATGATCTCCGCGATATCCTGAGCGGAGGCCTCGCTGCCGGGTTCCTCCTCAATGGAGCACAGGAGGATCAGGTCGAAGCTGTCGGCAAAGTAGGCAAAGCCGTCGTGGAACGTGATGAGCTGATGGCAATAGCCGTCCGCGCCGCTGCCGCTGACCCGATCATACAGTTCATCCCGCAGGGCATAGAGCTGTGCCATGACGTCCGTCGCGTTTTTGCGGTACAGCTCCGCGTGGTCCGGGTCCGCCTCGGCCAGGGCCTTGGCGATGTTCTGCGCCATCTGGCCGGCCCGGGCGGGGTCCATCCAGATATGGGGATCCGGCTCGCCGTCTTCCATGGTCAGAAGCGGGATGCCCGCGGAGCAGTCCACCACCGTGCCGGGATAGGCCGCCAGCACGTCGTCCAGGAAAACGTCCAGCCCCGCGCCGTTGAGCAGCAGGATATCCGCCGCCTCCACGGTTTGCATGTCGCGGGTGGTCAGGGTGTAGTCATGGACGCAGGAGATCTCCTGGTTGACCACCGCCGTGACCGTGACATTGTCCGCGCCCTCCGCCACCGCGTCCGCCAGCAATGCGATGGGGTAGGTGGCAGCGGCGACGGTGATGGCAGCGTCGTCCTCCGGCGGCGGAGCCGGCTGACCGCAGGCGGCCAGCAGTGATACCAGCAGAGCGGCGAGAAGGAGCAGGATAGCGATTCGTTTCATGGAGGGACACCTCCCGAGGGTGTATAAGGGGGAAAGCTTCAGCGCAGGAAGAAGCCTCCGAAGACGCCGGCGGCGATAATCACCCAGATGGGGTTGATCTTCGTAGCCAGCAGGAACACCAGCGCCACGAGCGCCACGCCGACCACGGCCCAGTCGATGCCGAAGAAGGCCATGGCCGCGCCGCCCGGCAGGATGACGGACTGGCCGATGGACAGCAGCGCGATGATCATCAATGAGAGCGTCACGGGCCGCACACCGGAGAGCGCCGCCTGCATGAAGTGGCTGTCCCGGAAGGCGAAGAAGAACTTGGCCACGATGACGCCGATGATGATGGAGGGCAAAATCAGCGCGAAGGTCATCAGGGCGGCGCCGCCGGGCCCGTAGATCCGCATACCGGCAAAGGTGGTGGCGTTGACGGCGAAGGGACCGGGGGTCATCTCCGCGATGGCCACCATGTTGGCGGCCTCCACGGCGGACATGAGGCCCCGGGCGATCAACTCCGACTGCATCAGGGCAATGATGATCAGCCCGCCGCCGAAGGAGAACAGGCCCATCTTGAAAAACAGGATGAACAGAGAGAGCGTTTCGTTCACTCCCCATCACCCCGCTTCCCTTGTTCCTTCTCAGCCTGCTTTTTTTTCGCCATGCGGGGCATGTAGATGGCAAAACCTATAATCAGGCCCGCCAGGATGACGAAAATCACGCTGACGTTTTTGAATGCCAGGCAGAAAACGAGAGACCCGATGAAGATGACATAACCGATCTTGTCCCGCAGGCACTGCTTCCACATACGGATGATCAGGGCGATCAGCATTGCCACCACGGCGCCGCGGATGCCCCGCAGAACACCCTGGAACACGATGTTGTTGATCAGCGCCGTGTAGCACATGGTGACGAACACCAGGACGATATAGGAGGGCAGGGCGCTGCCGAAGGCGGCCACAAGAGAGCCCAGCGTGCCGCCGATGCGGTAGCCCGCCAGAAGGGACGTATTCACTGTCACCACGCCCGGCAGAGTGCGGCCCACGGCCATCACGTCCACCATGGTCTCGTCGTCCAGCCAGTGCTGCTTATCGACAAATTCCCGCTGCAGCATCATTGTCAGGGCCATACCGCCGCCGAAGGTGAACAGACCGACGCGGAAGGTGATCAGGAATATTTTCAGCAGCCGGAGCAGCAGTTCCCGCCGCGTGGCCGGCTTATCCCAGTTATTCACGATACTGATTGATCAGGCAGCCGGCCAAAATCACGGCCCGCTCCTCGGCGGCAAGATTCGGCAGCCGGAGCGTCACCGGCTCCTCCCGGCCGTCGGTGCGGATGAGGGTAGCCTCCACGGAGGAGCCGTCCCCTTCCACAACGGCCCGGATGCCCGGGATCCAGAACCGGTCGCCGGGCCGGATGCCCAGAGCCTCCAGCTCCGGTACGATGAAGGGCAGCATGCCCCAGTTGATCACGTTGCTGCGGTAGCGCTTGGTGGCGTATTCCTGCGCGATATTGGCGCAGCCGCCCAGCACCCGCTGACAGGAGGCGGCCTGCTCACGGGCCGAGCCGTCGCCGGGCTTGAGAGCCAGAACGAGAGAGCCGAGACCGGTGGTCTTGCCGTCGTGGCCCAGCAGAGCATCCCGCACAGCGGGGTCCGCCGGGTCCTCCCGGCGCTTCCGCTCCAGGGCCAGGATCTCCTTGGCGCGGCCCACATAGGCCGGATCCTTCCGGGAGAGAGTAAACTCCGCCAGGCGGAGGGGGTTGGAGCGATAGGAGGAGGTCTCCCCGGAGGGGATCAGCTCGTCCGTGGTGGTGACGGGGTCGTAGATGGCGGAGCAGACGGTCAGCAGAAGATTCTCCGGCAGGGATACCTGAGGCGGCCAGTCGGCGATATTGGGCCCAAAGACCAGCTCCGCGTCGGGATCGGGCTTTCCCACGCCGCGATAGACGCGGGCGGCATAGGGGGCGTCGTCATACTGGAAGGGCTCCACAGCCGGGTCCGCCGGGGGCTCCGGCAGCTCCGTGGCCGCGGTAAGGACACCGCCGTTTTTCGCCGTGGCGGCGATGGAGCGGGCGTCCATGAGGGCCACCCAGGACAGCTGGCCGTCGGCGGGACGGCTGCCCTCCCGGTGGGGGAAGTTGCGGGTGCTGTGACGGATGGAGAAGGCGTTGTTGGCCGGCACGTCGCCGGCACCGAAACAGGGACCGCAGAAGCAGGAGCGCACCGTGGCACCGGCGGAGAGCAGCTCGGCGATGCAGCCCCGGCGTTCCAGATCCAGCAGCACCGGCAGGCTGGCGGGGTAGCAGGACAGAGGCATGGACACGCTGCTCATGGCGGCGCCCCGCAGGATGTCCGTGGCCCGGAGCAGGTTCTGCAGCGTGCCGCCGGAGCAGCCGGCAATGACGCCCTGATCCACCAGGAATTTGCCGTCCCTGATCTTTGTCAGCAGGGAGACCCGCTGCCCGCGGCCCTCCAACTGCCGTTCCGTCTCCTGATCCAGCTTGTTCAGGATGTCCGACATATTTTCCTTGAACACTCGGATGGTATAGGCGTTGCTGGGATGGAACGGGAGCGCGATCATGGGCTCGATCTTGTCCAGCTCGATGACCACGGAGCCGTCGTAATAGGCGTCCGCGCCGGGGTGCTGTTCCTTGTATTGCTCGCCGCGGCCCAGAGTCTCCAGCGCCTTGCGCACCGTCTCGTCCGTCTCCCAGACGGAGGAGAGGCAGGCGGTCTCCGTCGTCATGACGTCGATGCCGCTGCGGTAATCCATGGCAAGGTTGGCGATGCCGGGGCCGATGAACTCACAAACGGAATTTTTCACAGCGCCGGAGGCGAACACCTCGCCGATGAGGGCCAGGGCCACGTCCTGGGGCCCCACGCCGGGACGGGGTGCACCGGTGAGATAGATAGCAATCACCGGAGGCGGCGTCAGATCATAGGTGCGGCCCAGCAGCTGCTTGCCCAGCTCGGGACCGCCCTCGCCCACGGCCAGAGTGCCGAACGGACCGTAGCGGGTATGGCTGTCCGAGGCCAGGATCATGCGGCCCGGGGCGGCGTACCGCTCCCGCATGTACTGATGGATGACCGCCTGATGGGCCGGGACGAACTCGCCGCCGTAGCGCCGGGCGGCGGAGAGGCCGAAGCGGTGATCGTCCTCATTGATGGTGCCGCCCACGGCACAGAGGGAGTTGTGACAGTTGGTAAGAACATAGGGCACCGGGAAGGACTCGATCCCGCTGGCCCGACAGGTCTGGATGATGCCCACGTAGGTGATGTCATGGGAGGCCATTGCGTCCACCTTCAAGCGGAGCTGACCAGGCTCGTCCGTGGTGTTGTGGGCGGCTAAAATGCGGGCCGCCATCGTCTCCCGCCGGGCATCGGCGGGGGCGGGGAAGCCGGCCGCCTCCGCAGCCGGGACCAGAGCGCCGTTGTGGTAATAACAGCCGGTATTGCTGACGGTGATCATAGAAAGAACCTCCCAAACGCAGTATTCTGCATTTTATATATCGTAATAATTAAATTTACCACATTTTTTCTCAAATTGCAAGTACTGCGGGTCCCAACCGGCAGGGGCTTTTTTTGACAAACAGCCGGCGCTCCTGTATACTTTTTTTTGCGCGCCGGAACCCATGTCGAAAAAAGTTTGCGCACCACTGTAACGAATCGGCCGCGATCTGCATGAATGAGGCAGAAGGGACCGAGAGGAGGCGAGAAGACCGTGCAGCCCATGGAGGACATCTATCAGAGCTATGCGCGCACCGTGTATCGCTATCTTCTCTCCCTGACCCGGGACGATGATCTGGCGGAGGAGCTGACGCAGGAGACGTTTTTCCAGGCCATCCGCACCAGCGACCGGTTCGACGGCAGTTGTGCCGTCTCCACCTGGCTGTGTGCCATCGCCAAAAACGTCCTGTCCACCTATCGCCGCAAGCATCCGCCGCTGGCGGACATCGAGGAGCAGACGATTCCCACCGCCTCAGCGGAGGACGACGCCCTGGACACACTGGGACAGGAGGCGATGCTCCGTCGCCTCCATGAGCAGCCGGAGCCCTACCGCGAGGTACTCTATCTGCGGATTTTGGGCGATCTGCCCTTCCGCACCATCGGGGAGATCTTCGGCAGGACGGAAAACTGGGCCCGGGTCACCTTCTACCGCGGCAAGGAACGACTGAGAAAGGATGTGCAGACGCATGAGCAAAATCCCCTGTGAGCTGATCCGGGACATCCTCCCGTCCTATGTGGACGGACTGACCGACCCGGTCACGAATAGAGAAGTCGAGGCACACGTCGCCGGGTGCCCGGACTGCCGGAACGCCCTGGAGGCCATGAAGACCCCGGAGCCCGTCCCTGTGGAGCAGGAGCCCATTGACTTCCTGCGGAAGAACAGAAAGCGGAACCGGCGCATTGCCGTCGGCAGCATCGTGGCGGCAGCGGTCATCGTCTGCGCTGCTCTGCTGATCCGGACCTTTTTCATCGGCCACTCGCTCTACGGCGACTGGGTCGACTGTGAGCCGCAGGTCGACGGGACGCATCTGGTCCTGGACGGAACGACCGACTTTGACCCGGACGGGATCGGCCGGATCACCTTTACGGAGGTGGACGGCATGGTGACGGCCAGCGCAAAGGTGTTCCACCACAGTCCCTTCCACCGGAACAGCTTCCACGCGGAGTATACGGCCTCGGCGCCCATCACCCAGGTCCGGTTCAACGACCGCATCCTCTGGTCGGAGGGGGAGACGATCTCCCGTCTGGCCTCGCAGGTCTACGGGACCCGGCACGACTATATGGGCGACGCCTCCGCCAACGACAGGACGGCCCGGGCCCTGAACGTCGGCAGTTATCTGGGCCCGTATACGAACGAGCTGCATACTGCCCAGCAGCCCTATGACTGGACCCTTGTTCTCGAGGAGAATATCGCCCCTGAGGACCGGCTGCTGCGGGAGAACGACATGGAGTCCCTGGCCTATGCGATGCTGGCTGTCATCGACAATCTGGACTCCGTCACCTACGAATACACGGTGAACGGGGAGACCTGCGCCAAAACGATCACGACAGCGGACGCCACAGCCTTCTTCGGCCAGGACATCAAGTCCTGCGGCCTCAGCGTCCGGCTCCTGAACGACCTGATCGCCCAGACAGGGCTGCGGATCGTGTAAGAGGCACAGACCATCCAAAGCCGTGCGGCCCTTCGGAGCTGCACGGTTTTTCTTGTCTTTCTGCCGTTTCTATAGTACAATATCCCCGGACCAAATTTTCAGGAGAAACGGAGATTCTTATGGACACGCTCTCGAACACCGCCCTCTTTCGCGGGCTGACGGAGGAGGAGCTGGCCGCCGCGCTGACCGTCTTACAGGCGAAGGAACGGTCCTACGAAAAGGGGACGACCATCCTCCACGCCGGCGGCACCACAGAGCGGATGGGACTCGTGCTCACCGGCAGCGTGACGGTAGAGAGCAACGACCTCTGGGGCAACCGGACACTGCTCGCTCACGTGGGACCGGGACAGTATTTCGCGGAGACCTACGCCCTGCTGCGGGAGGAGACGATGCTGGTGGACGCGGTCGCCAACGAGGACTGCCGGGTTCTCTTCCTGTGTCCCGCGGTGCTGGCTACGCTCCCGGCGGTGGACTATCCGTGGCTGCCCCGCCTGCTGTCCAACCTGCTGCGCATTTCCGCCCATAAGAATTTGGCCCTCTCCGGCCGGAGCTTCCACATCGCACCGAAGAGTGCCCGGAGCCGGATCATGGCGTATCTGAACACCGTTGCCCTCCAGACCCACAGCAAGACCTTCGACATCCCCTTCGACCGTCAGCAGATGGCGGATTATCTCAATTTAGAGCGGACGGCACTGAGCAAGGAACTGGGCCGGATGCGTCAGGAGGGGATCCTGGATTTCCGCAAGAATCACTTTATCCTTCCCGAGTAAGCAAAATGATCCGTTATTACGGAAGAAATGAGGAGACAGCCATGCAGTTCAATACCGAAATCTTTTCCCTGTTCGACAAGAAATGGGCGCTGCTGTGCGCCGGCACGAAGGACGCCTACAACGCCATGACCATCGCCTGGGGCGGTCTGGGGACCCTGTGGTGCAGGCCCGTAGCGACGGTCTATGTCCGCCCCAGCCGCTACACCTATCAGTTCATGGAGAAAAACGAATATTTCACCGTCAGCTTCTATCCGGAGAAGAACCGGCAGGACCTGCTGACCATGGGGACCGTCTCCGGCCGCGACGGTGACAAGATTGCAAAGACGACCCTCACACCGAAGCCGCTGGAAAACGCCGTCACCTTTGCCCAGGCGGAGGTCACGCTGCTCTGCCGCAAGCTCTACTGCCAGGACCTGGATCTCGACGCCATGCCCGCGGACGTGGTCGAGGAGTTCTACAAGGAGGAACCGGTCAGCCGCATGTATGTCGGCGAGGTCGTGGAGATCATCGAGAAATGATTTGCGCTCCGGCGGGAACTTTTTCCCCGCCGGAGCCGTCTTATGGGACAGTATATAGAAAAGGAGGAACTGTCGTGTTCCGAAAACTGATTCCCGTGATCCTGTCTCTGTCTCTGCTGAGCGTCGCCGCCGGATGCAGTGTGCCCGTTGACGGTCCCTCGGACAAACCGCCGACGGAGGAGGGGGGTACGAACCAGATGGTCAATCCTGTCGAGGAGCTGCCGGACGAGAGCGGCTTTGCAGATCTCGGCTTCTCCGTCCACGCGCCGGACGGCGCCACAGAGTGCCGCTATAGCATCATCCGCACCGAGCCGCCCGTTGCCCAGGCCCAATTCACCCTGGACGGCGCGGAATATACCTATCGCTCCGCCCGGACGGAGGAGGATATCTCCGGACTCCACGTCGAGTACGCGGAGGAGAGCACCGGCATCGCCCTGTGCGGGGAATACTGGTCTCTGGAGCTGGAGGTCAAACCCATCGTGGGCGGCGGCTTTGCCGGTTTCTGGACCCAGGACGGCGTGACCTCCTCGCTCTACACCCCGGACGATGTGGACCAGACCACCTTCACCGCCCTCTGCGAAGCCCTGGCGGGGTATGACTGGCTCCACCGCTCGGAGGAAAACTGGTACCCCGCGGAGGTACAGGACCCGGACAGCGGCGTGGACCAACCTGCCATTCTCCTGACGGTGGAGGAGTGCTCCCCCGTGGGCGGCGCCTTCACGATCCGCAACGACCGGGGGAGCCCGCTGACCTACGGTGACGCCTACAGCCTGGAAAAGAACGTGGACGGCGTCTGGCGCACGGTGCCGACGGCGATCCTGGAGACGGAGAACTTCGGCGTCGGCTTCAACGACATCGCCTATGAAATCCCCGACGGCGGGGAGGACAGCTTCCGGCTCGACTGGACGTGGCTGTACGGCACGCTGACGAACGGGCAGTATCGCCTCGTCAAGAGTGTCTATCCGGCGGAGGGGCCGTCGTCCGTGACGCTGTACGCGGAATTTCCGGTGCTGTATGAGGTCAATGATTGACAAACGCGGCATTGTGATATAAAATAATTAAATCATTTGATCACGCGCCAACGCTATGACGAAGTCAATCGGTCCAGGCCGCCCACAGCGAGGGGGAGACGGTGGAAGTCCCCCGGCCCGGCGGGACCGGCAGCCCCTTCACCAGCGGCCCGCGAGGAGCGGGACGGCCCGTCCCCGATACCGGACGACTTGAGAGGTCCGCCCGCGGCGGACAATCAGGGTGGTACCGCGAAGCCTGCTTCGCCCCTGAATATTCAGGGGCGAAGTTTATTTTCTGTACGGAGGTATTTTCATGCACAAGTCCTATGGTCTCAACGAGCTGAGGGAGATGTTCCTGAAATTCTTTGAATCGAAGGGTCATCTTCGCCTGCCCAGCTTCTCTCTCATCCCGCAGAACGACAAGTCGATCCTGCTGATCAACGCGGGCATGACGCCCATGAAGCCCTGGTTCAAGGGGGAGGAGGAGCCGCCCCGCCGTCGGGTCTGCACCTGCCAGAAGTGCATCCGCACCGGCGACATCGACAACGTGGGCAAGACGGCCCGCCACGGCACCTATTTCGAGATGCTGGGCAACTTCTCCTTCGGCGACTACTTCAAGCATGACGCGATCAACTGGTCCTGGGAATTCCTCACCAGCCCCGAGTGGGTGGGTCTGGAGCCGGATCGGCTGTATCCCTCCGTCTATCTGGATGACGACGAGGCCTGGAATATCTGGCACAACGAGGTCGGCATCCCCGCCGAGCGCATCTTCCGCTTCGGTAAGGAGGACAACTTCTGGGAGCACGGCGCGGGTCCC
>JAEEGL016217340.1_pt1 | contig 17192 bp, 13 predicted proteins | sample 9134231 | NCBI WGS metagenome assembly JAEEGL01 (sample SAMN16246548, study PRJNA631951) | gut metagenome | biome: gut microbiome; feature: rumen; material: fiber-attached | host: Bos | place: Iran: Karaj | collected 2018-10
GCCGTACCGAGTACCACGATGATTGCCATAACAAGCGGCGTTACACGGAAGTAGAAGTAACCGCTCATCGAGTTGAGCATGCCCGGCCAGATCTTTCCGAGCAGGAAATACTGAAGCGGCAGGAACACAATCACGGAAAGAATAATAATCCACTGTGCCTGGGAAAGATACAGCTTGTTGACTTCCTTGTTCCGATACCCGAACACCTTCAGAAGGGAAATGTTCAATGCGTTCTTGTCGATGACCATCTTGGTGAGCATATACATAACAATGACATAACAGATGATTCCGACAGCGGTAAGCATCACGATCAGCGAAGCCATGAGTGTCTTCATCTGTTTTGCGCTGTCCGCCACCTTTTCTTTCGTTACCACCGTGGAGATGAGGCGTTCATCTATGCCGGAGAGTTCGCGATCTGAGAATACCGTGTTATAGTAGCTTTCGTCTTTTTCAAGATGCTTATTCAATGTCTCCTTAGCGGTAAATACATATACCCCGAGTTCGAAATCCACAACTTCCACAACCTTGGCATTCCATTTATGAAGTGTCAGCTTGTTATCGAGTTCAATGGTATCCCCTTTATGAATGCCGAGCTTGGCTGACATGATATCGGAAATGATAATCTCATCCTCGGAGAGCGCGGATACCTTGATGTCCCGCAGATACTTTGAATCACTGCCGATACCGAGAATATTCACCGGTAACATTCTGCCGACAAATTCGGTTTCGTAAGTGCTGATTGTATCCTTTTCCGCGTCAGCAGGAAGAATTGAGGCATCGGAAAGCGGTGCTTTCAGAACATATTGATACTCTGCTATTGCCGAATCCGGCAGAGTGACGATATATTTATCAAAGGATGATCTCATCCCGAGACCGAACATGCAAAGAAGTCCGGCAAGAAAAACACCGATAATCAGGGAAACATACTGCCCCTTGCTTCTTAATACCGTACGGATACGGAAACGGCTGAGAAATCCGAGGTTCTTCATCTCGTTTGCGTTCTTTACACGCTTCTCTTTCTTCGTATCTTTGCGAATCAGCCGAAGCGGCGTGAGATTCAGTTTTCTTCCGAACACGATCAGGTTTATCAGGATAACTGCAAGAATCGGGAATCCGATTATGAAAGCCATTCTTGCCGGATCAATCGTATAAATCATCTTCGGAACCACATAATAAGCATATACACTCTGCGTCGCGACCTTATATACAAAAGTCAATGCAAGCAACAATCCGATACCGGTGGAGAGCAGCGTTACCAGAACCGGAATCGTCAGATAATGACGAAGAATCGTTCTTTTCTTATAACCGGTTGCAATCAGAACCCCGACAAATGAGCACTCATCCTCAAACGTGTGAACCGACACCAAAGCGAAAAGGAAAGCGACGATTATCATCGAAAGAACCAGGAAATAAGTCGACATATTGATATTCAGGTCAAGCTTTGAAAGCAGGTTGTTGACCCTATTGTTATCACCGATTGCACAGAAGTCGGTGAGAATTCCTTTATCCCCCAGCTTTTTGATGATATCACGGTTTTCCCGGTTGACCTCATCCTTGGAGAGATCCTTTTTAAACTTATAAGCGTACTGGTTTATGATCTTCTCCTCGCTTAAAGTCGCGAAGAATCCATCGCTGACAATCGAGACGCCGAATACTTCACGGTCCGCCAGAAGATCTCCCAGTTCCTTGAAACTTACGATATATTCGGGAAGTCCGATAATACCGGATATTTCCATATCCTTTGATGCAAGTGTAATGTGGTCGCCGAGTTTCAGATCATGTGCCTCGGCATAGAGACGGTCCAAACCGATTTCGTTATCGCCATCCGGCAGACTTCCTTCAAGAACAAACGGAATATCAATTGATTGCCGCATCTTGAATACACGTACCTCCGATTCATCGGATGCCGTAAGATCAACATACGGCTGGTATTCGAGTTCGAGGGAATCTCCCAGAAGGCCGTAAAGCTCCGACTCCTCCATCGGAACGGCAATGGTAAAGAATCCGTCCTCCAGCCGGTTGTTTTCCTTCGCGTCATCGAAAGCGGCACTGATTCCCTGGTTTCCGATCAGATAAGCGGCAGCCAGACTGGTCATGAGTATGATAAATAACGCGATGCCCCCGTAGATTCCTATATTTTTGAAGAGGAAACGGGGAAGTCTTTTTCTGAGAACATTTTTCATCTTGACACCTCTTCCCCTGTTACCATGCCAGCTCTTTCGCCGGTGTCTTCGAAGGATTTTTCTCATCATTCGTGATCCGGCCGTCCTTTAAGTGTATGATCCGGTCGGACATCCGGCTGATTGCTTCGTTATGCGTTACAATCAGAATTGTCGTATTATATTCCCGATTAACGTTCTCAATCAGCTCCAGGATTTCTTTCGAGGTTTCATAATCGAGAGCGCCGGTCGGCTCATCGCAAAGAAGAAGCGTCGGAGCTTTAATGAGGGCTCTTCCGATTGAAGTTCTCTGCTGCTGTCCGCCGGAAAGCTGTCTCGGATACTTATTCTGGTGTTCTTTCAATCCCAGGTCCTTAAGGAGTTTCTGAATATCCAGGGGATTCTTTCCGAGGAATCCACAAACTTCAATGTTCTCTTTAACGGTAAGGTCCGGAATCAGATTATAGAACTGGAACACAAACCCTAAGTGATCTCTTCTATACTCGAGAAGTCCGTCTTTATCATCCAACTCAATTTTCTTTCCGTTGATACGGATTTCACCGGATGTGAGCGTATCAATTCCTCCAATCAGGTTAAGAAGCGTTGATTTACCGGCTCCGGACGGTCCTAAGACCGTACAGATCTCGCCCTTTTCGAGTTGGAAACTAAGCCCCTTCAGCACATGGACGACGTTCTCGCCGATGCCGTAATCCTTCTTTAAATCCTTTACTTCTACAAACATTTCCCTTCCGCAGCTGAAATGCTGCACCTCCTTCTTTCATTTGGTTAGCATTCGCTAACTATATTCCAAAAAGAAAACGGCTGAAAGCCGGTTTCCTGTTCGGTCTAAATACCTAAAACCGCATGCCATCCGGAAGTGAAGAAAAGTTCCAGCGTCTTCGCGTAATGCATTGCCTCTTCTTCCGTAAAATCATGCTCGATTGCCGCCACAACGGCGTTCACATTGGTCGTAACCAGAAGATGCATCTCTTTCTCCGAAATCTCCTTAACCGGAAGTCCGCAAGCCTTCGCCTGTTCGAAATAAGCCTTCGAATTCTGTTCCTCCATCTGTGCCGCATCATGCACAAAACTTGCGTATTTCGTTCCTTCGGAGCAGCAGATGATCAGTTTGAAGGCCTCATAATTCGAATAGATGTACCGAAGCATCCGCTCCGTCGAGGAGGGGGCTTCTTTCATATCCGTATGATCCCCCGGCTGTATTGCCGCATATTCTTCCTCGGTCAGGGTATCATAAAGTTTCCAAAACCCAGATGCGGCCGGTTCTACCAATGCTGCGAACAAATCTTCCTTGCCCTCGAAATGCTTATACATTCCCGAAGCGCTCATTCCCGATGCCTTAGCAATCCGGCGGATGGAAGCCTCCTGAAAGCCGTACTTCTTAAACTCTTCTGCGGCCGCTTTCAATATGCTTTCATGATGTATCTTCTTGTTTCGCATCATTTCTCCTTTTCTGTTAGGGAACACTGTTCCCTAACGATGAATAATTTACTACATACCGCGGAAAATGTCAAATGTTTTTTGAAAAATACTCCCCGGGCAATAAAAAAGCAGCGGTTTTCCCGCTGCTTTTTGTTTCGTTTTCACCAGTTTCGGAACCGCTTCTTCTCTCCGCGCCAATAGGCCGTGAAGTCGTCCCGTTCTCCCGTAAAGAAGAGTCCTTCGGTAAACCGGCACCAGTTTTCGCCGTGAATGCCTGTTTGTAAGCCGAACAGCGCCGAGGCAAGTACCACGACATGGCTGTCATGGGAGCAAATGATATCGATTTTTCCATTCTCTCCCGGTTCTTTAAAGATTTCGTCCACAATCGGCTTCGCTTCTCCGTACAGAGTCGATTCCCATGTGTATTCTTTAATGTTTCTCTGTAACCCGTAAAAGTATTCATACCAGCCGACACCGTGCTCATCGCGTGCACGATATGCTCCTGCGGAGCCTGAATATACTTCTTTCGAATCAATCTGCGGATCCGTCAGACCTGCTCCGGATGCTATCTCCCGGACTGTCTGCCGGCATCGCTCCACCGTGCTTGCATACAGATTTCCTATCGGGCGGTCTAAGCTTCTGCCGATTTTCTGCGCCATACGGATTCCTTCCGGAGTCAGAAGCAATACCGAATAGTCTCCGTTCACCGGATTGTCGTAGCGTATCGCGTGACGGAGAAACAGCTTTACATTGACGCTTCCCGGCAGCCTTGCCGCATCCATAATCATTTCTTTACAGGGAGAATCAAATCTCATTGTGTCCCTCTCTTATTTTCTTCCGACTAAAAGCTTCGACCCCTTCAAACCGAGACGGAGTGCCTCAATCTTTGACATAAACATCCCATTGTCCGTCGGAATCAGCTTTACTTCCTGATAGCCTTCCTTCTTCAAACGGCTGACAAAGGTTTCCATATCGCCGTACCGGCCTTTAGACATGATGTCGTGAATGGCAAAGGTGCCGCCTTTTTTCAAAACACGAAGGGTCTCCAGAAGGAGCTCCTGCTTGTTTACCCCGGTAATGTTATGGTACACATAGTTACTGGTTACCGCGTCAAAGCTACCGTCTTTATAAGCAAGCTTCGTGGCATCGCCTTTTTCAAAATTCGTGTTCGTTACGCCTTCCGCGATGGAATTGCCGATGCAGAGTTCCTTTGAAAAGGATGCATACTCTTTGCCCCATCGGTCGATTCCGAGAATCGTCGCATTGCGGTTTCTCTTTGCGCAGGCAATGGTAAGCGCACCGCTCCCGCATCCGACGTCCAGGCACGTTCCTCCGTCCGGAATCTTTATATACTCCGCAGTACCCTCAATGATCTGCTTTGACAATTGCCTCTTACCGTTATAAGAAAACTGCCTGTATGCACGAATTGACCACTGTGTTCCTTTTGCGCATGCTGCCGTCGCAATCGCAAGTACCACGATAACGATAACTCTCACCGGCGTCGAGGCATCCTTCGTCAGAAGAATCGCCGCAATCAGTCCGCACACAAGTACTGCCGTTCCTGCTGCCAGTCCGTAAATCATCCCCTTCGGGACCCAGTTTTTGTAATCCGGTTTCATAACCATTTAACACCTCCGTACTCATTTTTTAAGGTTTATTGTTCTGCTCTTCCCTCTCATATAAAAGGTCAATCACCATCCGAACGGTATCCTCTACGCTTCCCTTTTCATTCACGGTAATGTCCGCGTACTTTTCATACAGTCCGCAGCGCTCGTCGTACATCTCCCTTAATGTCTCTTCGTTCTTAAGAATTACGCCCCGTGCTTTCAGGTTCCCGAGCCGTTTTCTCATCTTCCCGAAGCCGACCTTCAGGTAAACAACCGTCGCATTTTTCTTCAGGTGATTCATCGCGGCTTCACTGTACACGACGCTTCCGCCGGTGGCGATTACCATATGACTTGCGGAAATCGAAAGAACCGCCTGTTCTTCTTTTTTGAGAAACGTTTCGATCCCCTTTGTTTCGATGATGTCCCGTAACCGGCATCCTTCCCGTTGCTGAAGAACAATATCGGTATCGAGATAATCCATGACGAGCAGTTTTGCGAGGATTACGCCGGCGGTGCTCTTTCCGGAAGCCGGCATTCCGATCAGAACGATATTTTGTTTCATTCTCTTCCGTCCTTTAAGGCATCCACCATATCCGCCCGGTTCACGCGTCCCCTGACAAGAAGCAGCGAAACCGCATAGGCGAATACCGTCAGCAATGCGGTAATCAAAATGCTGACAGGCTTTAATGATGCCGGAATCATGATGTTCTCCACTTCGACAAATTCGACACAATACCACACCATAACCCCGTATGCCGCAGCGATACCGGCCGCGATTCCCGGGATCAGCAAAAGGTGGTTCGAAGAGATCATCATCGAATTAATTCTGCCGTTTTCCATGCCGAGTACCTTCAACATGGAAATCGTATAGGCATTTTCCGAAATCAGCGTGTTAATCGTTGCGTAAAGAGCGGCGACGCAGACGATGACGCCGACAATCATCAGAGCATATATAACGCCGGCCATAGACTCCTTCATATTCTCCATCTGCGTCCGATAGGTGGAGTCGGTAATCATCTCGGTTGCTTCCGCCTCAATATCCGGAAGCGCCTTCCTTGACAGCACGGCGTTGAAAGTGTCTGCCGGCAGCCCGGAAAGTTCCGAGAGAAGCTCTTTAGAGCCGACCAGATAGCTTTCATAACCGTTTTTGATGACGCCTCGAATTGTTACCTTATGCTCCTCCAGTGTCGCGATATTCCGGAAGGTAAAGGTATCTCCTTCGTGTACATCGAAAATTGCCTCACACAGCGTGCTGATATAAAATCCGCTGTTAAGATCGGCTCTCTTGCCGTCTATTGTTTTGAGATTCCATAGTTCACTGTCCGAATCCATTCCCATTATGGTAAAACGTCGGGACTTCGTGTCTTCATACTGCAAAGCCATGACCGTTTCTCCGTTCGGAGCATCCCCCTGCTTTAACGAACCGAGAATGTACTCATACGAGAAGGAGCCGAACTCGTCGTGTGCTTTGTCGCCGACCGCCTCCACCGAGTCTAAGAAGGAAAATGCGAACGCCACAAGCATCGCGCCGAGCATAATTCCGAAGAAGATCACGATGCTTCTTCCGGGGTTTCCGATCAGCTGCCTTACCGCAAGTTTCCGCTTCACGGGAAGTTTCTTCTTCGCAAGAATCCGACGGGACTTTCCGTCATTTCCAACCTGTCCGGAAAGAAGCGCTACGGTGTCGGCCTTTAAAAGGCTTCGCACGCGAAGCATGGAGGCGATATAGTAGATTGCCGTGGGAATCAGAATGCCGGCAAGCGCCACCCACAGAGGCAGGCGGAACGCGGGCTTCATCGGCTCGTAATCCGCCAGACCGACGGCACCGAAAGGCTTAGCAAGAAGCAACGCCGCAAACGCGGTAAGTATGCCTCCGACCAGTCCCGGAATAACTGCGAAGAGGCTGTAATGGCGCATCAGCTTGCCATGCTCGTATCCCATTGCCGAAAGGGTACCGATCAGCTTCTGTTCGGCCCGGATACGGCGGCCGAGAAGAATGCAGACCAGCGCAACCGTCAGAAGCGGGAACACCACAAGTTCAATCCAGGACGACATCAGGAACATGTCCGCCTGTTCGTAAACGAAGGTGATTCGCTTATTGTTATCCGCGTTCAAATACCCGGAGACGAAGTAAGCCTCGTTGATTTCCTTTCGGAATGCTTTCTCGTCGGTCCGGTCCGTATAAATCACTTTATAATTGACAGTACCCTCTCCGAATACCCGTTCAAACTCTGTCTTGGTCAGATAGGCGAGAAAGAAGTCCGACACGTTCTTATAATCATCGGACACATTTTCCACCAGATAGAGGTAATCCGGACGAAGAAACGTTCCGGCGACTTTGTAATCTTTTCCCTTAAGGCGGATGCTGTCGCCGATTTTTACCTCATGTTCTTCCGCATAACCCGCGGAAATCAGGATCTCTCCGTCATCCGAAAGGTCATGACCTTTCTGAATCTCGTAACGGTCAACCTTCTCGTTCGGCGTGAAGATTCTGACGTGATACGCGCCTTCATCCGCCGAAGCCATGTGCTCCTTTTCCATGGTCAGGTCGTATTTCTTCTCTAGTTCTGCCACCGTCCCGTCCGGGATTTCCGTATACACGGTAAATGTGGCGTCCTCACAGCGATACTTTTCGAAGAAATCTTCACCGTACGCCCGGATTCCCGTCCCCGCGATATAGAAAAGATAAAACATCAAAAGGGTAAGCATAGTAAGAACCGTCGCGGAAGCATAGAAAGGAATGTTGCTTCGGATATTGCGGCGGTAACGTCTGTTCAGTTTCATCGCGGGCACCTCACAGTTCGATCTCGTCCGCGGAGCGGCGGCTCGCATTTTCTTTTACGGAAGCCACCTCGCCGTCCTTAATGCGGATTACGGTATCCGCAAGCTCGGCAATCGCTTCGTTATGCGTAATGATCACGGTCGTCGTGCCATACTCCCGGTTAACCTTCTCAACGAACCGGAGTACCGAACGGGAAGACTTCGTGTCAAGCGCCCCGGTCAGCTCGTCGCATAAAAGGAGCTTCGGATTCTTTACCATGGCTCTTGCGATTGCCACGCGCTGCTGCTGTCCTCCAGAAAGCTCCCGGGGGAAACGGTAACGGTACTTTTCAATATCAAGCGCCTTAAGAATCTCGTCCGTGTCAAGCGGGGAAGCCGCAATCTCGGCGACGACCTGCACGTTTTCCTCGACCGTGAGGTCGGGAATCAGATTGTAAAACTGAAACACGAAGCCGATGTTCTTCTTCCGGTAAGTTGTCAGTTCTTTCTTCGTAAGCCCCGTAATCTGCTCCCCGTCCACTTGGATGCTTCCTAAGTCCAGGCTGTCCAGGCCTCCGATCATATTAAGGAGTGTACTCTTGCCGGACCCGGAAGGTCCTAAAATTACGCAGACCTTTCCTTTCTCCAGTGTAAAGTCCACCCCGTTCAGCGCATAAATCGCCGCTTCACCTTCTCCGTACTGTTTCTTAGCCCCTTTAATTTCGATAAATGCCATACCTCTTCCGCGTCCGGTTTCGGGCGCTTTCTTCCTCTCTTCCCTTACGCGCGGGGATATCATTCTTTTACATCGTCCAGCTCTGCGAAATCAGCTGCTGCTTTACCATGCCGGCATAAATGCTGCCGGGCTTTTCGGAAAGCTCCTTCGGGCTTCCCTGCTCCGCTACCACGCCGTCCTTTAATACGACGATGCGGTCTGCACCGGAAACGGTACGCATGCGGTGCGCGATGATCAGCACCGTTTTGTTCTGAATCAGACGCGACAGGGCTTCCTGGATGGCGGACTCATTTTCCGCGTCAAGCGAGGCCGTTGCCTCATCAAGAAGGATTACCGGAGCATCCTTTAAGAAGGCTCTGGCGATCGAAATCCGCTGCCGCTCGCCGCCCGAAAGCTCGCTTCCGTTCTCGCCGATGTTCGTGTTGTAACCGTTCGGCAGAAGGCTTACAAACTCCTCACAGTTTGCCAATCTTGCAGCTGCAATGACCTCTTCGTCGCTTGCGCCCTTCCGGCCGATCCGGATGTTTTCGAGAATCGAATTGTTAAACAGCGTAACGTCCTGGAACACGATCGAATACTTCTGTAAAAGTGTCTCCGGATCAACTCCCGAAACATCGACGCCGCCCAAACGAATGGTCCCTTCCGTTACGTCCCAGAACCTCGCCGCAAGTCTCGAAACGGTCGTCTTTCCGCCGCCGGACGGGCCGATCAGCGCCGTAACCTCGCCCTGCTTCGCGGTAAATGTGACGTCCCTTAATACGTCGGTGTCATCCGAATAGCGGAATCCGACATGCTCGAATTCGATATCATAACCATTGTTATTAAGTGTCTCACTGCCCGTCTGAATCGGATGCGACATCACTTCATCGAGCCGCTCGCACTGTACGCCCGTTGCGATGATCGCCGCAAAATTCTGTAACGTAATCTGCATCGGATCGTAAAGTCTTGATACAAGCATTAAAAACATGAAAAACGTAAGAATCGTAATCTCTTTGTCTGCAAACAGCAAACCGCCGACAACAGCCGTCGTTCCGATTCCGAGCTTTAAGATGATAGCTGCGGAATTGACGTACACCGCCATTTTAAGCTCCGTAAACAAAGCCATCTTCTCAACAGTTTTAATTTTCTCTTCAAGCCCTTCCATATAGCGGTCCTGCGCGTCGTTTGCGCGAAGGTCGCGAATCGATTCGAGACACTCCTGCACGCCGTCCGCCAGGGCAAGCTTCACGGCCGTATTCTTTCTCACGGCACGCTTTTCAAGTCCCGAACAGGTGATAATGATGACAAATGCCACGGGAATCACCCAAAAACTCGCCAGCACCATTCTCCAGTCAAAGAACAGAAACATACTGATTCCCACAAGGCTTGTGGAAATCACCGCCCCGATCAGTTCGGGAATCCAGTGGGACGATGCCGTCTCAATCTGGGCACAGTCGCCCATGATGTTGGTAGTGAGGTCGGCAACGTTCTTCTTTCCGAAGTAAGAAAGCGGAAGCTTCCGTAACGTCTCCGCAAGCTTCGTTCTTCTTACGCCGCTCTCCTTATAGGTCGTGAAGAAGGTCGCGCCGTACTGCACGTAGTTTGCAACCGCGATCAGCAGTAACACTGCTGCGCTGCAGCCGATATAAAACGGAATTCGGTCGGTTGTCAGGTTATCCTCCAAAAGGTCCTTGATCAGCGTGTAAAGGATTCCCGCCGACATCATAAACGTGATATTCGTGCAGGTTACGCTGATGCAGGCCCGGATCATGTCCTTCGCGCCCTGATCGGAAAGCGCGTATTTATGTTTCAGCCATTCTTTCATCTCAAGCACCTACCTTCCATGCGACGGTCCGCGTATACTCGTCGAACATTCGCTTATAAAGTCCGCCCTCGGCCGTCAGTTCCGTATGCGTTCCGGACTCGGTAAGCTTTCCGCCGTCCATCACATAGATGCGGTCGGCGTTCACAACGGTACTTAACCGGTGCGCGATCATGATCACCGTCTTTCCTTTCGACAGCTCGGCAAATGCCTTCTGCACCTTTGTTTCATTGTCCGGATCGGCAAATGCGGTCGCCTCGTCGAGAATCAGAATCGGCGCATCCTTCAGGAATGCCCTTGCGATGGCAATCCGTTGCTGCTCGCCACCCGAGAGATACGTTCCCTTCTCTCCGATCACGGTATGAATGCCGTTCGGAAGTTTTTCGATAATATCCATGCACTGTGCCTTCTGAAGCGCCGCGAGGATCTCGGCCTCGGATGCATCCGGACGGGACAGTTTCACATTTTCCGCGATGGAGGTACGAAGCAGCCTGCTGTCCTGGAAGACAAATGATACGGCTTTCATCAGCTCCGCGGAAGCGATGTTTCGGACGTCCACGCCGCCGATGCGGATGGCGCCTCCGCTCACGTCAAAGAAACGAACCATCAGTTCCGCAAGCGTTGTCTTGCCGGAGCCGGAAGGTCCGACCAGCGCCACGTGAGCACCCTCGGGAATCTGCATGGTGACATTTGAAACGGCGTCCCTTGCCGCATCTTTATACCGATAGGTTACGTTATCCAATTCCAGGGAATAATCCTTCGGACGAATCCCGTTTCGATCCTCAGGAAGCGCCTCGAGGCTGACAATAGACTCTACACGCTTTAACGCATCGATCAGCGTCATCTCCGCTTCGCCGGAGTATGCAATCTTCGTAAGACATACCGTAAGAAGCGGCGTCGCGATGATGTAGTACATGATGTTCAGAATGTCGGTTGCGGTCGTTCCGTCCCGCGTGACAATGTAGGCTGCAAGCACGAGAAATACGAAGATTGCATTCACGCAAGTCATAAATCCGGTCATGGGCTTTCGAAGCATTATGGTGTAATCGGTAGTCCATTTGCCGAAACTGTCAATGGAAGACTTGAAACGCTTAAAGGAGTTGACGGTCTGCCCGAAAGTCTTTACGACCGGAATACCTCGAACGTATTCCGTCGCCTCACTGCTCATTACCTCAAGCGCATCCTGATATTCCGCCATCTTCTTTTGCATGTTCTTGCCCATCATGGAGGCAAGGCACAAAAAGCCGATTACCGCCGGGATAATGCAGAACAGTCCGATTTTCCAGTTAAACGCAAAAATCAGAACCAGGATTCCCACCGGTGTTACCGAAGCGACCGCCTTATCCGGCAGGTTATGCGCGATAAACGTTTCGGTTGCCGCCGTCGAATCGTTTACGATACGGCGGATCTTGCCGGTACCGTCTTCATCGAATATGCCGAGCGGCAGCGTGATGATCTTCCGCATCAGGGAACTGCGCATATTTGCCTGAATCCGGAATGCCGCAATATGCGTACACATCAATGCCGCAATGTAAACGAGTAGTGAACCTACGGTCCATAAAACAGCTCTCCATGCGTATCCGTTAATGTCCGCCGCGTCGTCCCCGTTTACGGCTATGCGGATGATTCTCCACAGATCATAATACGGAACAAGCGCCATGACTGCGCTTACGCCCGCCAGTATGCGCCCGATTGTAATCAATATGCGGAAATTGCCCGCATACTGCCCGATCAGCTTCATGTGATCGAATTTGCCTGCTTTACTCAACTTTCTTTCCTCCTTTTCGATTAGCTTTCGCTAACCCGCTACCATAAGGGAAGGCACACCGCAGTGTGCCTATACCCGGATAATCGCAACACAGCAACTGATCAGCCCTGCTGCCAGGCGATATTCCGCCTTGATTCCGTAACTCTCGAAAAATGCACGATACGTGTCAATATCGAATTCGTTACGGAAATTTGCTCCCATTTTGTTGAAAAGTTTCGTAATTCTCGCCGAAGAATTGGCTTCCTGCGAAATATAGGTCGGGATCAGAATGATTCCACCCGGTTTTACGACTCTTTTCAATTCATCAAGCGCCTTCCCGGGGTCATCCAGAAGATGGATCACATTGGCCGCAACCGCCTTGTCGAACCGGTTATCCGAAAACTTCAGGCAAGTGATGTCCGCATAGCCAAAGCGGATATTCTTCTGTTTTCTCAGTTTTCTTTTCGCACGAAGAAGCATCTTCTTTGAGAAATCGGTAGCGATCAGTTTCTTACATTTCGGAGCCAGAAACCGTGTCATAATACCGGTTCCGCAGGCACATTCGAGAACCGTATCATTTTCCGAAAGATAGGTCGCGCAAATTGCAGCAGCCTTATTGTTTGCCTTCCGGTTCATAAATTGATAAATGTCATAGATTCCGGATACTTTGTCCCAAAACATTGCCTCATCTCCTCACTGTTTGACACAATGTCATTTCTTTTTATCCGCCATTGCCGATCCCGGCAAACGGGATTATATATGTACACGCGTTCTTTATCAATTCTATGTCATGCGTGACCAGAATGACAGTTCTGCCGTTTTCCCGGAGTTTTTTGAGTAATTCCGACACCTGAAGCATATGGCTGTAATCCAGTCCGCTGGTAGGTTCATCAAACAGGATGACCGTTCGTCCCGAGGCGATTGCCGAGGCCACCGCCACCCGCTGTTTCTGACCTCCCGAAAGAGCCAACGGGTGCTTGTCGGCATAGTTTTCGAGATCCAGAGATTGCAATATGGCAAGCGCTTCCTCCCGGTTTTCATTTTCCTGGGAAATCATCACTTCTTCCAACACACTATCCGTAAAAAGCTGATGGTTCACATCCTGCATGACCAGATAGAGATTTCTGCGTCTCTTCTTGTTATTCCAACGTTCTCCGCCGACTGAAAGCGTGGCCTTACAGGACCGCTCCATACCGCACAGACAGCGCAGGAACGTGGATTTTCCGATGCCGTTAGCCCCGACGATTCCGACAATCTCTCCCTTGGGAATCTCCATTCGCGGAATGTCAAACACGGTCTTTCCCCGCTTGTAGGAGTACTTCATGTCTGAGAGGACCATCGTATCGGCTTTTTCCTGCCGCCTTCCCGTGTCGATCCGGATTTCCGACGGGTCTGACGCCCGTTCCGCCCGCAGCCCTAGGCTGTGCAGTTCCTCCTCCGACAGCGCCCGCATCTCGTCAGCCGGATATTCCCGGACAATCTCGCCTTCCTTCATGAGGATTGCTCTTGTGATATACGGAAAAAGATACTCAATCCGATGCTCCGCGATCAGCACGGTCTTGTGATCCTCTTTCCAAGCTTCAATCATCTTCTGAAGCTCGCAGATTCCCCGATAATCCAGATTTGCCGAGGGTTCGTCCAATATGATTACGTCCACCGGCTCCACGGCAATGCTGGCGCAGGCGATCTTTTGCTTCTCCCCGCCGGACAGCCGGAAAATGCTCCGATCCATCAGGTAACCGATCTCATGCCGGTTCACCACGGAATTGATCCGCTGCTCGATCTCCTCCGGCTCCAACCCGAAGTTTTCGCAGCCAAAGGCCAGCTCACTTGTGGTATCCACATTGAAAAACTGGCTCCGCGGGTTCTGAAAGACCGTGCCGACGTGGCGGGATATTTTCCGAAGAGTGGTCTGCGCGACACACGTTCCGTTCACTGTGACGGTCCCCGTCAGTTCGCCCTGATAGAAATGCGGGATCAGGCCGTTTACGCACCGGACAAGCGTTGATTTGCCGCAGCCGGAGGGCCCGCACACAAGCACCACATCGCCCTCGTTCACGGTCAGGTTGATGTTTTTAAGACCTTCCTGCTCCTTCGTGTATTGAAACGAAACATTTTCGAAACTGATCATATGCAAAACCTTCCGATCCCCCACCAGATGAAGCAGGCCGCACACAATGCCATGACGATCCAGTCAAGAAGCCGGAACCGGATGTTCCAGATACAGCTTCTCTTCTTGCCGACATCCAGACCCCGCGTCATCGCGGCGGCCGACAGCTCCTCGCCGATGATCGAGCAGGACGCGATGAGCGGCACAAGCCTGTACTCGACAGCCTCTGTCGCCTTCTTTGCTCCCATCTCGATCCCGCGCATGCGCATCGCGTCATTGATGGACCTCGATTCCTCCGCAACCGTCGGGAAGAACCGGAAGATCACGCTGATCGGGATCGTCAGCTTGTCGGTCACGTGCATCCGTTTCATCGCCGCGAGAAACTCCGACACCTTCGTCGTCCGCACAATGTATCTCGCCAGAATGACCGTCGGCAGGATCTTCGTGATGATGTACAGCATCAGCGCCAACGCGGATTCCAGCGCCGTCAGATCGTGCTGCAGCGCCATCTGGGCAAAATAGCATCCGACGTAGATTGCCCCGGCAATCCCGGCCGCCACCCATTCCTTCTCAACCAGCAGCAGAAGCACCGGAAGATAGACAAGGATCCAGTAGAACACCACCATCCAGCGCTCTCCGGCGTTGCCGACGACAAACACCGAGCTGGTGAAGAGAAGCAACAGCTTCGTCCGCGGATCCAGCAGCGAGTGAACATTTCTGTCGAGCCGGTATTCCATGATCAGGCGATCCCCGCCTTCGTAAAATGCTTCTTCAGCACCTTCGCGCCGATCCATCCGCCGATGATGCCGCACACCAGGTCAACGACGAAGAGCACTGGGCACATCCATGTCGGCAGCATCTTCGTGACGGCGTCGATATAGTCCTGTCCGAAGTTCTGTCTCGTCGAAAAATAAGCGTCCGCATTGAAGAAGATGCCGAAATAGTTGGCCCAGCAGTAAAGCCCCGAGACCGCGTAGGCGATGATCCCGTGCCACTTGCTGTTGTATTTTCCGGCGCGGAAGATCAGCTCCGCGATGAGGCCTGCAATCGTTCCGACGATCAGCGCATAGTAACTCATGCCCGTAACCCACATCAACAGGCCCATGAGGATATTCAGGATCAGGATCATTCCGAACTTCTTGACCTTAGTCAAGAACATCATGTACGGAATTCCGGTGAGGATCGGAACAAATACCACCAGCAGTACCATCATGATCGGGATCACGCCGGTCATGGCGATGGCACAGCACAAAACCGCGCAAATGGCGCTGTAAATACCTACATTGATCAGGTCTTTTGCATTCAGACGATTTGTTTCCATGTTTGTTTTTCCATTCTTTTTCTTAAATTGCCGCGTGGCTTCCATTCCGCCGTCTGCAACTCCACCATATGCGCGTATATACCGTCTGCTGCCATCAGAGAATCATGCGTTCCCTGCTCGGCAATCTTTCCGTCCGTGATGACAAGAATCTGATCTGCGTCGCGAATGGTCTTTAAGCGGTGCGCAATAACTAAAAGCGTCTTATTGCGGCACAGTTCCGAAATGGCTTCCTGAATGGCTCTCTCGTTGTCGGCGTCCACGCTTGCGGTAGCCTCGTCGAGAATGACAATCGGGGCATCCTTCAGAATGCATCTCGCGATGGAGATGCGCTGCTGCTCACCGCCCGAGAGGGAAGCGCCACCCTCTCCGATGACCGTATCAAAACCCTGCGGGAGTTTCATGACAAAGTCATAACAGCGGGCCTTCTTCGCCGCTTTCATGACTTCCTCACGGCTCGCGTCGGGCTTTGCCATCGCGATATTGTTATATACGGTATCCTGAAACAGGTACACTCGTTGAAATACCATGCCGATATGGTCCATCAGCTGTCCCATCGGAACGGTACGGATATCTCTTCCTTTTACCAGAATGCTTCCCGATTGAACATCCCAGAACCGGGCAAGCAGCGATGCAACCGTGGATTTGCCGCCGCCGGACGGACCGACCAGCGCAGTCATGCTGCCCTTTTTCATGGCAAATGACACATCGTGAAGCACCGTTTTGTCGGTATAGCCGAAGGATACATGTTCGTATTCGATTTCCGGAGAATTTACGGATTCTTCGATGGCAAATGTGCCCTCGTCCGGCATCTCCTTCGCATTCATAACTTCTTCGATACGGTCAAGGCTGGCTTCGGTCACGGTAAGCCGTGCCATTTGTCCGTAGTAACTCTTAATGGCAACGAACATGTCAAACAAAAACAGGGCCATTCCGACCATATAGACATCGGAGATTTCGCCGGTGTTATGTAAAAATGCCGTAAGCGCAAGCACCAGCGATGTTCCGATTCCGAAGCAGAGATTAAGTGCGCGAGACCACGGCGCATAGTCAACCTCAAAGGAAATGCTGTCCTTACAGCTCTTTTCAAATTCCTCCGTAAGGCGCTTGGAGCGCTCCCCCAGGAGGTTGTAGGATTTGACGATACCGATGCCCTCCGCAAAGTCAAGTACTTCCTCCGTAAGGGACTCGCTGCACTCCTGCTTGGCCTTCGAATGCGTGAGTGTGTTCTTGAGCATCCCGTTTCCGATTAAGATAAAGACGCCTGTAACGACCAGAGAAAGAATGCCGAGGCGCCAATCCATAAAGAACATCATCGTAACCATCAGCGCTTGGGAAATCAGGAACGAAACAAGCTCCGAAAGGACACCCATGCAGTTTTCCTCGATGAAGACCATATCGGTAGCAAGTACGGAACTGATCTTTCCGATATTGCCCTCGGTGTAATAGCCCATCGGCAGCTTGCGAAGGTGATTACCGAGCTGCATACGCATATCGGCGAAGACCTTATAGCC
>JAEEGL016488682.1_pt1 | contig 17192 bp, 16 predicted proteins | sample 9134231 | NCBI WGS metagenome assembly JAEEGL01 (sample SAMN16246548, study PRJNA631951) | gut metagenome | biome: gut microbiome; feature: rumen; material: fiber-attached | host: Bos | place: Iran: Karaj | collected 2018-10
TACGCATTTTCCGGCCCGGAGTTTCATAGCCCGCTTCCTTCACAACTTTCCACTCTCCGAATTCATGCTGCAGCCGTTCCCTTGTCTGCGGCCAGGCAACGCCATCGGCAACCAGACCCGCATCTCTCTGAAACGCTTCAACAGCACGCGCCGTATTCATTCCGTAATACCCGTCGGCAAAAGTGCTGTCCAGATATCCCTGCTGCACAAGCAGATTCTGAACAGGCCTGACATCCTTATCAGCAGAACCGAGGCGCAGCGTGCCCTCAGGATCAACGGAATACTGCTCCGTATATCCGCACACGCGGCAGGAACGGCTGTATAACTCGGCAGAATGGTCTGTCATGGGCTGGATGACTGTCCATTCCGAAAAATTATGCGGGAGCAACGGCATTTTTTCACGCTGGATGGCATTGCAGAGTTTGCAGATGCGATAATGCTCACCATACCAGGTGCAGGTCGGCCAGTAAGTTACAACCCAGTCTCCCCACAGATGCTCACGATCCTCACAGCCGCACTTGCAGGTGCATGCACATTTACCGGGTTCAGCACAGGTACATTTATCATCCGCATGTGCAAAAGGCACTGCCGTCAGCAGCATGGCGAGCATAAGGACAAATGCAAATATTCTTTTTCTTCTCATGATCAATTTTCCTTTCCACATTGAAAAGCTTTATTGAAAAGCTATATACTCAACCGCACACTCACGGGAGATTCCTGCGGCTGAAGGCATTTGAAATGGCAGCAGCACATTCCTCCGCATCCGGAGCAGAAAGCGGGAAATCATATCCCTCTTTGTCAAGTTCATACAGAAGACGTGTCGTCTCAGGAACAGACAACCCTTCCCTGTCCATCAGCTCCACCTGCGCAAAGACTTCATCCGGCGTACCGCTAGCTACAATGCTGCCGGCTGCCATCACATAAAGGCAATCAGCGGAAACACACTCCTCCATATGATGGGTAATCAGGACAACCGTCATCCCCTCTTCCCGGCACAGACGGGTCACAGTAGAGATGACATCTCTTCTGCCCTGGGGGTCAAGCATGGCTGTAGGCTCATCCAGGACGATGATTTCCGGCTGCATGGCAAGGATGCCGGCGATAGCAACTCTCTGCTTTTGTCCGCCGGACAGAAGATGCGGCGCATGCATTCTGTAATCCGACATCCCGACCAGTTCCAGTGCGGCGTCTACCCTGCGGCGTATTTCCTCTGGCGGAATCCCGAGGTTTTCCGGAGCAAAAGCAACATCATCCTCCACGACATTGGCAACAATCTGATTATCCGGATTCTGGAAAACCAGCCCCACTCTGCGGCGAATGTCCAGAATAAGATCTTCGTCGGAAGTATTCAACCCGCAAACCCTGACTGTTCCCTCATCAGGAACCAGGATGGCATTCATATGCTTTGCGAGCGTACTTTTTCCCGATCCGTTTTTCCCGAGGACCGCCACAAAAGAGCCGTGCTCAATCGAAAGCGTTACTCCTGCCAGGCTTTCCTTACTGTCGCCCGGATAAGTATAATGCACATTATCAAATTCTATAATACTCATCTTTCAGATCCTGTTCATCCGCAAATCCACCGGCATGCTGCCCCGCAGGGAAGCGTCAGACCGGAATCCGTCACCGGAAGGCCGAGTTCCTGTGCTTCACTGCTTCCGCCAAACTTTTTTGTAAAAATGCTCTCGGTAATATAGGACAGAACCGTCGGAGAAAGGCCTGTCGTATAAGAGTTGATTAAAACAAAAAGCGGATTGTCCGAAAGCACATTGGCACAGAGCGATACAAACGGCCAAAGATCCTTTTCCAGTTTCCATACTTCCCCGCCCGGGCCTCTGCCGTAGGAAGGCGGATCCATTATAATGGCATCATAGCGCCGTCCCCGCCGGATTTCCCGTTCCACGAACCGGGCACAATCGTCCACGATCCAGCGTATCGGCGCGTCAGGAAGGCCGGAAGCGGAGGCATTTTCTTTTCCCCAGGCAACCATGCCCTTTGCTGCATCCACGTGGCAGACTGACGCTCCCGCTTTGCCACAGGCAACCGTTGCTCCTCCCGTATAGGCGAAGAGATTCAGCACGCTGATTTCCCTGCCTGCCGTGCGGATACGATCGGCAGCCCAGTCCCAGTTCACAGCCTGTTCGGGGAAAAGACCGGTATGCTTGAAGTTCATCGGCTTTACCAGAAAAGTGAGATTTCCATAACTGATCTTCCAGGATTCCGGCAAGCGGCCTTTGTTCCAACTTCCCCCGCCCGACTCACTGCGGTGATAACGGGCATTGCTGTTTAACCAGTGTTCATTTGTACGAGGGGTAAGCCAAATCGCCTGGGGATCAGGCCGAACCAGATAATACTGACCCCAGCGCTCCAGTTTTTCCCCGTCCGAGCTGTCGATAAGCTCAAAATCATTCCATTTATCTGCAATCCACATGCGAAACTCCGTATACTATACGCTAAATCTAATGCTAAACCCGTAACCGGGATCACTTTACAAAATAGTGGCGGGCAAGCCACACGGACAGGCCGTCCAGCCCGGGATAAACTGTCCGTTCACTGACATTCAGCTGGTCAAGCATATCCCGGATACGCCAGCAAATCTCCCTGCTGATAATATAACGCACCGTATCTTCAGTATAGTTTTCCAGGAAATCTTCAATTCCCTGAAGAGCCAGAGGAACAACCAGGAAATTACCGAACTGACTGATGATACGCTGATCAAGAGACGGCGGCTCTACCAAAACCATGGCTTTGGTACCCATATCACGGTCATACTGATCCAGATCGTTGACAACTTCTTTCAGCATGTCGACCGTATAGATATCCGCTTTCTCACGGATCAGGGGTACTTTGTAATTATCCGGCAGGAGCGCATGAATCTCCTTGATATTCAGACGCCAGATGACAGCGTCATGCGTGCCGAGCGCCTCACAGCCTTCGCCGCTGGTTGCAAAATGCAACGCTATCAGAGGCGAATGCGTGCAGTCAAGAAGCCGCGTCGGCAATCCGTGATGCCTGCCGACGATCAGTTGACGCCATACAGAGTCGGCGATCTGCGGATCATCTATGACAGCATATTTTGTAAAACTCCTCAGCAGAGAAGGTTCCAGCGTTTTGGACAGATGTTTGCAGTTTCTCTCCAGACTTGTTTTCAGAGAGAACGCGACATCCGGCAGCCCGATATAATAATAAGGGCTGCGAAAACGGTCAATCGTCTGATCATAATTCTGCTCTTCAAGCAGTTCCATCACCTGCCGGATCGTATCAAGCCGAACTGTTCTGACCATAGGAAGCCTTCTCCTTACCTTTTCAGCACATTCACATTTTTTTAATCACAACACATTAAGGCCGTTCAGATAACGGCGCAGCATATCGCATGCCGTATTGCCGGCCATCCGCCGGATAAACCCGGCGCTTCTCGCGGTTCCGAATTCCGATGTCTTCACAAAAGTCTCATTTTCCGTTGCGAGTGCTATCAGGACAGTACCTGCCGGCAGGTTGACGCTTTCGGAAGCCTCCGTCAGGCCTGTTACAGCAATCCCGAAATCCGCGTTCAGAAGCCGGCGGACGTTTTCCGCCATTTCCGCAGTCACTTCATCGCTGACAGGGCCTTCCGTCAGAATTACAACCGGATCTATGCCCAGCAAAGCAAATTTCGCGCTATCCGTGAAAGCGGCAACGCCGCCTCTGAAAAACGCATCTGCCGACGGCAGGACAGAAAAGCGGGAAGACAGTTCTCCCCCGCTGAAGCCCTCCGCGACGGCAAGCGTCAGATTCTTTTCAAGAAGAGCCGCTGCGGCACACAGTTCCAGGTTTTCCACATCGATACCATAGACGAAATCCCCCAAGCGCTCACGGATCCGGGTGATGACCGGGAGACACATGGCTTCCGCTTCGGCAGTCGTTTTTGCCTTTGCCGTCACCTTCAGGAGGCAGTCCGCCTCCTTGGCATAGGGGGCAAGAGAGGGATTGGTCATACGGTTCATCTCATCAGCAAAAAGAGCATCCACTCCGCTCTCCCCGATCCCGAAAATACGGACTGAATGAGAAACGATCGTATCATCACTGAGCTGCTTCAGGTACGGAACCGCGCTGAGGCGAAGCATCGCCAGGCATTCCTTCGGGGGACCGGGCAGCATCAGAACATATTTTCCGTCCTTTTCAAAGGCACAGCCCGGGGCCGTTCCGCAGGTATTATGAAAAATCGTACATCCGGCCGGCACGAAAGCCTGTTTTGTATTATTTTCAGTGTATTCGTGCCGAGCAGTAATATAGTCATAGAGCTGTGTGTATTCTTCTTCACTCCGCTTCAGTTCAACTCCGAAAGCTTCTGCAAGGATCTCCTTTGTAAGATCATCACAGGTAGGTCCGAGACCGCCGGTGGTGACAATAATGTCCACGCGCTGTTTTGCGATCTCCACACACTTTCTCAGGCGCTCCGGATTGTCCCCCACGACCGTGTGGTACAGTACATTAATTCCGATCGACGCAAGCGCCTCTGACACATCCCGGGCATCGGTATTAGTAACATGCCCGAGCAGGAGTTCCGTACCGACAGATATGATTTCCGAATTCAGTGTTCTGCCCATCTCATCCCTCAAATTCCAGAGGGATTCTTTCGATCCCCATTATGGCTTCCCGGACGAGCTTATCCGTATCCAGGGCTGATTCCACCCTTTCCACATCTCTGAGTTTCGGTTTTGTACGCGGATGACGGGGAGTAAAGACTGTGCAGCAATCTTCATACGGCAGAATAGAGGTGTTGAACGTCCCTATTTTTCTCGACTGCTGAATAATCTGTTCCTTGTCGAAGCCGATCAGCGGCTGAATCACAGGAAGCGTCGTCACCGCGCGGGTTACCATCATGGCTTCCATCGTCTGCGAAGCGACCTGGCCAAGGTTTTCACCAGTCACAATACCGCGCGCACCGTTGTCAAGGGCGATCTTCTCTGCTATGCGCATCATGAAGCGCCGCATAATCAGCGTAAAGTACTCTTCCGGGCATTTATCGCGTATTTCTTCCTGAATATGGGTAAACGGCACCACTTCCATGGTCATTTTGCCGCAATACTGTGTCAAAATCTGCGCCAGTTCCACCACTTTTTCTTTAGCCTGCTGAGAAGTATACGGGAAGGAAAAGAAGTGGACCGGGATCAGCCGAACCCCGCGCCTTGCAATCATATAGGTAGAAACCGGAGAATCAATACCGCCGGACAGCAGCGTTACCGCTACGCCGTTGGAACCAACCGGCATTCCGCCGGCTCCGGGAACCGGGTTGGCGTGCACATAGGCTGCCAGTTCCCGTACTTCCACATGAACGGTAAGTTCCGGGTTGTGTACATCTACCGGAGTATCCGGATAAGCTTCCTGAAGGAGCCCGCCGACATGCTGGCTCAGCTGGATGCTTGTCATCGGGAACGCCTTGTCACAGCGCTTGCTCTCCACCTTAAAGCTGGCAGCAGACTGCATCTCCTCTCTGAGGTAACTGATCGCGAGCGCAGCTATTGCATCAGGATCCTTCTCGCAGGCAGCTGCACGCGTCATGGAGATAATACCGAATATTTTTCCGCAGGCTTCGAACGCAGCATCAATATCCGCATTCTCATCTGCCGCCTCCACATAGATGGTGCTCTGCATGCAGGTAATGCGAAAATTCCCTATGGATTTCAGACGATAGGCGATATTGCTGAGGAGCTTCCGCTCAAATGCCTTACGATTCAGCCCCTTGAGGACAATTTCACCAAGCTTCAGCAGGATAATATCCTTCAAACGATTTACTCCTCTCCCCACATCAGGGCGCATTTTACCGCTTTATGCCAGCCGCGGATCAGTACATCGCGCTGCGCCTCATCCATAGCGGATTCAAACAGCCTGTCAACATGCCAGTTGTTCCGAATGTCATCCATATTTTCCCAGTATCCCACCGCAAGACCCGCCAGATAGGCAGCGCCGAGCGCCGTCGTCTCAATGCAGGAGGGACGGATTACTTCACAGTCCAGAATATTGCTCTGGAACTGCATCAGGAAATCATTTGCACAGGCGCCGCCATCCACTTTCAGAGATTTGATGGCAATCCCTGCGTCCTGTTCCATAGCCTTGCAGATATCATAACTCTGATAGGCAAGGGATTCCAGGGTAGCACGAATAAAATGCGAACGGTTGAAGCCTCTGGTGATTCCCACTACCACACCTCTGGCGCGCTGATTCCAATAAGGCGCACCAAGGCCTGTGAAAGCAGGAACGACATAACCGCCGGCACTGTCGCGCACAGCCTGGGCAAAGACCTGGCTCTCACTGGCTTTTTCAAGAACGTTCAGCTCATCGCGCAGCCACTGAATGGCAGCCCCCGCAACAAAGACGCTGCCTTCCAGAGCATATTCCACATGGTCTTCATACCCGACAGCGATCGTCGTCACCAGGCCATGGCTGCTGGCGACAGGCTCCCGCCCGGTATTCATCAGCAGGAAGCAGCCTGTGCCGTAAGTGTTTTTCATCTCGCCCGGCTGGAAGCAGCACTGGCCGAACAGTGCAGCCTGCTGATCTCCGGCGGCTCCCGAAACCGGGATTTCCCCGCCGTAAAGCTCAAATTCCGTTTTTCCGTAAATGCAGCTTGAGGGCTTTACCTCCGGAAGCATGCAGCGGGGAACATCCAGAACGGATAACAGTTCGTCATCCCACTGTAGGGTATGGATATTATAAAGCATGGTTCTGCTGGCATTTGTCTGATCCGTTACATGGACGTTTCCGCCTGTCAGCTTCCAGATCAGCCAGCTGTCAATGGTGCCGAAAAGGAGTTCCCCCTTCTCCGCGCGTTCACGGGCACCAGGAACATTGTCCAGCAGCCACTTGATTTTGGAACCAGAAAAATAGGCATCCGGCACAAGCCCGGTCTTTTCCCGGATCGTATCGGACAGACCCTGCCGTACCAGATCATCAATGATATCCGAGGTTCTGCGGCACTGCCAAACAATAGCGTTCGCTATAGGATGCCCTGTATTCTTATCCCAGACAACCGTTGTTTCACGCTGGTTGGTAATCCCGATTGCCGCGATGTCCGAAGCTTCAACCCCGAGTTTTCTCATAGCGGTACGCGAAACTTCCAGAGTGGTAAACCAGATTTCCTCCGCGTCATGCTCAACCCAGCCCGGCTGCGGGAAAAACTGGCGGAACTCCTTCTGCGCAACGGAACAGATATTTCCTTCCTTGTCAAAAAGAATGCAGCGGGAGCTGGTCGTTCCCTGATCCAAAGACATAATGTACTTCATAACTGCCTCCAATAACTGTATTTTCAATAATTATTATTTACTGTGTTCGCTCAGATAATCATACATCGGCATCAGCTTTGTAAAGGAATCCGCAAGAATGAACGGCATTTCGGGCGTCAAAAGCGCACTGCCGAAGTCTTCTTCATGGTATACAAACACCGATTTCCGGTTATACCATTCATTGACAGTCTCCCCGTAATCTCCTTTCGGACGTTTAAACAGAGGGCCGTCAACGGTATACTCTTTCATTCCGGCAACAGACGCAGCCAGCCTCTCAAAAGCAGCAGGATTGGCAGCCACACTGCTGCGGAAAGCCTCCATCTGCTCTGCACGCGGGCACCAGAATCCCATCCCGTATGAGAAAACTGCCGGCTGCAGTTCAAAGTAAAAAGACGGGCCGTCGTCCCTTTCCGCCTGTTCCAGCGAAAACCACAGATTCTCTTTCAGCGGGCCGCGGCCGAAAAGCCTTCTGGCATCCCGCCAGATCCGTGATATATGGACTTTTATCGGTTTATCCGGAAAGCGCTGTGAAAGAAGGTTATAACTGTCCTTCGCCAGTTCCCTGAGCGGAATTCCGATCAGGTCATTGAACTGCTCCTTATGAGAATGGAACCAGTCCCTATCATTATGGAAACACAGTTCCCAGAAAAAATCACTTGCCTCCGGCCGAAATCCCTGAAACATATGCAGTCCATCCTCTCACGCTGATCAAATCAGTATACCCGAAAAAGCATTTTAACGCAAGAATTAACTTTTTGTCTTCTCATTCTTCTCATCCGGCTCTATGTCAAGCCGGATGCGACTCACCATCACGGAGGCGAGCAGGCCGATCACGACCCCTGCAAGCGTCCCGGACAGGATCAGGACGGGAAGATAATAAGTCATGATATTCGTTTCCAGCAGAATACAGGCCATCAGAATCTGGCCTACATTGTGCAGAACGCCGCCGGCAACACTGACCGCGACATGACTGAAACGACCCGTTTTTTTCAGCAGCGCCATTCCGCAGAAGCTGAAAACCGCTCCGGCAAAGCTGTAGAAAAAGCTCGCCGCATGCCCGAACAGGACAGAAACCAGGAAAACTCTCAGCAGAGAAATACCGAGAGCTTCCTTCCAGCCAATTTTATACAGTGCAAATACAACGACGATATTCGCCAGCCCGATTTTCACGCCCGGGATCGGGACAAATGACGGAATCTGGCTCTCTACAAAAGAGAGAATCATGGCCAGCGCAACAGAAAGCGCCAGCACAGTGAGTTTTTTTGTTTTCATGAAGTCTGCTATACTTCCAGTCTTGTGGTACTTCTCCTGAAATATCCGCTAAGGGTCAATAAATGGTGCGCCAGCGGTATTGCATGGTCATTACCGCGCTCTCGATAAACCAGACGTACTGGTCATCCCCGAAATAGTAAGCGATCTGATTCCCTTCCTGATAGCCCGCATATTCCTCATTCACGAAAGAACCCGGCGAATACGTTCTGGCCCTGTTCAGCATGTCCGCAGAGACATATCTGGTGAAGTGCTTCTCTCCGTAGGTATCTCTCGCATTATACTTGCTATAATTCCCGTAAATGCTGTAATCGCGGAAAACGCGGTAATGCGGTTCGCTGGCTCTCTGCGTGCCGTAATGCACCATATAATACCCTTCGGCAGCCGTCCGTGTTTCCACTTCGCGGTTCGCGCTGCTGTAAACCGGCGTCGTGCTCCACTCGCTCCATGGCCCGTATCCTTTGGAAGAAGACGGCGTAGGGGTATAAAACACGGGAGGAGGAGAGGACTGAGAAGCCGGCGTGGAAGAAGACGAGGACAATTTGTATCCGCAGTACATACAGTAAATACTGCCCGCGGTAATCCTGTTCCCGCACTGCGGGCAATAGAGCACACTCGGAGAAGCCGTCGGCGTTGAAGACGCAGGCATCGACCTGGTTGTGGAAACCAGCAGTCCAGGACGGACACAGCCGTTTTCCCAGTTGACGGGATTGCCTTCATAGTCAAGATTTCCGCCGTTGCCGATATAAACAGCAGAATTCAGATCCTTTCCGGGTGTCCTCGTCCACCACCAGGTTGCGCGGGAATAATCATTGACGTAACCTCCGTTTGCGATGGCATGCTGGGTCGGGTAGCAGACGCGCCTGTATCCGCTCTGTTCACCGAAATATGTACGAACTTCTTTTTCATCCAGCAAGAAGATCATATCATAGGTATCGCCCTGTCTGTCTATCCCATAGGAGGAATTGCCGCGGTTGGGCGTTCTGGCAAGATCGATCATGCTCTGCTCTTCCGCCGTGAATGCAGTTGCCATAAAGGTGCCGTTCAGCCATTTCCGGATATCGCTGTTTTCCCACCCCGGCTGCCACAGGCCGGCATTGAAGCGCATGCATTCCAGCGCGTATCTGCTCACCAGTTTGATGCAGCTCGGGAAAGTTTCGACAACAATCCATTCAATCGGCTCGCTGCCGTTATAATAGTTATTGTCCTGCTCATATCTGCCGAATGTAACAATATCCCCTGTTTTTGCCGACGCAAACGAATTGCCCGCAGCAGCAGCTTTTTCAGCACCTGCAGCAAAAAGAGAAAACACCAGGACAAACACGCACAGTATCGAAATTATTCTTTTCACAGCCGTATCCTCCTTAAAATAATCCGTTCGTTTCTATATTACTATCATACAGAATTTATAAAAAACCGTCAAGCATTATCTCAGGAACACGCCATTTTCACCTTTTGCGCAGCCATTTTCACCTTTTCTCAAAAATCCAGGTGAAAATGGAAAACAGGGCTCATTTTTGACCCCTGTTTTGCTATCAAAAAGTTATCAAAAATGGCAATTTTCCCGTTTTCGCTCCATTTTCACCATTTTCACCTGTTTTGAACCCACAAAGCGTCAAGTATTACTTCTTTCTCTTTTTATAGTCCGCCTTTACCCCGTCACTCCAGGAAGCACCAATCGGCATGCCCATTCTCTGACAGCACACAGCATCCGCAACTGTATTAAATGCAAGCTCTGTGCCTTCGCTGTCAGCCAGATAATCAACGGAACGGTCAGCCATAATGCCGATGTGCGATGCCGTCTCCACAGCGTCAATGTTGGCAGCAAGGAAGAGGAACTCCCAGCCGTACTTCTCTTTCTCATGCTCAATCATCTCTTTGACCTTCTGACTGCTGTAACGGCGGCTTGCGTTCTCCATGCCATCCGTCATGATCACAAAGGTGGTATGCTCCGGCACATCCTCCGGCCTGGCATATTTGTGAATCTGCGCAACATGGCGGATCGTATCCCCTATCGCATCCAGCAGTGCCGTGCAACCGCCGACACAGTAATCCTTATCCGTCATCAATTTGATCTCCTGAAGATCCACACGGTCGTGAAGCCTGTCAAAACGGGTGTCAAAAAGAACCGTTGTGACATAGCATTTGCCGTCAACCTTTTTCTGCCTGTCGATCATCCCGTTGAAGCCTCCGATGGTATCCCCCTCCAGGCCGCTCATGGAACCGCTGCGGTCAAGAATAAACACGAGTTCAGTGATATTGTTTTTCATAATAAAAACCTCCTGTAATTGATGATGGCATCAGTATACAGGAGATTATGATTCTTATGGTCGCTCACCAGGCGACATTTTTCAGAAGGAGCTTATGCTTAATGTGTTTTTTACTTTAACTTATGCGTGCCCTGGCTCGGAATATAATAAGGCATACGGGAGGAAGAGTTGGAAAGGCCGTTTGTCAGATCCCACTGAATATTGCCGATGTACTCACCTTTCAAATCATAATAGACCTGCATCTGAATGATTACGCCTTCTTCATGATAACCCGTCCAGCTGCGAACGATGTAAAGAGGTTTGTCATGTTTATCATAAACATAACCAATCCATTCATAAGTCTCCGCATCGTTCTTCAGGATAGTAATCCGCTCATAATCATCTGTTCCGTAAACCTCACCGTCTGTGTCCGGTTCGGGAATCGGGTATTCCTTAATATCCAGTTTTACACACATCTTTTCATAAAGACCTTTAAAAGTATCTTCCGATGCACCGATTGTGTAATACTCTTCCGGTGTTTTCTTTTCTTTACTGCTGTCGGCAAATGCTGCAGCAGATAAGGAAAGAATCAAGACAAGCGCAAGGATAAGGGATATGCTTTTTTTCATGTTTGTTCTCCTTTTTTTATTATATAAAATGAAAGACTACAAAGTTAAACATCTCTGGAAATGCCGTTATACTGCAGGCAGAGCATGGTCAGGTCATCAAACTGAGGAGCCGGGCCGACGAACTGATCGATCGCGGCGTGTACGGACGCAAGAATCTCTTCCGGCGTACCCTCTTCTGCCTGCTGCAGAGCAGCCGTCATCCGTTCGGTACCGAAAAGCTCTTCCTGCAGGTCCGTCGATTCCGGAACGCCGTCACTATAGACAAAGAGTTTGGAACCCGGCTTAAGAAGCAGCTCATATTCCTTATAGCGGATGCTCTCTTCCGCACCGATTACAAAACTGTGCTTATCCTTATACAGGGCAAAGGAGCCGTCCGGTTCTTTCAATACAGGATACTCATGCCCTGCATTGGAGCAGGTAAGCTTTCCTGTTGAAAGTTCCAGAACGCCGAACCAGACCGTTACAAACATCCCTTCCGGGTTGCGGGCACAGATCTCACGGTTCACAATGCCCAGGGTTTTTGCCGGGCTTTTTTCCTGCATGGCCACATGCCGGATCAGCGTCATGGCAACCATCATAAACAGAGACGCCGGAATTCCCTTTCCGGATACATCCGCAATCACGAGTGCCAGATGATCCTCATCAAGCATAAAGAAATCATACAGGTCGCCGCCGACCTCTCTGGCCGGCTTCATAGCCGCAAACAGATCAAATTCGGTTCTCTCCGGGAAAGCAGGAAAATCTTTTATCAGGGCGTTTTCCTGAATACGGGCGGCAAGCCTGAGCTCCGTATCCACCCGCTCCTTCTCAAGCGCCAGCGCTCTCCGCTCTCTGGCGGCAGACACATAGTGAGACACCAGCGCAGCCACATACAGAATCAGGGAGCAGCCCGGCAGCCAGAGAGGATGCGAAATATAACCAAAATAATAGAGCAACAGCGGAACGCAAACACCAAGGAAAACCAGCCCGGCACATACAGCGCCGCCTTTGGCCACGCTGAGCTTCAAAAACGCAGCCATTGCCAGCGCGGAGAGGATAAACAGGGCGATCAGCTGCAGAGCATCCGGCACTTCGCGCTTGAAATTCCCTTCCAGAAGGCTCTGAATGACATTGGCATGGATCTCGACCCCGTACATCTGCTCCGCCCGGTCAACGGATGTAAAGTACACATCCTGCAGTGCCGGCGCGTAAGGCCCGATCAGGACGATTTTCCCGGACCAGAAGTCCGGCGTTATGTCCCCATTGATCAGCATGGCTATAGAAACGCCGTCATCATACCCGCCGGGTTTTGCCGTATAAGGAACATAAAAGAAGCCTCTTGAGCCGGTTTCCGGAACCTGAAGCTGCTGCCCGTGCACACCGCAGTAAGCAGCAGCGGCTTCATAGGCCATGGAGTACACCCGCCGGCCGTCCGGAAGGTCAATATACAAAAGAGCGTGCCTTAAAATGCCGTCTGTGTCCGCCATGGTGTTGATGTGCCCCTGAACGGTGCAGGCCTGAAGCTGTTCATACGGTTCAAGATAATCCAGAACCGCCGACGGATTCAGCGAAGCTGCCTGTTCGTTAGTCCAGTCAATGCTCTCGCCGAACTCCGCTACTGTGGCTGTGACAACACAGCCCAATTCCCGAGCTGCCTCCGCCAGTCTGCTGTCTGCTTCCACGGAACTGTTGCCGGTATAAAGGACGTCAACCGCTACTGCAGCCGGTTTATTGTCCGGATCGGCAGCTATCGTCTCCAACGCCGAAGCCATAATATTTCTGTCCCAGGTGTTATAGGGGCCATACTGATTCAGAGCCGCCTCATCAATGCCGATGATCACGATTTCAGGAGACGGCGTTCCGGAACGCTGGAAAAGTGTATCCTGTGCCAGCGTGTCCGCGCGGCGAAGCGCGCCGGCGTATACAGCTGCCGTCACCAGCAGAGCTGCAACCAGCGAATACAGTACTATTTTTCCGGTTTTCATGCTACCCCCTTTCCCTGATTTCCGTATGTTTGTATCAGTTACCGAACATCCAGCAGAAGAGTATCCGTCTTCGGCAGGAGATCGGCAAGGATCTGACGGCAGTAGGCAATCATCGCGCGACCTTTTTCATTATTCAGGCCGGCATAGCTGCCGATCCAGATAAAGCCTTCACCGGTCTGTGCAACGGCATTTACTTCTGATGTTGGCAAACCGTTTTTGATATTGTAAAGGACTGCTTCAAAGCCTTCGTCTTTTCCGATCGGATCGACAGAGGGCGTAATATTCCGGTTCCCAGAAGCATTTAACGGCTGATGAAGCCCGGCTTCACAGTATCCTGCAGGAGAACACAGGAAAAGAACGATTCCCGCGAACAGCACACACAGGAAAAAGTTGAAGCCTCTGTATTCTTTTTTGCGCTTCAAAGGCATAGCCATAACTCTACTCTCTTCCATATATACTGGTTTCAGATAAGACAACCTGCATTTTAAAAAACGGAAAATCCATATTATTGAGTTAATTATATTATTTTATCATAACCGCCTATCGTTTACAAGAAAAAACCAGCTGAAATACATTACACAGCAAACAAAGCATCAGAAAGCCGGGACAGTTCGGTTCAAACTGCCCCGGCTTGATATTCAACTTTCAGAGTACTTTTTGTCCTATCCCTGCTGACCGCTGGCACGCGCCTCGGCAAGAAGATCATTGATGATAACATCGCAGGCATAATCAGAACCAAGGTACTGCTCGCTGAGCGCTGTTAAGGTACCGTCAGCATACATTTCCTTGAGTGTTTCATCAATTTTTGCAACAAGATCAGCAGAACCCAAGCGACAGCCAACTGCATATTCCGACATCTCTCCTCCCTGATACTGTGTAATATCAATGTAAAGGAAATCATATCCGGACTGCTGTGCTGTATAGGAAAAAGAAACGGAATCCCCGATCACGGCATCGCACCCGCCGACATCGAGCTGCATCAACAGCTCAGCTGTCGTATCCTGATAAATCACTTCTCCGAAACTGTCCAGAATTGCAGGATCCAGTTTGATCAGATAGCCGTTACCTGCCTGAGCGGCGACAACTTTTCCCGCAAGATCTTCAATGGTGGAAATTCCGGAATCCTTTTTTGTAACGATGGCTCCGCCGTCACGGCAGTAAATACCGGAAAAACTGACTACCTGAAGACGTTCCTTGTTAATTCCGAGTCCGCTCCAGATGATGTCAATGCTCTTTGAGTTCAGCTCCTGTTCCTTGGAAGACCAGGCTACCGGCTGATAGATAATCTCCAGTCCCCAGCGGTCAGCCAGATCTTTTGCGCAGGCAAGATCAAAGCCGTCATAGGAACCGTCATCCGCCTGATAGCTGAAAGGAGGGAATGCGTCATCAAAGCCAACGACAAGAGTACCTTTGTTCATAATATATTCCAGGTCGCTTTCGGTATCCGCAAACGCTGCGGCTGAGGCAAAGCTCAGGATAAGGGCGGCTGCCATCAGCATGGCAAGGATCGAATTGATTCTTTTCATAATGCTCCTCCTATTTTATTCTAACCTCTGATGTCAGAGATCAGTATTATCCGGCTACAGCCGGTGAAATACATATTACATCTCCGGATCAAGATATTTTCCAAGAAAAGCTTTTGTGCGAGGGTTTTCAGATGCAAAGAGTTCCTGCGGTGTACAGTTTTCTATGACAACACCGTTATCCATAAATATAATTCTGTCAGATACATCCCGCGCAAAAATCATTTCATGGGTCACAATAACCATGGTCGTATGTTCTCTCGCCAACTTGCGTATCACTTTCAAGACCTCTCCGGTAAGTTCAGGATCGAGAGCGGAAGTAGGCTCGTCAAAAAACAATACTCTGGGGCGAAGAATCAAAGCCCGCGCAATCGCCGCGCGCTGCTGCTGACCGCCTGAAAGCTGGTAGGGATAAGCTGACGCCTTGCTCTCGAGGCCTAGTTTTTTCAACAGTTCCATAGCCTGCTCTTCCGCCTCTTTACGGGAAACGCCGTAAACCGAAACAGGAGCTTCTGTAATATTTCTCAGGATATCCCAATGCGGGAACAGATTGAAATTCTGAAAAACGAGCCCGGTTTTCGCACAAAGGCGCTGCATCTGTTTTTTAGGCGCATAAACAACACGCTTTTCTTTTCTTCCGGAACTGTCTGTTTCTTCCGTGGAAACCAGCGTTTCCCCATCTACAATGATTGAACCGCTGTCAATCGTCTCCAGGCAGGTAATGCACCGGAGAAGCGTCGTTTTGCCCGAGCCCGAACTTCCTATAACAGAAATAACTTCGCCTTCATGGACATCAAGACTGACATCTTTCAGAACAGATAGTTCTCCAAAACTCTTTTCCAGATTTTTAACTTCCAGCACCACATTCATGGACAGCTTCTCCCGACCCCTCAGTGATAATAGCTGTATTTCTTCTCAAGAAGATAAAATACGCGTTCTATTACCGTACACATAACCAGATAAAACAACGCCGCAATCAGAAGCGGAATGGTTGTAAAATACTTGGACATCTGAATGTTGGCAACACGGAACAGCTCCACCACACCGATTATCTGTGCCAGCGAAGTATTCTTCACCAGAGCCATGCATTCATTTGAAAACGGAGGGAGAATATGCTTGATCACCTGCGGAAGCGTAATTTTCGTAAACGTCTGATACCGGGAAAAGCCCAGAACCTTTGCCGCTTCCTGCTGGCCGAGACTGACACTGTCAATTCCCGCGCGGTAAACCTCACAGGTGTAGGCAGCGGAATTCAGTGCAAGGCCGACAATTGCAGCCGTCACCCTCGGGAGAGTTTTCCCGAAAATATAATAAGGACCGTAATAGAAAAACATCAGCTGGAGAATCAGCGGTGTTCCCCGCATGACAAGAAGATAAAGACGAACCAGCGCACTAAGGGGACGAATTTTTGAACGTCTTCCCACCGCCAGGAGCAGACCGAGAACCATGGAAAGTGCCAGAGCTGCGAAAAACAATTCCAGTGTAACCAGAGTATTCTGGAACATCAGTTTTACTGTTGCTTTCAGAAGTTCCCGGCTCATAAAAGGTTCCTTTCAAAGATCAGCATCCGCTTCATTATTATAGCGATTTAACGTATTAGTGAGCTAAATTAATTTGCATTATATCATATCATTAGTCCCTTTCCAAGTCGGAATGGTGTCAAAAATTTCACATCGTTTTCCTTCATTTTTTGGTCATAATAACCGATATTCCCTATGCAGCAATCATCCTCCTTTGTTTTTCTGTTGACGGAATATGATAATCGGCGTAAACTGAACGAGAAGGGGGCGGAAAACATGGTTGATCTCTGCATATGCAATGCGCGAATCATGGATCCGGCTTCGGAAACGGATACCATCGGAGCAGTTTCCGTTCGCAACGGGATCATAGAGGACATTACGGCAAATCCCGTGGAGGCTGCTTGTGCCATCGACGCAAAAGGTCTTGTTTGCGCGCCGGGATTTCTGGATATCCACACACATGAAGATGACTATACCGAGCTGCAGAATTGCATGCTGCCACTGGAAATCTCGAAGGCTGCCCTGAGAACCGGTGTTACTACCATTGTAACAGGAAACTGCGGCATGTCGTCCCCCGATCCGGCCGCTTACTATGAGGGACTCCAGAAGCATCCTGTTCCCGTCAACTGTTATATGCTCATGGGAAACGCTACGCTGCGGCGTATGGTAGGACTCGCGTCCTATGATAAAGCTACACCTATACAGATTTCAAAGATGTGCGGTTTTCTTCGCGAAGCTTTTCAGACAGGCGCAATTGGGGTCTCTTTCGGTTTGCAGTA
>JAEEGL016803364.1_pt1 | contig 17192 bp, 13 predicted proteins | sample 9134231 | NCBI WGS metagenome assembly JAEEGL01 (sample SAMN16246548, study PRJNA631951) | gut metagenome | biome: gut microbiome; feature: rumen; material: fiber-attached | host: Bos | place: Iran: Karaj | collected 2018-10
CTCCATGTCATCGAGGGCGGATTGGATCGGGACCGGTTCTGCCAGGTGGTAGGTCAACAGGGCGTAGTCCCCGTAGTCGTCGATGTTGCGGAGGTAGTTCGCGTCGAGCAGCCGGGGAAGCATCATGTCGCCCAGCTGTCGGAAGTTGGCAATTTCTTTACTGTTCATATCTTTTTTCTTTCGAGTATACTTTTCGCCTAAAAATGATACTCGGATTCCCAAAAAGGATCCGGACCCAAGTGGAATCTGCCGTCTCCTTTCCGCTCCGCCAAGCTTCCTTTCAGTCCTGATTTAAGGGAGAAAAGGATGCCGGAAAATAGCCGGACCGGCCTTCGGGCGCCTTCAAACAAGTATAGTATAGTCAATACCGGTATAAAATACTATACTGCTGATTTTCAACCACTTGAACCTATAACAAAGATACCCATTTTCAGCCATTTACACTAATCGGGATGGCATTTCCAATCCCCTGTTGTTGACATTCTGCAGAAACATGGACATGAGTGATAGAGGAACTACCGGCATTAAGCCGGTATGATATCAAGTATACATTCGAGTATCATTTGACGTGTCTACAATTCTTCGTACATTAGCGGCAAATAACAACACGATATATGGCAAAGTACGGATACATTTTCCTCACGAAGAACTTATCCACCAGGGACGAAGACGCTGTATGGATGAAGGAGTTTGGTTGTGACGCCGTCATTGAAGAAGAAGCAGCTCAGGAGAAGTACCGCCCCCAGTGGCGGAGGATGCTCACCCGCTTGGGTAAGGAGGATGTGATTGTGGTGAGCAAGCTCAGCAACGCGCTGCGGGGCATTCGGGAGCTCGGGGTCTTTCTGGACCTCTGCCGGGAATACCGGGTCCGCCTCGTGAGCATCCACGACCGGATCGACACCAGCGGCGAGCTTTTCCCCGAGACCGGAGCAAACGACGTTCTAACTACAATCTCGCGTCTCTCGTCGGAGGCAACATCCATACGTCGGGCGGAGCAGGGTCTGAAGAGCAGCAGGAAAGTCAGGCCGAACGCCAAGCGGGGTCTCCGCCAGTATAGGGACAAGACTATCATCAGCATGTACAATGCAGGTCACTCCATCGACGACATATGGGAAGCAAGCGGATACGCCAGCCGTGCCAGCGTATTTCGGGTACTTAACCGAAACGGCATACAGCTTAACCGCGGTCCGCATCATGGGCCACTTGGGAAACGAAAGAAGACGGAAGGGCGATAGAATATATCCCTATATTTTAATTGTTTTAATTAAAATAATGATTATCTTTGTCATGTAATAATCGTTCGGACTATGGCAAAGATTGAATACACACCCCTAAACCTCCCGAAGGCGCTCGTGGAAGAGCTCAAGATCTGGCGTCTTGCCTTCTGCGCATCCTATGGCAGAACTGTCTCCTACGGCGAGATGATCCGTAGTATGCTTGATTCCATGGAGGATTCCGATCCGGGCGTCCTCGAAGAGTTGGGAAGGATCCTGGAGAAGCATCCTGATCTCTATGACAAGATGGTTGTCTACAACAACACTCCCGGCCAGGAGGCTGAATCTAAAGATTAGTTGCATCAATGAAGAACACAATCAATGAGGATAGGAAATGGAAGGTACTCTCGTCTGAGTATCTTTTTCAACGTCCCTGGTTAACGGCACGAAAAGATGTCGTTGAACTTCCAGATGGTCGTGTCAATCCTGAATACTATGTACTTGAATACCCCGACTGGGTTAACGTGATCGCAATTTCCACCGACGGCCAAATGATCTTGGAACGCCAGTACCGCCACGGCTTAGGGAAGACCTGTTACGAACTCCCCTGCGGTGTCATCGAGGAGGGAGAGTCACCTTTGGAGGCCGCAAAGAGAGAACTGTTAGAGGAGACTGGTTATGCTGGAGGACAGTGGTTCGAATGGATGACACTCTCCGGCAACTCCAGCTCGACCAACAATCTGACTCACAGTTTCCTTGTTACCGGAGTGGAGAAAGTTGCCGGGCAGAATCTTGACGCGACAGAGGACATTGAAGTCTCCCTTCACTCCCCCGAATTCGTCAGGGACCTTTTAGTCGAAAACCAAATCCTACAGTCCTTGATGGCTGCTCCACTTTGGAAATACTTCTACCAGCAACATCTTTGATTAGTAAAAGCTTTGGGTGAGCCCTTTGAACTTGATACTATTCGGATGGAATCGAGTATCTCAGGATTGGTATTGGCTTGCTAACGCCATCGTAATAGGACCACAATCCGTCTATTCCAAGAAGGATTGAATCCCTGTTGCTGATTAACACTTCGTGAGCATAATAGATGATATCCCCACCCTGTCCATGGAAATAGTGCCGTCTTCCACCATGAACCATAATGTTCAACCCCCATATACCACGATCAGCCCACATCACTGAGTCATAATGCTTATTGAGAATGTCCTCAGAAGCATTCAAGATGATATAAGAGTCATTTTTTGTAGTGACTGTATATTTGCCGCAACACGCTTCAACGTCCTCGAAAGACTCTGACAATTCGGTTTCAGCAGCATCCACTAACTTCCATCGTCCCTCAATCTTTACGAGATATTGGCCAATGACTCCGGAAAAGCGAATGGAATCATACCAATTGTTGAATAGGAGATAGCTTTCCTTCGTTACGATGTTTTGCTTGCTTGTTTCTGCGTTTTCGATAATCGCACTTCCCCTACCACGGGAAAGAACTTGCTGGAGCATTGACCTGTCTGCTTCCATCGTAGTGTCAAAAGAGTGACGGCCGACATAAAAACGCCCCTTTAAATCAAAAAGACGCAATTGCTTTACTCTACTTGTTTTTGTTTGGTCGATATGGTATAGCACCCCTTCATTACAGGAGAAAGCATGGTTGTCGAAGAAATGCGTCAGGCCACTTTCGTATTGGTCGAGCAAACTCTTTCCATTGAAGTCAACAAGGTTTTCTTTCCCATTCAGAGATACTAGGAAGAAACCGTTTACGGCAGGAGAAACTCTGTCATACCATTCGTTTGACAAAATTGATCCGTCGTCAAAAACAACATTGAAACGTTCGACATAATCAGATGCAAGAAAGCCGCCCATGACGTCTCCTCGATTAATGATCTCATCTTCATTGTTGTCCTCGAGAAGGTAGTATCCATCTCGAAAATGCTTTATTGATCTTACTCCTTTACCAAGGATCTTCTTCCCGTCTTTCCCCAGAATGTTGTAGAGAGCATGCCAGTTGTCATGAGAAACGGGATCAGCGATTATTGTTAACGGCCCCGAGTCTTCACGGGTAAATGGATCTTCCATTACATCTCCGTTTGCATCAACAATATACCAACCCTTATATGGAGCAAACGCCCGCGTCCGTCCATCCACGAAACAACTTCCGTCAATAACCTTAGTAAAATCCCTCATATGCATTGTCATACATATACAAAGGTAGCCATATTTGCAGTCTCTACCTGCATTATTTCAATAATTTGTTGCTCTGTTCCAGTAGCCGAGGGTGGATGAACATTTCATAGCACAGATTCACCCGGGTTGCGAAGCTCCCGTTACCTGCTAATGATGCCATGCGATGGATAATCTCACAAAGGATCATATTCTCCAAGAGGCATCTTGCCTTAATATCATCCTCCTTTTGACAGTGTCGGAGAAAGGTGTTTAGGCATTTCACCCTTATTCTGTCATAGTAGTTGTTTGCAATGATGCTAAACGATGAGGGACTATGAAACATTTGTACGCTTGACCTCCAGGAAATCCAGGCCTCCAGAAGGTAGCGGGTGTAGATTCCGGATTCAAGAATGTCACCAAGAAGGATTGTTCCTTCCTGTTCGTCAAACTTAATCAGTTCCAGGGCAAGGATTGTTCGCATGTCGATGTCTTTTTCACATTTGGCAGCTATCCTAAGGGAGTCCACCTGTTCATCAGTCAGGCCATCACCCTTGTAATCATGCATGTTCATCCGGATGATGTTGTCAATCCCGGGAACGAACTGTTCCTTATCGTACCAATCCCAGAAACCTTCCTTGAACTCTGCTTCGGTTTCCTTGGAGACGATTTCCGGAAAACCATTGAATACCTCCTGATACCGTTGGAAGGCCTTATGGAAAGGAGATCCTTCTTCATCATGCCCGTCGAAAACCTTGTATGCATTCAGCAAAGCCTTTGCCGCAGAACGAGACTCGGTAGTTGGAAGACATTTGTCGATAAAACCGGAAGCCAGGATCGGTTGCGACTCTCTGACCCATTCCAGTGTATCTTGCTTTGTGAATTCTTCCTCTTCTGAAACATCGCTGGACATTCTCTCGAACCATTCATAGCTATGGACTACCCTATTCATGACAGCAGCAAAGTTATAGCGGAGCTGGACTCTCCTGGCCAGTTCCGTATCCTTGATATCAGACTCTCTGAAGAAAAATGCCTTTGTGGCAGGTGTCGATTCATGAAGGAAGTCATAGTCTTCTTCTGGTTCCTCTTCTTGGTCGTTATTGTTCTCGAATGCGTCCAATATCTTATCGAAAGAGGTAAGCGTCTGTGAACTCAGCATAATGCTGTCCCCAGATGCGGTGAGGATTTTGCTTACGAGTGAATCCGGCGTAGTTATACTATCCGGGGCAGAAGCAACCAACCGAGGCAAAATGGTAATAGGATCTTTCTTCTTATTGTTTCCGCAAGACGCCATACAGGCGACGACTCCGAGAATTATGATGATGGATAAGATTGTCTCTTTCATTGATATTCAGTGTTTCGAAGGTAATGTTCTGTATGTTCAAGGATAGGATTCTTAATATGGCAAATCTTCAATGTCCGGAGGTCGGCGGAAGATCTTCCAATAGACGCCCATTTTACTGTAACTATGGAGTAGTCGCAGAGCACGTTTTTGTTCTGGGTCTTTCTTAAGGAGTTCCAATTTCAGTCGTTCTAACACTTCCTCGTCTTCGCTATCGGCTAGACCAAGAAGGCTCTCAGGTTCCAAAGGAGTATTCAGGACGCAGAGCCCGATACGGAATTCCGACTTTAACCGCTCAAATTCATCCAGATCTCCTTTTTCAAGGATTCCCACCAGGCGCGTTTTGCAATACCGGCTAGGATGCACATATGTCTTGAACCCGTTCTTCTTGATGTAGAAGTATCTGGTAATATCAGTAACACTGTGCGAATGCAAGAAATCAACATTGAAATGATGATCCCCAAAGCAGAGTTTTATTCCGGTCAACTGCTCAAAGCGTTTGATGCTCCAACTGTGAAGAATACGCATTGGATTGCCGATAACGCCCCTGGATTCATAATTCTTCTTTAGTTCGACGAATCGGTCATAGAGTTTCGACCACACTGGATCATCTTCCCCTCTTATCATTCGAATATAGGCGAGACGGCCTTGAATGGTTTCAACCAAGTGCGGTCGAAATAAGACACAGTCATGTATGCAACAATCATTCACTGTCTTTCGCCAATCGATATTGTACTTGAGGAATCTTGCATATGCGGTATCCACGCCATAGCGCTCCCAGATATATAGTAGGCTTCCTATGCTCCGGACATACTTTCTGCAAACATTGACTTTGCTGTTCACGATGAGCCCTGTAACTTCCTGACGCTCTCCCCCTCCTTTGGAGACGGAGTTTTTCCTCATTCAAGGTAAAGTCCTCATCTGCGATAATCTTACGGAATTCCTTCATGAAAGAGTAGCCTTCCAGAAAAACATTATGGTTGCTGCTGAAGGTTATGTCATCAGCATATCTGGAATAGGACACCTGGAAACGCTTAGCCAATCCGGTCAACCTCTGGTCGAGGCGAATGCAGACTGCATTAGAGAGTACTGGCGAGGATGGCGCTCCCTGTGGAAGTGTCGCGGGCACTTCGGATTTGTAGTCTTCGGCTTTAGGAGGGACACTGTTCTGTGAATTCGGAACGCTCTTCCATCCGAATCGTTTAATCTCCCAAAAGATCTCCCAACCATTTCGCGTAAGATCCGTATGTGCACAGCATATCCCGGAAAGAAGGTGTGCGGACTCTTTGTCGAAGGAGAAAGGAGGACGCAATAAAGCTGATTTCACCCGCTTTCTGGTTATGCTTGGGAAAAAGTCCTTCAAATCAGCATTGAGGACGTAGTTTTTTTGTACGTGCCTTGAGGCATTATCGGCGACGCTTCGTCCAGGGACGAAGCCCGTCACTGGTTTTGGCGCGTCATAGTATTCTTGCAATACTTTGCTGGCTGCCGTTTGAAGCATCTTTAACATCCATCGTGGAGAAGATATTTCTCGATTCCCCCCGGATTTCTTGGGTACGGAACGGTGAAGATAGAAGAGATAGTTCTTCCTTGTATCTGAAAAGTATCTGAGTTGTGCTATTGTGAATGGCCACGATTCTGGGCCAAACTCGCTTACCTTGGCCGCATTAAGCACATTGAGGAGTTCACTGACCGAAGTCACTGTTGTTGGTTTCGTTTCCATTACGTCTGACATCGTCGCTGAAACTAATGCGCCTAGACATACCGGGACTATTTTCTAATAATGTATGACGGCTACGCCGATCATATTTCCGCTCCGTAACAGCAAAGTATTTGAGGTTATGGAGCGCCGAATAACTGGGGACGCGTTCCCGTCCGGTTTCCCGGACATCCGTCAACTATGACGGACGAAGGTCAAAATATTGTCCCGGTATGTCAAAGAGCGCAGGTAGTTTGCATATCTATATCTTGTATCTCTTTGTAAATCACATTTCTATTCTTCATCTCAGAAATCTCCCGGATAACTGTTCTCAAATCTTGCAAATGGATCATAGGAACCTACAGCACAATTTGCTTGCTCCCAAGAACCGACACGCAGGTTTGTGGCGTTCCTGTCTGATAACTTTTCCGCATAGTCAGTGAGCGATTCCTCTCGGCGCTCTGTAAACTGTACAATGTCACCGTTGAATGTCAACTTAATGACATCCATTTCACCGGATCGATTCTTTGCGATGATGAGTTCCGCAGCATCATCAGGTTCCTCCGTAAGTCCAAGTAGTGCTGGTCGGTGAATAAACAGAACCATATCGGCATCCTGCTCGATTGAGCCTGAATCTTTCAAGTCACTCAAGACAGGCCTTCCATTCCTTGAACCCTGTCTGACCATCAGGTTACGGTTGAGCTGAGCTAGAGCTATAATCGGGATTCCCAACTCCTTTGCAGTTTCTTTCAACTGTCGTGAAATCTCCCCGATCTCTTGAGCTCGGTATTGTGAATCGTGGCCAGAGACATGCATGAGTTGGAGATAATCCACGAACGCAATTTGGATATCCCTTTCCACCTTCATCCGCTTTATTTTCGATGTGAACTCCGATATGGTGAGCCCGGGAGTCTCGTCAATATAAAGAGGGGCTTTTGCTGCCCGGGTTAGAGCAGATTCCAGGTGTGCCCAATCCTCATCATTCATCTTAACTCTTCCCTTCCTTTTATTTGAGGCGAGTCCAGTCTCGGTTCCTATGAGTCGGTCAGCCAATTCAATGTCAGTCATCTCCAGTGTAAAGAACGCCGTTGGTTTGCCGTGGTCAATGGCCGCACTTCGCGCCATGTTTAGGGCAATTGCGGTCTTTCCGTGACCGGGACGTGCACCGATGACGATAAGAGTTCCTGGCTGCCATCCCATAGTGATCGAATCCAGCGACGGGAATCCGGAAGCAATCCCCGTCAATCCTGTTGATTGCTGGGAGCGTTGTATACGATCAAGTGCGCGGTTGAGGGATGTACCTAGGTCAACATAACCACTTCGCATATTACCCTGAACGGCGCTATAGACTTCTGTTTGAGATTCGCGGATGAGGGAATCTACGTCATATGTCTCGTCAAAAGCTTTTTTAAGAATCCCATAACCTGCTTCAATGAGCTCTCTTTGGATTGTCTTCTGCTGAAGGATCTTGACGTAGTATTCAAAGTTGGCTGCCGATCCCACGTTGGAGGTCAGCGATGCAAGCTTTGTAGGACCACCCACTTCTTCCAGGACTCCATTTTCACGGAGTCTCTCGGAGACAGTCATAATATCTACTGCAGAACGGCTTTGGAAGAGCTCCGAGATGGCTCGGAAAATCAACCGGAGCTTGGGATCATAAAAACTCTTCTCTGTAAGCGATTCGAGTGCCGTGAATACGCTCTCGCTCTCGACCATCATAGCACCGATGACGGCTTCTTCCACTTCTGGTGCCTGTGGAGGTTTATGCCCGATCTCTTTCGATGCGGCCGCAATGATTTCAGCCGAATCGATCTTCTTCCTCTTGTACACGTTTTCCCTTGACATATTTGATTGTTCTGATCGTTCTAATCATTGACGCTGCTTCACAACCCTCAATACCACTTCGTCCCAAATTTCATTCAAGGAGACACATTCACCTTTATCTCTTCTGTCTTTCAATTCTTCTTCGGCTATCTTGGAGAATGCTTCCCAAAGGGAATTGTGAACAACCAGGTAGTTTCCTAAACCAAGGTATTTGTCTTTCCATTCCTCAGGGTACTTCCCTCCCCCAAAGATTCCGACCTGGAATTCTTTCAATGGAGGAAACAACCTATACAGATCGTCGTCAGAAACGCCATACTCCGGGTAAACATAGTTGGTATGGTATACTTTACCACACGTTGTAATGAATTCAACACCACCTGGCTCTCCACAAGCCCCGGGAGTGGCCCATTGGAAAGCAACAATATCAAGGTTTAAGTGGCTCTCGAGATTATTTCTTCTGATCTGAATCATGGCTCATGAGTTGTTCATTTATTGTCCGGCTTGCATCACAAAAGTATGGAATCATCGCGAAGCCTATTTACGTTATTTCTTTTTCTTCAGAAGATGATGACAATCGTTTCCGGAGATTATTGCCGGACCGTTTTCGCCATATTCTTGCACGAATAAAAAGAGAACTCCCGCGAAACATGGTTTCGTGGGAGAACACAGTTGTTACGGGATTATAAAATGGGGCCTATTTCTTGTCGGAGGCAATCTAATTACACATGTATGATGAAGGAGTCCATTATACCTATTTCACCAATCCATAATTCTTACTTATCCCCCCTTAACTCCTAATAATCCGAACTGGTGAACGAGATCGATTCTTGGTCCAAAAGTACCTCAAGAGTCTGGTAGTGGACGCGATTGTCCCCAAGCAAGACTTCCTGGCTCTTTTGATATCCCTTATGGGTTCGCGAGAAAGTCTCAATAAACGTGTATTCTTTCTCGGTTCGAATCTGTTTTCTATCATTTCTTTCAGCCTCTTCATAACAAAAATCCATAACGGATCTGAAGTCCTCCGTTGGAATAGCCACGGAAAAGCTCAGCGGCCTGTCAGGATGGCTATAATTGGCATTGTAGTCAAGAAACTGATAGTGCTTCCCAAGTTTACATCCCAAAAACTTCTCCGCTATCTTGATGCATTCCTTCTCGCTGGGCCCTGAGAAGAAATCAGTCATAAAGAATATCGCACAAAACGGAAGGGCCAACACGGCAAGACCACCTAACACGGCTGAGGTAATCAGGGCTATTCTGACTGTTTTTTTCATATCTGTTTTGGAAGGTCATTCTTTCTCTAGTTCGATTTGTACCTCTTTTCAAAACTGAATGACTCGATCTCCGAATCCTGGCAATGGTAAGGTAGAAGGCAATCGAGAATAAACTGGCTCGTCAAACCGAATCCCTGATAGCGATTCTTCAGCATAATTAATTTATGCCGGCGTACATTGTTAGTGGCATTGTCATAGCAATCTTTGCAGAGTCCTGTTAGGATAGATGAGACTTCATTACGAGATTCCATCCATGCTTGCCAGGACTTCATTTCACGCTCGAGAGCATTTCTCAATTCCTCGACCGGATAACTGTATTCAGGGTCAAAAAAAGTCTTATCCTCGAAATACTCCATGAATCTTTTGTATTCTCTCAGGACACCTTTGTCCGTTATCTCTGCGTGTCTCTCAATAATGTATTCGCCAATCATGCTCCTTTTATGGGCGTAATGATACTCAAGGCTATCTGTAAGTGCGAAGTAGAAATCTTCTAGTGACGAAGCTCTCATCAGAGCATTATCGTAAGCAATTCCACTAATAGCCATGGACCAGGCTGATCCCACCATACCGTGAGGGTCACCATCTATCACTCTATATGCAGAATCCAAGGCCGCATGATAAACGAGCCATGATGCCTGTTCTTTTCTCAGCAAATCAGCTAGTTCCCTGTCCGAATGTTTGACAGTCTCTCGGTACAGTACCCTGTCATAATAGTCCTGGAAATCAGCTTCGAGTCCGGAATGGAAATTCATGTCCCATTGACTCTGCGGCTCATATAATAAAAGCCCCTGAATAGCATTTTTTAGTGTATAGAACTTGTCGAACTCGGAATCGGGCTGGATAAAAGTTAGTGAATCATACTGCATGAGTCTCCAAGTCGTGAGATCATCGTTCTCCAGAAATGAATCTTCGTGATACCACAACTCATAGAAATCCATCACGGTCACAAACTGGTTCATGTTTGCAAAACATCCTTGGACATCCCGTCTTGAAGCAGAGTCCAACTGGTTCCTGTCCTCACATACGGCTTTCCATCTCTCCACATCTTCATCAGATGGAACATCGAAGTAGAACTCAATAGAATCCAGTTCTCTCCAGTGATGAAAGACAGGGATTTTTTCGTCCCAGTCAACAGCCTCATTATCCTCCTCTAGTTTCTCATAATAGGCTTCCACTTTGTTACGGTCTCCCACAATCGCCTGGTTATGGTGACGGTTTCGACATCCTTGAATGAAATAAAGGGATATAATAATGGCAAGAACAATATGCAAACGCGGAGTATTCATGGATGATTATTATTGAGGCAAGAGTGAGTAGTTGTCCGTTGCGGATCTTAGTAATTCCTCCATATGCTTTCGCATGTGGACCGGCTCAATAAGCATGATGTTTTTTCCGTAGGACGCGAATCTTGCATATAGTTCGGTATTGGGGCGGCATTCGATTGAGAAGAACGTCCAATCGTCAAGACGAGGATACCTATAGCGGAAGGCTTCTTCCCACTCCCCCTCCAACTGGACCTGGGAGGTATGAATGTATTTTGTCTGGATATAGGGAAGAGATTCTTTATGGACGGCGAAATAAATCTCCTCAATCGGGACATCTTTCATTAAGGTTACACCGATGATTTCATCGAATCTCGCTTTCAAATCGACGGGGGTTTCGATATACGGAATGTCTTCAACGTATTCGAATTCGCTAGCAATCCTGTCTAGCGGAAATGTTGCAATGAACTCCGGATCGAACGGGTAAAACTCATCAGCTACTGGTGTACACAAGAGGAACCACCTGTCATTGAATTGTTTTAACTGGTATGGATATACCGTATACTGCTTGGGATTTCGACCAAAAACCAGATATGTAATTCGAATAACATTCTTTCTGGAGATGGCTGAAAACAGTCTGCCGAGTAAGGTGTCGGGTAACTGAAGGCCCTCATTCTTACTGAAGGAAATCAGTGGCTGTTGTTTCCCTTCTGGGCCCAAATCAAGTTTCTTCTTAAGTAGTTCTAGCCATGTAAAGTTGTCAAGTCCATCAAACTGTCCAAGGCTCCTGAGTACCTCGCGAAGGACCTCTTCTTCATCGCTGGTGAGTTCTTGGTAGAACAGTGGCTGAGATTGGTCTACATAGCGAACAGTCCCCTTTCGACCGGCATTGCGAACCAATTCCTTCCCGAATTCCTCCTCAAGAGCCTTGATGTCCTTCTGAATCATTCGCAGAGTAACATTCGGGCACGACCAGTTGACCTGTTCGAATATCTGTTTTGTTGTAAAATCCCTGTTCGGGTCAGCGAGAAGACGGTCGATGATCCTGTATCTCGCCATGGCGTCTTTACTAACGGGCATATGTAAAATATCTATACAAAAACAAAGATACTGATTCAAAACGAATTTTTGGTTCGCGGAAAATACAATCTTGTGATACCTTCCGAAATTAACAAGGCATTGCGAGTTTCAGATTGTTGATAAATCTTCTATATGCATTCCATGGAGTTGACTTTTTGTCCCTCTCTTCCTGGACCAATTCAAGGAAAGAAGCGTTACTCTTCTCTCTGTCAAACAATACGTCCGCTATCGGATTGTCTGACTCCTCCTCAAATTCCTGACGCGCATCGACATTATCGATAAGCATTGCTCTTAGGGCAAGGTGATATTTGTCATATCCAGGATTCTCTGCCATTAGCTGTCGCATTAGTCCGGCTCCCGGATCAGCATAGATTCGCTCGTTTAAAATCGCAAGTCTGTACTTAAACTTTCTGTAGGATATGGAATCAAGCCCCATTTCCCGAGACTGATTAAATATATCCATCATTCTCTTGTATAATTCTTCGACTCTATCCCATTTCCCCTGTTCTTCATAACACCGCGAGAGAATATACAGACCGTCAAAGGACAAACTGAATAAGGAGGCCATTCCTGATAAGGCTTTTTCTGATTCTTCAACCATACCAGAATAGAATAAGCCGATCGCATTTAGAAATTGATGTTCAACATTATCGCTCACTATTGGTGTCCACTCTTTCCCCTTTAGACATTCGTCGTCAACGACATAGGACATAGCCCTTATCATCAGTTCTGAAGCATAACTATAATTACCTTGGCCCACCTCTTTTTGGGCCATATCGTATAGAGTTGTGGCAGCTCCATCACAATCCATCTTCTTAACGTAACCGTTTATGGCTGCGCCGATATTGATCTCCCTCATGATTTTCTCAGTATTGTTCATGTCAGCTGAGAAGTCGAGAACATCTTTTGATACAAGTACAGAAGAAAGAGTCATTGGTCGAAGCAGTTCGAGACCCTCAAGGGAACGAGACCGACTTAATGCCACATATGCCTGTCCATTTGTAAAAGCGCTCTTCCCGAAGTCGACAGCAACTCGATCAAAAGTCAAAGATTGACTCTTGTGTATCGTAATCGCCCAAGCAAGTTTTAACGGATACTGAGTTATAGCTCCTATCGTTCTTTTCTTGCTGGATTTGCTCTTTTCATCGTACTCGTATTCGATACTCTCCCACTGTACTTTTTGAACCTCCTGAATAATCCCGTCGTCAAAGCGAACTTTAATGCAATCATCTGAAAGGCTATGTACCACTGAAAGTGTTCCGTTCGCCCATCTCTGGAATGGATCATTCCTCGTGAACATGACTTGAGCGCCAACTCGAAGACATAGTCTATCTTCTGCTACATCTTGACATTTCCGGGTATCACCAGAGTGTTCTGCTTCATATACCAATAGATCTCCACCCAGTTCTTCCAGTTTCTTTTCATTAATGAGCTGTGCTGATCTCTTTGTGCAGGTTAGAGTCACCTTTAATTTCTGGCTCCCCTCTCCTGGAGCCACAACACGACTGTTAATCCTAAGCATGTCGCGATACGACACACAGCCAGTCCGGACGTGCTCCAACAGTTCAATGAAAACTGGGTCTGTTTGACGATAGATCTTCATGAATTCGATTTTGGGCAGGCCATATCGTTGGATAACAGCTGCTTTATAGAAATAGAAAGAATCGGAATGATAGATATCTTGAAGAAACTCTCGATCTGCCTGTGTGACCACAGGTTCTAATTGAAACATATCACCAACGAATACCATCTGAAGTCCGCCAAAAGGTGCGGAATTCTTCCGGTAAAAACGAAGTGTTCGATCAATGGCATCCATGACATCACATCTGACCATCGATACTTCGTCTATAATAATTGTATCTATATGCCTTATAAGTGATATCTTGTTTGAATTCATTGTTCCTATGTCGCCAGGGCCCAGTACCCCGAAGTCAAGTCCAAAGAATGAGTGGATGGTCTGTCCTCCCGCATTGATTGCTGCTATCCCTGTCGGCGCAAGTACTATGAACTTCTTCTCAATCTTTTCCTGAACAGTTTTTAGGAATGTTGTCTTTCCAGTACCTGCGCGGCCGGTAAGGAAGAAAGAGTTGTTGGTTTTTGCAATCATGTCGAAGGCCTGATTCTGCTCAACATTGCTGGAGTCAAATGAAGTCTGCATAGTTCCTAGTTTCTTTTCAACGGCAAAGATATAGCCGCTACACGAACCCTATGTTCGCATAACGGCTATCATCAAATAGCTACCGGGTTACTCTGCTCCTGATCTACCTTGACACTTGATCAACTGTCATGCCGGTCAATAAGCGCGATGGCGTTTGTTCAATATCTTCAACTATCAAAGGGAATGATACCCTTAATTGTTGGGATGCCCTGGTACATGCAACATACAACTCTTTCTTCTTTGTGTTCAAATACCGCTCCTGCTTCTCAATAGTTTTATTGCTGTATTTCTTGATTCCTGGGAAGTTAAGGTCATACATTCCGATAAGGAATACGTGTTTCCATTCGAGACCTTTGGCTGAGTGAATAGTAGACAAGGTCAGGCAAGGGCCATCTGTTTCAGTAATACTGTCAACAAAGTCCTTATCATAGAAACAGATGAATCGCTCTTTGTCTACTGTGAATGCATCCAAATACTCTTTGATAGTTTTGTAACCGGAAACAATAGATTTGAGTTTCCTATAATCGTCTGCGATTTCTGGTTCTGAATACATGCCTGAAGGCAACATCTTATCTACTAGCACATCAATCAAGACGGGAAGTTTCCACTCTAATCGATCGTACTCCTTTTGAATCTCACGGAGTTGTCTACCATACGAGTTACGGAAGAATAGCTCTTTCGGGGAGAAATGACGAGGAGCACCAACAGGTTGAGTCTTAACATCAATCTTAAGGACTCTACAAACAGAAAGAATACCCTTTTCGTTATAGTTGTACAGAATACGCAACAAATTATTGATGAACTTGATATGGCTCTTTAGTTTTCTCTTTCCACCAAACACTACGTATGGAATACTGTTGTTGTTCAGGCATTCAATAATATCTGACAAGCCTTTGATATTAGGAGATACAACAGCACAGGTATCAAGGTCGCCTATATTCGTTATAGAATCAATTATACTTTCGCTCTCGCTGCGAGTATCTGGAAAAGAAATCACACGGATGCTCCCTGCTACATCTGACCGGAGAGGGATATTCTCACAATCAATGAAAGAAAAACTATTCACAAAACCGAGAACAGATTCAGGGCATCGATAAGAGACTGATAGATTTCTTAGTGCAACATCGTCCTGATATCGAGACAAGAACTTATTCAGATGCTCATAGGAACCGCCGTTGAACTCAAAAATATTCTGTCTCGGATCACCAACCAAGAATAGCTTCATGGCAGGCTTTAGCTCCAGCAAGCGGTTAAAGATCATGAAATTGCTCTCATTAAGATCCTGGGCCTCATCAATTACCAACAAATCCACCGATGCCAGAATCCAATCCGCAAATTCCTTATCGTTCGACAGCTGGTCGTAAAACATTGTTAGTATCCCATTGAGCGAAATCAACTTGTATCTCTGTTTAATTGAGTCAATAGCAGTTGCGAGATCTTCGGGCCAAAGCCTATTGCTGTTGTTCAGGAATCCATTAATCTCCTCGATTGTATACTTGTCATTAAGCTGTTTACAGATATCAGGAACCAGGTCGAAGAGTTCGTCGTCCCCGATAATCATATACTCGAGAGAACGTCCTTTAATCTGGGAGAACTTTCTCATTTTGCGGATGCAGAAAGAGTGAATGGTCCCATTAAAGATCTCATATCGGTTCTCTTTCAAATACATGAAAGCTTGCTGTTGGAACTTCTCTTCCAGCTGTCTGGCGGCCGTATTCGTAAATGAGAGAGCTACTACATGTTCTTTCTGAGGATTATTGACAATGTAATGGACCATCTTCTGAACGAGGAGAGTCGTCTTACCTGTCCCGGGCCCAGCATTTACAAATACGATACGTGAATCGGTTAACACAGCATCTTTCTGCTGTTCATTCAAGCCTTTCAGATAGTCGGACTGGTTTATTCCGAGGAGTTCAAATGTAGCACTGTCAGGGAAAATACCTGTCGCATTATAAACGACGAGAACACAATCCTCATAAATCTTCCTAATATCCTCTTTTGTGACGATGACGTGCTTTACTTCCTCTGGTCCAATTTCTATCTCGTTATGGACGATATCATTGATCCTTTTCCTGATTCTGTGCACACGAGTTCTCATGGCTTCTTCTTCTGGATGAGCATCGTAATAAGCATCTATCCTTTCCCATAATGAAGCCTGCCAATCCAAATCAGCTGTGAGGTTTTGGAAGAACTTCTCAAGGATAGTCCTAAATGTTTTGGCCTTGTCAACCCAATCGCTCTCGGGCTTGACAAATGTTTTCTTCATCTCTTCATAAAAGAGATTAACCTGCTTCTCGTCCATACGAAAAAACTGTTCGTGATTTATCTGCCAAATTTACTAAAATTTGATGGCGATATGAAATTTGACTAAATTTGGCAAGAATAGATTATAAGATTTTTATTTTTCAGGTTCTTTTATGATTAGGGCCAATAGAATATACTTCCATTACGACGGATATGAGAGTCGATACGGCAATTCTCACCGCCCTGCCCTTTTTCGGTATTCAAAAAAGTTTATTCCCGGTAACCGCTTCACTCCTGATGAAGAACTCGAGATAGTCACGTTGTATATTGATGGGAAAAGCATCGAGAATACTCTCGGCGCTGATCAAGCATCTTTCCGAGATGCCTATGGTCTTTTGATCATAGAACCTAATCACTCAAATCAACGAGATGTATCTTCTTATGAAATGGTTGCTCGTCCATTTGATGCGGATTCCGTAACAGACTGGGGTTGTCTGTTCTATGACTCTTCCTATTTTAATCAAATGGGCGACAGATTAGCATTTGCTATCATTGCTATTGCCTTAGATAAGTATAATCTGAGCATTCCTGTTCTCACCGATGCCTTGAACTCCCTCCAAGAACCATATAGACCATTAGTCATTGATTTGATCCGATATGCTTCTTATGGGCTAAGCAAATCAAAAATCAGTATAATAAATGAACTAAATAGAGTTTTAGGACGGCCTACCGATGTTTTTTTCCCTCTAATTCTAGAAGATGCAGCCAAACAGGTCGGCATCTATAATACTGATCTTAATGTTCATTCTCTAGTTGATTTACTATTTGAAGAAGCGGAAAAAAAAGAAATAGAAACTCCTAGTGGTTTTTGCCGTCTTATTCAGTGGCTTAAAGATGATACTTTTAGCCTTTCTCTTCAAGAACTGGATTCTTTC
>JAEEGL010631206.1_pt1 | contig 17191 bp, 10 predicted proteins | sample 9134231 | NCBI WGS metagenome assembly JAEEGL01 (sample SAMN16246548, study PRJNA631951) | gut metagenome | biome: gut microbiome; feature: rumen; material: fiber-attached | host: Bos | place: Iran: Karaj | collected 2018-10
ACTTCAGCGCGGCGATGGCGTCCTTCATGCCGATATGCCGGTCAAAGCGGTCGGAGTATTTGTCGAAATTCATCCAGCCCAGTGCGCCCACGCGGTAGGTGAAGCTGACCATGATGACATTTTCGTCCCGCGCGAAACGGGTGCCCCGCTCCGTGGGTTCCTTGTTTGCCTTGCCGTCCCGGAATCCGATGCCGGCGCCGTTTGTAATAAAGCCGCCGCCGGGAATCCACACCATAACGGGCAGATTTTTTCCTTCTTTCGGCGTCCAGATGTTCAGATACAGACAATCCTCGCTGAAGTATTCGATGTTCGAATTCATTTTCGAGCTGTTGTCGCCCTCGGTGCAGGGCGGATTGGGGCCGGCTTTGAACGCCTCTCTCACGCCCTGCCAGCACTCGGGCTCCTGCGCCTCGCGGAAGCGCAGCTCGCCCACGGGAGGCTTGGCGTAGGGAATACCGTAATACTTGTAAACGCCTTCATCCTCAAAGCCCTGTATTTTCCCGTAAGGGGTATCGATGATTGGATTCATTTTTCTACCTCCGGATATTCGTTTTGGGATTGGGCCCTCATAATTCTTTTTTATACTTTTTTGCGCGGTTTTTGTCAACACAAAAAAGTCTCTTCAGCACTATCTGTAGTATAAACAGATTTTATCCTGAGCTGATTTGCGTTCTTCGTATGATAATCCATCAACATCTGCGTCTAATCCAAGCGCACCTTCCTGTTCCTGTAAGCATGAATCCGGATTCAGGCCTGTTTCACGCGCGCCCGCTCAATCTTCTCAATGAGCTTGCGTCCGAGCGCTGCCATGAAGCTCACGGCGACCGGGATGGTCTCCTCGTCGAAGTTTACGAGGAATGCGTCGGCTTCGTACGTGAAGTCGCCCTGATAGTCGATCTCGCCGAGCGCCTTTGCGATAGCGTCCCAGTTCATCTGCATACCGTAGTCGTAAGGAATGGTGTGGTTGTCCGTCTTGTAGGTATTGTCCTGGACATGCAGTGCGCCGAGTCGGTCGTGTCCGAGGACCCGGATCGCATGATCCGGCTCCTCGCCGACCAGCCCGGTGTGACCGAGATCAAGACAAACCGTATAGACCTCGGGATCCGCAAGCCCGTCATAATACTCCGCGAGATCGGCCCCGAAGGAGCAGACATTCGGTACAATATAGCCCCTGCGTTTATCTAAGCCCCACATGTTTTCGAGGGCGATCTTGATGCCGTACTCCTTCGCAACAGGCGCGAGCGCGCGGTAGTAATCGAAGTTGAAGCGCTTTTGCGCATCGCCGCCGCCTGCGCAGGCAATGGGGTGCACAACGATCGACTCCGCGCCGAGTACGCCCGCGATGCGGATGGACTGTGCGATGCGTTCCGTCATTTTCGCGTTGTATGCCTCGTTGCCCGCTTTCCAACCCGGGAACGGCGCGTGGGCCTGATTGAAGAAGAGCCCCGCAGCCTCTGCCTTTTTGCGCAGTTCTGTCCCGTATTTTTCCGGATCGACGGTATTGAGCGGGCAGTCGTCGTTGGGCATCCCGAACATCGAATAGTCGAGAGCGTCGTAACCAGCCTCCGCGAAGATGGGGATTGCGCGATCCGGGCCGAAACGATCAAACAGATTATAGGTCTGAGTAGATAAAACCATGGTCGTATCCTTTCTGTGCGCAGCCGGGCGTCTCCGGCGATTTTTTCTTCACTATAGCCAATTCCGGATGCTTTTGCAAGCGCTTCGGCGCAGGCGCGCCAAAAAGATTCCAGTCTGCCCCTCTCTTTTCCAAAAACAAGACAGCCACCCCTGTTGGGGTGGCTGTCTTGTTTGGAGCTGCTGGGCAGATTCGAACTGCCGACCTCATCCTTACCAAAAATAGGAAAGCTGTTGCAGCTTGTTGTATTTTGTTGTAGCTTGAGCCAGGAAACCCGCTGATATCAACGGTTTGCGGGTTTTCCCTTTTATAGCTTGATGTAGCTTGCTGCAACCTCTTATAGTGGTTTTTTACTTGGTGATAGTGGTTTTTTAGTGGTTTTTTAAAATGTACCCTATAAATCGGACACACTCGATTTTGAAAGTCCTTGATAAGAGACAGTTGACCTGGTTCCTCTTTTTTGCTTTAGTTACGTACAATTCGGCAAATCGCACTTGCTGCAATCAAGCCTTCCAGAGAGAGTGAAGGTTGCAGTAAGCGTATACCGCTTCAACTTCGTCTCCCTCACAGACGGAGAAGCAGACCTTCGGTTCATCGCCGGGTTTTAAGGCTTTGCGCTGATTGCCGAATTTCGTCTGAATGGAAACCCATTCAATGTAGTGCTCGGGCAGCATGGGGTGAGCAACAGAGCCGACTGTGACAATTACCTTGTTGTCCTTTATTTCATACACAGGTACGTGTTTTTCAACAGACGCATCTGTTGTGCCGGGGATAATCTCCTGCATCGGTTCTCCGCAGCAGATGACCGGAACGCCGGTTCCTTTTACGATTGCAATGATTTGACCACAGTGAGTGCAGCGATAAAACTTCATTTCCATGATATAGCCTCCTTAGTCATTCTTGTTTTTTAAACACTTTGCCCGTCTCGTTTTTACGCACAATCCTTGCAGGATTTCCGAATACTACCACGTTATCCGGAACATCCTTTGTAACAACAGAGCTGAAAGCAACCTTAAATGTGCAAAAACCTGCACAAAAAAGAAGTAATATTTTCCAGTTTTTTGCCATTTCCTCTCATTCATTCGAACGCTACCACCCTCGGAGTAACAGATTTGATGAAGCAAATGATAATTCCGCTTGTTTTCGGGCTTTTCCTTTACTCCGTCAAGTGATGGAGTAAAGGAAAGTCTTTGGGATGTTCTGCATCTTCAGCGTACATCTTCCCGGTCCAAACAAATCCAGCGCCTGACTGTTCATAAAGAAAATCGCCTCTTGCGACCGCTTGGTTTTTCGTTTATACTGTGTCTGTTAATCATACGGGCAGCGGTTCACGCTGAAAAAGGCAGCAGGAGCTGTTCTTTTCGGAAGCGCCCCGGAATGGAAACCGGACGGGAGGAGTGCGGATCGTGAGTGATTTCCATGAGACGGAAAAGAAAAACTCGCTTGATACGATCTATATGCAGAATCGGCTGAAGGGAGACTCATTCCCGCAGGACTGGGACGCGTTCCTGGATGAAGATATCAGGAAGTTTTTTGATGAGCTTCTGGAAAAGACCGGGCAGAAAAAGGGAGACATCATTAGAAAGGCAAACCTGTCGCGTACCTACGGATACCAGTTGATGGAAGGGCGCCGGAGAGGAAAGCGCGACTATTATTTCCTGATTGCGCTGGCCATGTCGCTGGATCTGAAAACCACGCAGAGGATGCTTTCGGTCACGCGGTGCGGCCCGCTTCATCCGCTGATCAAGCGCGACGCCGCGGTCATTTTCGCAATCAATCACGGCTATGATATCCTGCAGACCTACTCGTTCATGACTTCTCTCGGCCTCGCGCCGCTTGACGATGGGTCGGAAAACGGATAAACGGAAATTGTAAGCAATGAGCATACACATGTCGGCCGAATCTGTGCTACGATCCCCCTGGCAGCAGAAAGGCCGAAAGCTGTTTAGATAGTATCGGAGGTTTAAAATGACTGGAAGAAAGAGATCTACAAAGGCGATCGTTGCCCTGCTGATTGTAGTGGCCATGATTTTGTGCGGCTGCGGGTCAAAGAAAATCACGCCGTTATCTGAGAGTCTCTCCACCGTTTCAGGCGCAGCGGGATTTCTTGCCGCGAAAGTCGAAGAAAGCGGGGGCTTTATTGCAAGCGATGCGCAGAGAGAAAAGGCCTCTGATTACGCATACCTTTACGACAATGCGCTCGCCACAGTGGTGCTGGCCCGTGCCGGCGCGCAGGAGCATGCCGAGATCATAGCAGACGCGATCGTGTTCGCACAGACGCATGACCGGACCTTCAGCGACGGAAGGCTCCGGAACACGTACAACAGCGGAGATCCGGAAAGCGACTCCGGACGCTCGATTGCGGCCGGAAAAGTGTCGATCCGCATCCCCGGCTTCTGGTCGAATGGGCGCTGGCAGGAAGACGCCTATACTGTGTCGACTTCGACGGGCAATATGGCTTGGTCCATCCTTGCGCTGTGCACCGTGGCGGAGAACGCGGCGGAGGAAAAACGCGTGGAGTATCTCGAGGCGGCCTCGCGCGCCGCGGATTTTGTGCTCACACTGAAATCGGAAAACGGCGGGTTCACTGCCGGGTATGATGGATGGGACGATGCGCAGACCAAAGCCACGTATCAGTCCACAGAGCATAATATCGACCTTTACAGCGCTTTTTCCGCTCTTTCGGACGCGCTGTCCGCGACAGATACGGTCAAGGCTGCAGAATACAAGAACGCTGCGGAATACGCAAAAGACTTTGTCCTCTCCATGTACGACGGCAGCCTCCACTGTTTTTATACCGGTACGGAGAACAACGGGAAAACCGTCAGTGACGGGGTCATCCCCCTGAATACGAACAGCCTTGCCGTGCTTGCGCTGGGAGCCGAGCTGACCGATGCCGGGCAGATTCTCTCGTTCGTGGAGGAACGGATGTCTGTGGGCGACGGATATGATTTCAGCGCGGGGGATCTGGACGGGATCTGGAACGAGGGCACCGCGCAGATGGCCCTGTGCTACTTTCTGTCCGGCGATACCGAGAAATACGACCGGATCATGGCCTATCTGAAGACTCAGACAGGCAAGGACGGAAGCGTACCCGCCGCGGACAGAGACGGCCTTTCCACGGGCTTTGTCATGTCGGGCTCGGACGTGCTCTGGGAATACAACAACGATCAGAGCATCGGGGCAACAGCCTGGGTTGCTTTTGCGCAGTTGGGCGTGAATCCCTTCGTTTTTAGCGCAGCCTGAACAGCTGACCGATTTTTCTTTCCCGTTCCGCAGGGAATCGGGAACCCCCGCAACAGTACAGTACCATACAGATCGCGGAGGATCCGGCGGGAGCAGCCCGCCGTATATCCGCGCTGAGGTTGGAGCAGATTATGAAGGCAAGACAGGAGCACAAAAAAAGACGGATCCCCGAAGCGCTCGGCAACCGGTCGTGCGGGGTGTGGCTCTATATCGTCGTCCTCGCCGTTGACGCCGTCGCACACGCAGTCCTTTTCTTCTCGTACGGGATGACACTGCAGAGCGCGTTTCGGCTGTTCTTTTCTTTCATCTTTTTCATTTATCCGCTGTGTTATCTGGCGGATGTGCTGTGGTCTCTTCACCCTTCCATCCGAAGGATCCTTTCGGGAGAGATCGCGATCAACCGGAAATACTATATGAACTCGGTCCAAAAGGAGATTACGCGGAGCGCGCTCCTTCCTGTGACCATCAGCATTCCGGTCTATACCGAAAGCAACGATATCATTTTCAATACCTTTCTGAAAAGCCTGGAAGCGGTGAGCCGTTACCGCGCATTCAGCGGCGCGGAAGCCAATGTGGTGGTATCTGACGACGGCCTCGCCCCTTTGCTGGGGGGACGCTGCACCAAGGAAAGCATTGAGAGGGTCGTCTGTGCGCTCCGGGAAAACGACGGCAGCCTGACTCCGAAAGAGCAGATGGCCGCGGAGCGTGTCCTGTTTTACAGAGAACACGGGATTGCCTTCGTGGCGCGGCCGGCGCAGAACCGTGCGGGCCTATTTAAAAAAGCATCCAACCTCAACTATACGCTGCGCCTGAGCAGGGTAGCTCCCGGAGGCGTCCTGTCGGAGAGCGAATTCCTTGAGGGCGGCGCTTTTGAAGGCGGATACGCGGAGGGATCCGTCACGGTCCATGAGGTCATTCTTCTGCTGGACAAGGATTCCGGCATCAAGGACCGCATCATCGAGGCGGTTCTCCCGGAGTTTGCTCTGGATGACAAGCTGGCCTATGTGCAGTGCGCCACGAAAACGGACAACCTGTACGAGAACTACTACAGTTCCTCCACCGGGCATCAGACCAACAACCTGTTCCACAACATCTGGCCGTGTAAGGCGCTTCAGGGCTTCTTTGTGCCCCTGGTCGGACATAACGTGTTCCTGCGCAAGAGCATTCTGGAAAAGTGCGGCCTCTGGGCGGAGGACCGGGTTTCCGAAGACTACGACATGGCCATCCGCTTTTACGGGATGGGGTATCACGGGAAATACGCCCAGCTGAGGGGAGTGGAGTTCTCCGAGTCGGCGAGCCGCACTTTTACGGAAGAGACCAACAAGCAGCGTCGTTATGCCTACGGCCTGTTTGAAATGGTGTTTGACGGGACGATCTCGCGGAAAAAGGCCCGCCCCTGCGACATCTTTTACATGCTGCTGTATTTCTGCTCTGTGGTCAACCAGACTCTCCTGTTCCCGACGGTTTTGCTGGAAAACTATTTCGGCAACATCCATCTTCTGTGGGCCGGCTTCCTCCTCTGTATGGTGTGTTTCGTCGTCGCCCCGCTGTTTCGAAGTCTGATCACGCGGCGTTATCAGCCGGAGGAGCACGAGGGCATCGGGCACTCCCTGCTGATCTCACTGTCCTTCCTCGGCCACTCCTACTCCGTTTTTATCGGCTCCTGCCGGTATCTGGCCAACAAGATCAAGAAAATACGCAGAGCCTTTCCTTCCACCAATGTCGACCAGCTGGACTACCGCTTTAAGGACGGGGTCAAAATCTTGTGGCAGTTTTTCCGCAAGAATCCCATGTTCATCCTGATCTCCTTCCTGTGCCTGGATCGAGGGATTTATCTGCTTACGAGAAAAGGCCTTGAGCTGGCGACTGTGTTTACGTACGGTTACATCCTGTTCGGTATCGTTCTGGTCCCGATCCTGCTGACGCCGCAGATCTTCGGCGGTTTAGTCGGGAAAAAGGCCGAGACCGGACAGACTGGAGCGAAACATATGATAAAGCATAAAGAGAAGAGCCTAGCGAGCGCGCGTGGCATGCGCAGTGAAAGCCTGCTCTCGCCGTATGTGATTGATGAAGAACCGTATTCGGCTTCTCTCCCGGAGGAGCAGTTCCTCTCCGCTTATGAGGAAATGCTCAGGGAGTCTCTTTCGGGCGACGGCATGCCCGCGGAACTGCTGGCGGATTACAGCTTTGAAAGCTGCATCCGAAAGGATCTGGACGGGAAAAAGGAACTGTATCTGCTCCGCAGGAACACCGACGGCGCAAAAGCGCTGCTGCGTGTAACCGGAGACAATCCGGATGAGGATGCGCTTGAGGAGGCCATGCTTCTTCGGAAGCTCGATCATCCTGGGATCCCCAAGGTCTATGCCTACATGGAAGAAAACGGGAAGAAGTATCTTGTCCGTGAATACATCGAGGGCAGGACGCTTTACGATATCGTTTCAGAGGGCGGAAACCTGGGCACGGATGATGTCTTCGATATCGCGCTAAAGCTCACGGACATCCTCTGCTATATCCACGGGCAGACTCCGCCGGTCATCCACCGTGATATCAAACCGCAGAACATCGTTGTGGGCCGGGACGGAAGCATCCATCTGATCGATTTCGGCATCGCCCGTGTGCATAATCAGCAGCGCAGCCGCGACACTTCGGTGATGCTGACACTCGATTACGCTTCGCCAGAGCAGTACGGCTTTGAACAGACCACGCCCCTCTCCGACATCTATTCGCTGGGCGTTGTCCTGCTGTTTCTGGCGACTGGCCGCACGATCCGCTCCGATCTGGAAGCACAAATCGTGAATAACCGGCTCCGGTACCTGATCGGGCAGTGCATAGCGTTCAATCCGAAGGCGCGGATGCAGAGCGCCGAGGAAATCCGCAGATATATTCTCCGCGGGAAAAAACGGCAAAAGAAAAAGGGTAAACGCATCCTTGCCGCGGCAGCGGCCATGCTCATCACGGCCGCCGTCCTCGTGGGACTCTCTTACTGGCAGAGCTACAGGATGGAAAGAGCCGCGTCCGTGGAACGGGGATACGACCTCGGCTATGATGAGGGATACGTGGACGGATACAAATCTGTGCCGGTCTTCCTCCGGGACGATGGTGAACGCCCCCAGAGCACCGGAACCGACCCTGCGAATATGGCAGTTCCAGGCGGTGCTTTTGCCGTCCAAAGCGGCGCGCTGACCTTCTACATTGCGGACGGCGGGGTCTGGTGTACGACCGCGAACGGTCTGGAACCGGTTAAAATGGTGGAGGATGAAAATGCCGCCGCCATCAGCTGCTATAACGATTGGCTGTACTATTCCACCGGAGACCGCATCGAGCAGCAGAACCTCTATACGCCCGAACTCGACGTCCTGTACGAGGAAGAGGCGGGCATGCTGTATGTGAGGGAGAATGACTTTTATATCCTCACAGAAAGCGGCGTGTACCTGCTTGATCTCAAAACCGGCAATGCTTCGGCGCTGACAGAACTCGCCGAGTGCGAAGTTCTGAGTGTCGGCGATGACAAGCTGTATTATATCGACAGAACAGATCACGGGCTGTACCAGTGGGGCGGCGAAGGCACTGCGCCGGAAAGGCTTGCCGAGGGTGCGTTCCGGAGCATCTGTCTGTACGGTGACAAATTGTACTGTGCTTCAGATGAGGGCGGAACAGGCAAGCTCCTCCGGATCGATACCCGGACGGGGGCCGTAACGGAGCTTCTGGAAGTGCAGGCGCTGATGCTCAATGTGACGGAAGACGGGATTTTCTTCCTTGACCGGACTGGTGAGAACATCATCCGCTGCTCCTTTGACGGCCGGATCCGTGAACGAATCACGGGCAACCATGTCAAAGACTTCAATATTGCGGGGTCATGGATCTTTTACCACAACGAAGATGACGGGGGCAGCCTGTGGTCCGTCCGGCTCGACGGAGCCAACGACCATCCTGTCCGCCCGGAGGGGTGACGGATATGCGAAAGAAGAAACGATTCAGATGGCAGGGGGACGCCGAACGCAGCATATCCGAACTGGTATCCAAAGACGGTCCTATGCGCGCCGAGGCGATCCTGCCGATCATTGAGCAGCTTTGTAGACTGTTTGAAAACCCCAAAGAGAACGCCGGGCGCCTTCTCGTCTGCCCGTCCACCGTGATCGTCAACAAATACGGCGAGGTACGCATAGCTGAGCAGAAAGCCGATTTCTCGGAGATGGCAGCCTACCTGCCCCCGGAGCAGGATCGCGCGGAATCGAACGCGCAGAGCGACAGGGTCTATGCGCTGGGAATGCTCATGCTGTATATGGCCACGGGGCAGGAAAAGAAAACGGAGGCGGAGATCTCGCTGGACAACCACGGGCTGCTTTCCTTGATCCGGCGCTGTACGGCCTTCGATCCGATGGATCGCTTCGATGACGTCAGCCTGCTTCGCAGCGCGGTAAAACGGGAGAGGCGCGCCGGGAAAAAGGTGTTTTCTTTCCTGCTGTATGTCCTGTACGCCGCCGCGCTGGCAGCGCTTGTCTATGCCGGATGGCTGATGGGCGGAGCAAACGGCGCGAAGACCGGTGACACAGCCGGCTACAGACCGGGTTATGAAGAGGGCTTTGACCGAGGAGCTTCCGCTGCGGTGGGCATCACCGTGAACGCGCCTTCCTTCAACAGCCGAAACGGCAGCCTCCCCGGTAATTATTCCGCCGGGAACGGACCCACCGCGGCGTACAGTGAGAAAGATATTTTCTTCCTGGCAGATGGAGAAATCATTCGGATGGACGCCGCCACCGGGCAGGCGCAGAGCATAGGGAACGCGAGTGAAGCGTACAGCTTGCAGTACTATCAGGGCAGTCTTTACTGCTGCACCCCCACACAGATCTTGCGGATCGATCCGGAGACGGGGAAAGAAGAGGTCTTCTGCGATTCGCTTGGAGGCCGTCTCTATATCTTCGATGATGTCTTCTATCTCTACGACAGCTCCGATACGCACTATCTCTACCGCATTTCCAAATCGGGAAAAGACCTGACACAAATCACCGGAGCGAAGGAATACCAGTGCCTGACCGTCAATGAGAAGAAACTCTATTACATCGATCCGGATCAGGGAAATGGGATTTGCTGCAGCGATACCGACGGGGGAAATGAAAGGCTGATCAGCAGCGGCTTCTATGAGAGCATCTGCATATATGACGGGAAGATCTACGCCGGGACAGCAAACGGACTGATCCGAATGGACCTGAACGGGGGAAATCCTGAAAAACTAACGGCCGCACCCGCCTATTTTCCAAACGTTTCAGACAGCGGTGTGTTCTTTATTTCCGGCAGCGGCAGAACACTGGAGTGGATGTCTTCCGACGGGAGAACGCGTTTCACGGTCGTTCCCACCCCCACCTCGACATTCCAGGTGGCGGGGAAGTGGATCCTGTATCAGAACGAGGATGACGGCGGAAGGCTGTGGAAAGTGCGTGTCGGCGGCGCTGACAGCGAAAGGATTTCGCGGTAACAGAACGTGTTACACGGCTTGCTTTCTGAAACGGAAGTCGCCGTGATGACGGAAGGAAGGGAGGCAGCCATGCACAATTGGAAAAAACAAATTGTTATGGTCCTCCTTTTCAGCCTGCTGCTTACCGGCTGCTCCGCTTCTTCCGGGGCGGCAAAAAAGGGAAAGGCGCTTGACAGCGACATGCCCGCGGTGATCCGTGGAAAGGAATTCTGCCTGCGTTATCAGGACGGAAGCAGTGAATCGGTATTCCTCAACGGGGTCAATCTGGGCGCCGCGACGGTCGGGAGCCTCCCCGACGACTTTACCATTACAAAGGAGACCTATCTCCGCTGGTTCAAAAATATCTCGGATCTGAACGTTCAGGTCATCCGTGTATATGTGAGCCAGATGCCCGATTTTTACGATGCGCTGGCGGAATACAACGCTAAAGCGAAAAGGCCCCTGTATCTGATCCACGGCGTATACTGCAATGAGGATATGATGCTGGAGTATGCAAACGCCTATGGCGGCGGGGGCGCTTTCCAATCGCTTTTCCTTTCGGATATCTGCACCGCGGTGGATATCATCCATGGCAACGCTGAGACAAAGAAAACGCCCGACGCTGCGGGGGGCAGTTATGGATCTGATGTTTCTCCCTGGGTGATTGGATGGATCCTGGGCGTAGAGTGGACTGCAGACTTTGTGATCGGCACCAACAAGGCCTGTCCTGAAAAAACCGACTTTGTCGGAACCTATGTCCGGACGGAGAACGCCTCGCCCTTTGAGGTGTTTCTTGCGGAAGCAGCGGAGACGGTAATCTCCCGGGAGGCAGAAATCTACGGGACTCAGAGGCCTGTCGCCCTGTGCAACTGGTGTACGACCGACCCGCTGGACCACCCGAACGAGCCTCTCCCCGAGTTGGAGGACGCCGTATCGGTTGATCCCGAGCACATTCGGGCGACGGATGCTTTCAAGGCCGGCTTTTTCGCCTCCTATCATGTATATCCATATTATCCCGAATTTCTCAGCTATGATACGAAATATGTGAACGGGTATGATCCGGACCCCTATCTTGCTTATCTGCAGGAGCTGAACGCGCATCACAGCATGCCCGTGCTCATCTCCGAATACGGCATCCCGTCATCCCGGGGCATCTCCCATATCAATGATGTGACAGGGATGGCCCAGGGCCAGGCCACTGAGAAGCAGCAGGGGGAATGGATTGTCCGTTTGAACAAGGATATCCGGCAGGCGGGATGTGTGGGTGCCTTGATCTTTTCCTGGCAGGACGAGTGGTTCAAGCAGACCTGGAACAGCGTAGATTATGAGTTGAGCGAACGCACGCCTTTCTGGTACAATCCGCAGAGCCCGGAGGAATGCTTCGGGCTGTTGGCATTCACCACCGGGAGCGATGTCATCGTAGATGGAAAGGATAAAGACTGGAAGGGCGTTGAGCCTGTCGTGGAAAACGAGGGCATCACCGTGTACGCGCAGTCAGACGCAGGCTATCTTTATTTGCTGGTACGAGCGCCGGGGGCAGACCTGGAGAATGATGAGATCGATATCCCGCTGAGCGTGGCTCCCGGCCTCGGCAGTTACCGGGGGCAGGGGTTGAGTTTTTCGGATGATGCCGAGTTCCTGCTCCGGATTCACGGGAGAAAGGATACTCGCCTGCTGACGGACGCTTATTACGACGTCTTCTATTTCTCCTATGCCCACAGCCTTCCCTTCTTCCCGGTCAGGGAAGGCCAGTATGAAAAGGGCTCCGGCCGCTTCGGGCCTGTATGGATGGCGCTGAACCGGCCCATGAGGATTCCGGAGACCGGGGAAGTGACGGAGTTTGTCCGGTTCGAGACCGGGCTCCTGCGCTACGGGATAGCCGATCCGAAAGATCCGGCGTATGATTCGAGGGCGGATTTTCGCTTTGGGGACGGGTTTGTGGAGATACGCCTGCCCTGGATGCTGATCGGATTCATGGATCCGTCATCGAAGCTGGTGATCGGTGACCTTTATGAAAACAACGCCATCGTCCCTTTGTCGACGGATGGTGTAAAAATTGGCGTGTGCCGGGCCGGCAGCACCGAAACGGTGCCTATGAACCGGTATACCTGGGAGAACTGGGGTCAGCTGGTTGTGGAAGAGAGACTCAAAGCTTCCTATTCCCTTTTGCGCGACTATTTCGCGGAGAACTGAAGGGAACGGCTTTACAACAGAAAATACGGGGTACGGAGGGCTTCCGTACCCCGTATTTTTTTGATTGTATGCACAAAGCAGACAAATGAAAGAAATAGCGGAGATATAATGCAAGCGTAAAGAAGAAAATGACCGAAAAGGAGAACGCGTCATGCGCTTATTTGCCGATCCTGTCAGAGAGAACGGAATCCATGCAGGGAGAATCAATACAGCAGATACGGCAAAAACCGTTTCATCCGCCGGAAAGCTGTATTATGAGCGAGATAATGTCGGGGCCCGGCAGGAAACCATGGCCCAAGCGATTGCCTACTGGAAGAAGGAGCGCCCGGGGCTTTCCGACAAACCGCCCTTTACGCTGTTCACGTTCCCTTCCGCAGATGCGGCTGAAAAAGCCATGCTGGAGCTGCCATTCATCCATAAGGCGGCGGATTCCGGAAAGCTGATCTGTGACCGGATGATGACATTCGGCTGCTATGCGACAAAATCCAGAGGCGCTCGCAAGGGACAGTATGAAGTGATGGTCACCGGCAGCGATCTCACACAGGATGAACTGTTTTTCGCAGAAACCGTCTTCTCCGGTCACCAGGGCAGATGCAAGATCCGTAACGTGCCGTCCGTACCCACGGATTCTCCCACTGCGGGAGGCAACGCCGCGCTGATTAGATACACCAAGACGATAAAAGGAAATGATGGCGTAAGCACTTATGAGATCTACACCGGTCCTGACAAGGCAAGCGCATTTGCCTTTCTGAGTGGAAAGACAGTTACCAGGAGATACTACTACATCATTGTGGACACGCCGGAGGGAAGCTTCGGGAGAGACCGTGTCGGCTTTTATCAGGAATGAGCGCAGAGCTATACAGGTCATACATGGGCCGAAAAAGAAGTGATAGGTACAGCAAAAGGCGGCTGAGTGTCCTCAGCCGCCTTTTGCCGCTATTCATATGGGGTATATCCCACCATTGCTTCCTGTGCCATGTTCTCTGAAATCGGAGCTTTGATTACTTTTTGAAATGATCCACGATCAGGCTTGGATCATAATATACTTTATCAACATCAGTGTTATTCTAATTACCCGTTCCATCCTTAGCCTCCAATCCTTTTAGTAAGTAGGATTCTTCAGTTTTTACTTAACGGGTCATGCAATTTCCCTATACTTAATGCTCATGTCAATTCCTCACTATAAGCATTATTCTCGTTTCTAAGCTCATCAACCACGGCTTTGACAGAGGTGCATCATTCGTAAGCTTCTTAATAGAAACTCATTCTTGTTTCGGTGCACTTATACTTATGTATATAGTATTAAAACCTTCATACTTCACTGTCAACTTATAACCATCTGCGTTCTTCGCACTGTAAGTCTTATTTCCGTTATTCTGTTCAAGATTAAATCCCGCGTTCTTGCATAATTCTATATATTTCTCGGTGTTTTCTTTTGATACCCCAGTTAACTGGACAGTAAAGTGATCTTCGTTGTTATTCCCGATTCTTCCTATATTCGATATTGGTATAGGCAACAGCTTTACTATTTGCGTGTCAGGCCATTTTATCGTTTCTGTCCTTAAAGGATTGTAAAGATCTACGTTTATTGTGCTTTGATAATCATAATATGTTCTTAAATGATAACCTTCACTATTATAAGCTCCAAATTCTGTGTTGGTTTGCTCAACATCAATTGTAAATCCTTTTACTTTACATGCCTCAACATAATTGTAATAGTCTTGTATTGACATTTGCTCTAATTCAAGAATCAAAGCGGTTGAGTATATATTTAGTTCACCTTTATTAGTAGATGGTTCTGGTAACACAGAACAAATTCCAGATTGTGGCCATTCAAAAGTACTCTCTTCTTTCGGTGTATTTGAGGCTGCATCTGAACTGTTGCATGATTTGAGTATCGGAAGGATTAATAGCAACCCCAAAACGGCAAAGATTAAATGGCTATTAGGCCTTTTCTCCTTAATAAATTGCATACCCTGTAGCCATGCAATAGCAAAAACAGCGGTCTGAATTATCGTAAGTATTGCCATTAAGGTATTGTGGTTTGACAAAGACCGCGCAAATGCAAGAAGGCTTAGCGCAAAGAACACCAATATAGTAGTTTTAAGAGGACTTTTTCTAAACGCCTCTTGACGTTGCTTTATTTCGCTTTCTCTGTTGTACTGTTCCTGCTGCCTCCGAGAAGCATCTTCTCGCGCGAGTTTTTCTTTTTCTAAACCTAGCTTTTCCAGTTCAATTTCTTTATGTGTTTTACTCTTGATTCTTTGAACTGTAACTCTATCGCTCTCGTTAAGAAGTACTTTTGTGCCGCAGAATTGACAGAATATAATTGGCCGATCAGGCTCAACATCCATTATCCCTCCGCAGTTCTTGCATTTTAACTGTATTGTTCCTTTGACGCTTGATTGATCGATTCTGCTCCCACATTCGGAACAGAATCGTGAGTTATCATTTATTAACGCCTTACAATTTGGGCATATCATAGTGGCGTATCTCCTTCCCCCATCTTTTGGGATAGATAATACTGCGAGAAATGTGATGTTGCAAGTTTTTTCCATTATATCATACTAATATCTAATGAGGAAATAGAGATTCTTCTTCTTTTGGTAAATAATCTAAATTGATTGTCGTTGCCTAGCCAAATACCACGCTTAAAGGCCCTCGTATTGTTTCATGTCGCATGCGCTAAGTTATTAAAACCACTTCAAAAGAGTATTAAAGCAGTAAAGCGGTTCAGGGCTTCCGCTTTGCAAGCACTTCTTTCTCCCGCAAGCCGTCCTAGTCGTTGCTATAGCCGTATGCTGAAAGGCATGCGCTGTTATTGCGTTTACTCCTTTCCGTAATAACGAGACAGACAGAGCAACTCAAGGGTCTAACATCACCGATAATGTAAGCCCGCGAAAAGCTCTGTCTGTTGCTAAGTGAAAGGAGATAGAATTAAGTTGCTAATTGGAAAAAACTGTGATATTGTTAAAACTGGTAATAAACACCAATTAATGTGAAAGGAGTTAGTGCCGTGTTTTGCCAAAATTGTGGTGCCCAGATTGACGATAATGCACGATTTTGCCCAAGTTGCGGTCAAAGCATCGTTCCTCCCCCATCTGGCCCAGAAAATGAAAAAGGTACGTTTTCAACTGAAAGCACCATATCAAGAGATGTCCCTCCTCCTCAAGCCGCTCGTATAACTACCCCCGAAATACAGCCTAAGAAGAAAAAAGGTTGTCTTGGTAGATTATTAGGAGTCTTTTTGGTATTAATACTAATTGGCATTGCCATCAATGCAATAGGTGGAGGTAGTAGCTCTAAAACCAGTTCAAGTTCCAGTTCAAATACTTCTGCATCGAGTAATAGCTCCTCAACATCATCAGCCAAATCTGATAAGTCAAGTCCGAGTAAAGCTATTAATCCTACTCCTACTCCGAAAGAGTTTTACAGTGTCGGCGATACTATTCAGGACGGTGACGTAAAAATAGTATATATGGCGAGCGGAGAATATAGTTCTGACAACCAGTTCATCCAGCCCGCAGAAGGGAAAAAGTACATATTTTTAGAATTTGCATTTATTAACGAAGGCACCAAAGACGAATCCGTTTCTTTTTATAGTTTTGATGGTTATGCAGATGGTTATGCTGTAGACATGCACTACTTTGGGGAGGAAAACCTTTCTGCTACACTCTCTGCTGGTCGTTCTACAAGCGGAAAAATCTATTATGAGGTGCCTCGTGATGCACAAGAAATTGAGGTAGAATATTCTCCAAATGTTTTCTTAAATAATAAAATCAGATTTTTGTATGAAGGTACTCAAGACTCTGGTTTTGTTCTTGAAGCGAATTCTTCTCGTAAGGAAGGCGCCCTTCAAGTCGGTGATATATATGAGGAAAAGAGCTTAAAGATTACGTATCTGTCGTGCGATCCTTACAATAGCGATAATCAGTTTATACAGCCAAAGTCGGGCAACACTTATTATTCTATTCTATTAGAGTTTGAAAATACAGGAAGCTCTGACAGGTCAATTAGCACGTTTTCTTTTGATTGTTATGCAGATGGTCGAGCCTGTGAGCAGTGTTTCTCCCGCGATGATGACATTTCTGCAACTATCTCAGCTGGCAGAAAAGCAAAGGGTACCGTCACTTTTGAAATTCCAAATGATGCCCAAGTTGTTGAGATTGAGTTTAATAATAATATCTGGACATCGAACAGGATTGTATTCACAGTAAGATAAAAGCCAAGTTTAATATTGAGTTCCCCGGAACAATACTCAACTGAGGCGGGTATTGTTCCGGGGATTTTTTATGCCCGTATCGCCTTTTGTATCGCCTTCATCAAAATAAGCCAAAAACAACGTTTGGTAATGTCGCGCAAAAAGTTGCTAAAAACAACAAAAAAGAGTAGAAACGCAATAGTTTCTACTCAAAAAGTTGGAGCTGCTGGGCAGATTCGAACTGCCGACCTCATCCTTACCAAGGATGCGCTCTACCTACTGAGCTACAGCAGCAAAGTGTATGCCCCTTGGAAAGGGGCATACTGGCGACCACGAAGGGACTTGAACCCTCGACCTCCGGCGTGACAGGCCGGCGTTCTAACCGACTGAACTACGTGGCCACGGCTTGGATAATATATCAAATCTCCCGCCGTTTGTCAATAGGTTTTCCTAACTTTTTACG
>JAEEGL010638341.1_pt1 | contig 17191 bp, 13 predicted proteins | sample 9134231 | NCBI WGS metagenome assembly JAEEGL01 (sample SAMN16246548, study PRJNA631951) | gut metagenome | biome: gut microbiome; feature: rumen; material: fiber-attached | host: Bos | place: Iran: Karaj | collected 2018-10
GAAGCTGTTCAAAACGGTTATCCAGGTCTACGAAGGTGTCAGCCAGACGGCGCGCCATATCCACATCAATTATGGACACGAGATAGAAGACGGCATCAGGCGTATACAGGCATATCTAAAGCCAGATGCCAGCATCCATCCGCGCCATTCGACACGCTATATGGCCTTGAAGCTGCTTGAGCATGACACGGATGTGGAGAAATTCGTCCATGACCACGCCGGGGAGACAAGAAAAGCCATCATCGTGGAGCGTGACAAGGCTGCTGCCCGTGTCTACGAGGAGACCAACACAGACTCAGAGACGGCTATCATGGATGCCAAGTATGGCTTCATCAATGGTGCATTGAGAGAAGCAAACTTCAAGGCGGGGACAAGGCGTGACATCTATCGGGCAACGCATATTATCGACAAGATACTGTCGAACCGCTTTCTGGGATTCCCCATTTTCTTCGCCATATTGTTCCTGATGTTCCAGACGACCTTCGTCCTCGGACAGTATCCTATGGACTGGATAGAGATGGGAGTGGAGTGGTTGTCTGATTTTCTGGGCAGACACATGACTGACGGACCGTTGAAGGCCATGCTTATTGACGGAGTCATCGGTGGAGTGGGGGCGGTCATCGTGTTCCTGCCTCAGATTCTCATCCTCTATTTCTTTATCTCGCTGATGGAGGATTCGGGCTATATGGCCCGTGCTGCCTTTATCATGGACAAACTGATGCATGGAATGGGACTGCACGGCAAGTCGTTTATTCCCCTGGTCATGGGCTTTGGCTGCAACGTTCCTGCCATCATGGCTACCAGAACCATCGAGAGCCGACGGTCAAGGCTTATCACCATGCTCATTCTGCCGTTTATGTCGTGCTCGGCTCGCTTGCCTATCTATATCATGATTACTGGAACGTTCTTCTCCCTGAGCCAGCGCTCGTGGGTCATGCTGTCACTCTATGTTGTCGGCATCCTGATGGCTGTGGTGGTCAGCAAGCTGTTTTCCACGTTAGTCATCAAGGGAGAGGACACGCCGTTTGTCATGGAACTGCCTCCTTACCGTTGGCCGACACCAAAGGCCATTTGGCGTCATACGTGGGAGAAGGGTAAGGAATATCTTAAAAAGATGGGTGGTGTCATCCTGATTGCCAGCATCATCGTGTGGGGACTGGGCTATTTCGGACCTGGTGGCTTGGCACCGTCCATGGAGCAGTCGTATATAGGACTGACGGGACAGTGGATAGCGCCTTTGTTTTCATTGCAGGGCTTTACGTGGCAGTTGGACGTATCGCTTATTGCCGGTGTCGGTGCAAAGGAAATAGTGGCTTCTACCATTGGTGTGCTGGGCGGACTGGATGCCCTGACACCTTTGGTAGCCTATAGCTATCTACTCTTCGTACTTCTGTATTTCCCGTGCATAGCAACGATTGTTGCCATCAAGCATGAGAGCGGTTCATGGGCATGGGCTGCGTTTGCAGGTGTCTATACCACGGTACTGGCTTGGGTGGTATCTGTAGTGGTCTATCAGGTAGGTAGCCTGATTGTCTGGTCTTGACCTTGGATTATTCGTGATGGTAGGGTTCGCCGCGGATGATGGTGCAGGCGCGATAGACCTGTTCCGTAAACGTCAGGCGTATCATCTGGTGTGAGAATGTCATCTTGGAGAGCGAAAGCTGTTCGTTAGCCCGTTGATAAACAGAAGGGGAAAATCCGTAAGGTCCCCCAATGACGAAGACAAGGCGACGGGCCGTGTTGCGCTTTTGTTCCAGCCAGCGGGCAAAGTCCACGCTGCGATATTCCTTTCCGTGCTCATCTAATAGAACGACTGTATCTGTGGCTTGCAGTTGGCGTAATATCTGCTCGCCTTCTGATTGTTTTTGCTGGTCGGTTGTCAGATTCTTGGTATTTTTCAGCTCAGGAATAGTCACTACTTCAAACGGCATATAGTGATTGATGCGCTCCACGTAATCGCTGATGCCTGCCACAAAATGCTTGTTGACGGTCTTGCCAACTTGAATGAGTAGTGTCTTCATGTCTCTAATAGTCGCTCAAACGTTTGGGATTCTTGGGAAACCAGCCTTTGAGCACGCGCTTGCGCTGGGCAAAGAGTTCGCCAATGCCCCAGAGCGAGGAGGCTCCAAAAACGCCGATGATAGATGAAATCATGGGATTTTCGATGAAGAGTGCAATGCCGATACATACAAGTCCTACTATAAGGAACAGCCACCAGAGGCGTGTTCCCGTATAATATTCGGCCTTGATGACAATGGGGTGGAAAAAGCCGATGATGAGAAATGTGCAGACGGCAATGATGATTCCTGTGAAATACATATTTAACGGGTTATATGAAATCCTTCGAGGTTCTTGTAGCGGCGGGTCATCATGCGACGATAGATATTACGCATCCAATAAGGCTCGGTGACGGTGAAGAGTATGCCTATGATGATAAGTATCCAATAGGCGGTGGTGGAATCGAAGAAAGCTTCGATAGCTGTGACGACCAACAGCGGGGCAAACATGGCTACCATTGATAAAATAGCCTGCCACTTGTTCTCCATCTGGTTCTTACCCGTAATCTTGTCGTTTAGGGGGAGAGTGTCCTTATTGATGACCGCCAGTTGAAACAGCATGCAATAGACAGGACCCGTGGCTGTGAAGAAGTAAGCCAGTAGCATAAGAACGGAGAATTGGCCCATAATGACGGGAGGCAGTTGCAACAAGATGGGCAACAGCAAGATGCCGCAGTAATAATAATACTTGGCACGGAGCAGCGTCAGGATGTTCTCCTCGTGGACCATCAGAAGGTCGATGTAGTTTCCCTCAGGACACATCACTTTGGTCAGGTTTGTGGCTCCGAAGAATACAAAAGCATATAGACAAAGGAAATTGCGGCTGAATGTTCCCTTGTAGATGTCGCCGAAAGCGATAGCCAGCGAAAAGAAGGTAATGAAGCAGAGGCCCTGGATGAAACGGGTGCGGATGGCCTTGTTGCGCATGGTGCTTTTAATCTCAAGCTTCAGGTATTCGCCTATCTGACCGAATCGGTTCAGGGCAGTGAACTCTGAAACGTGCTTTAGCTTGGTCTTTTCGCTTTTTGATATTTCGTCGTAAACCAAGTGCATCTGAAGATAGCGGTTGATGGTGAACAACACACAGAATAACACTACAAGCAAAAGGAACAGCCACCAAAGGGAACCGTACTTGTCGATGAGATTGCCTAAAAAATTGGTGATTTTATCCAAGGTTCCATCGGGCAAAAAGAAGATGGGAGCCAGCCACGAACCATAGAACACGACGGGCAATATCCACCAATACAAACTCTGGTTTATCAGCGTACGAACAATCAAGTACCACTGGCTGTTAACGATAACCATCAGATGGAGCAGGAAGAGCATGGCGAGTGCTCCCCATGTGGAGAGTCCTGCGCACCACACAATGAAAGTGTAGGGCAGAAATATCGTCATCCAAATTAGATTGCCCGTATCCAGTATTTGCGACACTAGGAAACATTCGATGGCCGTATATTTGCTGATAGGGGTCAGCAGATAGGGTTTTACCAGCATCAGTGGTGTCTGCTGGGTGGCAAAGCGTCCGCAGAAGTCAATGATGAGAAAGAAAGGCATGGTGTAAAATATCATGTTCCAGTCATCGGCTTCAGTGGCGGCAATCCAACCGAAGAAGGTACCTAAGGCAATGAACTCGATGGCCAGGAAACCTACCATCAAATAACCGAACAGCTTGCCATATTGGTTGGCCTCGAACATCGGGTGGCGCTTTGCGCTCAATTTGGTGTTCTTACGAAGCAGGAAAAAAAGTTGTATCTTATTCATCTTTTAAGGGAGAAGTCGCTTGATGGTTATCTGAGGTCTATCACTTCGGCCTTGGGGAAGTCTTTGGCGTTGAAACGGAAGATTCCATCGGACAGCTTGGCATTCTTGAAGTTGGTAACGTCAATGGTGTTCCAACCTTTGGAGTGTTTGACGCGGATTTGCGATGGAATGTAGGTTTTTTGATTGATGGTAAGGTACATCTCCTGAACAGACGCCTTTTTGTCGTTGGCTGTCAGGTGCACCTCATAGGAACCGCCCTTCTTGGTCATTGTGTAGTTGTAGCCCTTCTTATACATATATATAAAGGTATAAGGGTTCAGAGCTTGCAGTTGTGACTCGCTGGGATTGGACACGTTCACTTCGTCGTTCTTCTTGACATAGGTCCATTGTGTCTTACCATCGAACCAGACCATGATGTCGGGTGTGGTGGCATAGAACTTTTTGCCCTTGATGCTGATAGTGCCTTGGTCATTCATCTGACCGCCTTTCAGGGTAAACTGAGCGGTGACGCCCGACTTGTTTGACACGGCAGCAGCGGCTTTGTCCAACACCTCCTTGGCACTTTGAGCATTCAAAGGTGAAATGGCAAACAGGCAAAATAGCAGAACTACAAAGATTTTTCCTTTTTCCATAGTTGTTGTTATCTTCATCATATACTTTATTTTCGTTATTAAATGGTAATTATCTCCATTGTGACAACATGTTCTCAAGGCTCATTTCATCCATGATAAGCACTTCGCGAGGTTTCGAGCCGTGGGCGGCACCTACGATGCCAGCTTTTTCCAACTGATCCATCAATCGGCCTGCACGGTTATAGCCGATAGCAAACTTACGCTGGATGAGTGACGTCGAACCGCTTTGTTCACGAACAATGAGACGGGCGGCATCCTCGAACATCGGGTCAAGGTGCTGCATGTCGACATCACGGCTTTCACTACCTTCGCCATCATCGGTGTCGGGCTCGGGCAGCTCGAATGCTGAGAGATAGCCTTGTTGCTGGGAAATAAACTGGTTGATATGCTCCACCTCGGGTGTGTCGACAAAAGCACACTGGACACGGATGGGTTCACCACCGGCCAGGTAAAGCATGTCGCCGCGACCTACCAGTTGCTGGGCTCCAGGACGGTCAAGGATGGTACGTGAGTCAATCATGGCACTCACCTTGAATGCGATACGACTGGGGAAGTTTGCCTTGATGGTACCCGTAATGATATTGGTCGTAGGACGCTGGGTTGCGATAATCATGTGGATGCCTACGGCGCGGGCGAGCTGGGCGATACGTGCAATAGGCAGCTCAACTTCCTTGCCGGCAGTCATAATCAGGTCGCCGAACTCGTCAATGACTACTACTATATAAGGCATGAACTTATGGCCATGCTCAGGATTCAGTTGACGGTCGATGAACTTCTTGTTGTACTCCTTAATATTACGTGCCTGTGCCATCTTCAGCAGGTCATAACGGGTGTCCATCTCCTTGCACAGGGAGTTCAGCGTTCGCACTACTTTGGTGACATCGGTGATGATGGGATCGGCATCCTCGTCGGGAACCTTAGCCAAGAAGTGCTTCTCTATACTGCTGTAGATACTGAACTCTACCTTTTTCGGGTCGACGAGCACAATCTTCATCTCAGAAGGATGCTTCTTATATAATAAAGAGGTAATGATGGCGTTCAAACCAACAGACTTACCCTGACCAGTGGCACCAGCCACCAACAGGTGAGGAGCCTTGGCAAGGTCGAACATGAAGACCTCATTGGTGATGGTCTTACCAACGGCACATGGCAGTTCCATGTTGGTCTCCTGGAATTTCTTCGAATTCAGTATGCTCTCCATCGATACAGTGGCGGGCTTAGCGTTCGGTACCTCAATACCGATGGTGCCCTTGCCAGGAATGGGGGCAATGATACGAATTCCGAGAGCCGAGAGGCTTAGGGCAATATCATCCTCCAAATTGCGGATTTTCGAAATGCGGACACCAGGAGCAGGTGTTATTTCGTAAAGTGTGATGGTAGGACCGACGGTGGCCTTGATACTTGAAATCTCTACACCGAAGTTACGCAGTACGTCGACAATGCGATTCTTGTTGGCATTTTGTTCTGTCATGTCGATGAAAGGCTTGCCATCAGACTCGTACTTCTTCAGCAAGTCAAGGGTGGGGAAACGGTAGTTCTCAAGGTCACGCCTGGGATCGTAGGGCGTTGAAATGTCACCGTAGTTGTCGGCCAGATTCTTACCATCGGCTTTCTCTTCCTTTTTTCCAGTATCTACGGTCATAATCACATCAGAATCTTCCTCTTCGTTATGATGATGGTCGTTACTGGCGGTTTTTTCTGGCGCTTCAGCTACTTCCTGGACTGCCTCTTTTTCCTTGTTGTCAATATCGAAAATTACCGTTTCGGTCTGTGGGTCATCGAACACCGTCGGGTCTTCAAGCGTCTTAATGGTCTCTGCGGAAGCTGCGTCATCGCTGTTTTCTCCCTTGCCAATATTGATTTCCATAGGGATACTTCTCAGATAGTGCAGTGGATTGAACAGTTTACGCAGGATGATAACGGTCTCCATGCTGAGGTAGACCAGAAAGGCAATGGCTGTCAATGCCAAGATTGCCGTCAGGCCCGGAGTGCCTATCAGCCCTTCTATCTGCTGGCAAACTGCCACGCCGTGGTCGCCGCCAGGATTGAAGCAGGCATCCCCAAAGAATGGAGCCAGGAATTTGGACAAGGTAATGGATGCCCAAATCATGATGATACCAAGACACATAAACCACTTGAGCAGGTTGACCTTGTAGGCTCGCATCAGATTGACTGAAACCAATAGAATGAACAATGGAATCATAAATGCTGCCAAACCGAAACAGCGCTTGATGAAAAACCATGCAGCATAGGCTCCCAGGGAACCGCAGGCATTTTGAAACTCACCGCTTTGGTTCAGTATCTCACCGTCACGTGGCGCCTCTATCATGCTCAGGTCGGATGCGCCCGTTGCAAAGAACGAGATAAAAGCCCATACAAGATAGCCGGCAATGAATAACAGACAAAAACCGATGACGAAATTGATACGCTCGTTATGGAAAATATTATTTATGCCTAAGGCTTCTTTAAATGACGATGTTGTCTTATTCTGCGAAGCCTTGCTTACTTTCTTCTTTGCCATTTTTTTCTCCTATTTTAATTATACGAAGTGCAAAATTACAAAGAAAATCTTAGATTTCATCAATAATCCGCTCTTTTTTTGTTTTTTTGTATTAACTTTGCAGGCTAAATGAAAAAGACGATTTATAACAAGTACGACAAAGCGAGGATTGGTGATTTGCCACGTGTGCTTTTTGAGGGTCGCATCGTTGTGGTGCTGACGGAGCGCGAAGCAGAAAAGGCTGTCAGATATCTCCTTTCCCAAACTATTCTCGGCATTGACACTGAGACGCGACCGTCGTTCAAGAAGGGTAATGCGAATCCTGTGGCTTTGCTGCAAGTGTCGAGCCATGAGGTTTGCTTCTTGTTCAGGCTGAATCAATTAGGATTATCGCCATCGGTACAACGGCTGCTGGAAGATACGACAGTCCCCAAGATAGGCTTGTCGTTGCGAGACGACCTGAACTCACTGCATAAGCTGGGTGAATTTAAGGACGGATATTTCATTGACCTTCAGGATCATGTGCGCGAAATTGGTATCGAGGACATGAGCCTACAGAAACTATATGCCAACTTCTTTGGTCAACGCATTTCCAAACGCGAGCGGCTGAGCAACTGGGAGTCTGATGTCTTGATGGACAAGCAGAAAACTTATGCGGCAACTGACGCTTGGGCATGTATCCTTCTTTATGAGGAACTGATGCGCCTGGAACAGTCAGGCGACTATGAACTGATAATAATCACAGACAATGTACAAGCAGATACGACTCCGCAAGGGTAAGGATGAAAGCCTGCGCAGATTCCATCCATGGGTGTTTTCTGGTGCCATCCAGTCCGTGGATGAAGGAATAGCAGAGGGCGAAGTGGTACGTGTAGTTACTAATTCAGGCGATTTCATCGCAGTGGGACATTACCAGCAGGGCTCTATAGCCGTGCGTGTGCTGACCTTCAACGACGTGGAGATTGACGAAAAATTCTGGTCTTCGCGCCTTCGCTCCGCGCTCCAGATGCGATGCGCTATCGGTATCGCTGACAATCCGCAGAATAACACATACCGTTTGGTACACGGTGAAGGTGATAATCTGCCTGGACTCATCATCGATGTCTATGACAAGACTGCCGTAATGCAGGCTCATAGTATTGGTATGCACATGATGCGAAAGGAGATAGCCCGTTCGCTTTCAGCGGTAATGCAGAACAGAATTGCTCACATATATTATAAGAGTGAGACAACGTTGCCTTTTATGACTGCCGATGATATGAACGGATTTTTGGTTGGTGGCAGTGCGGATAATATTGCTACCGAGAACGGTTTGAAGTTCCGGGTCGATTGGATCAAAGGTCAAAAGACAGGTTTCTTTGTTGATCAGCGTGAGAACCGTTCCTTACTGGAACAATATGCTAAAGGCAAACGTGTGCTGAACATGTTCTGCTATACTGGCGGATTCTCGTTCTATGCTATGCGTGGCGGCGCCCAGCTGGTGCATAGTGTGGATAGTTCGGCCAAGGCTATCGAGCTAACCAAAGAGAACGTAGCGCTTAACTTCCCTGGAGATTCCCGCCATGAAGCATACTGTGAGGACGCCTTCAAGTTCCTGGACGGCATTGCGGGCGAAGGTTCCCCTAATACCACCTCTTATGATCTTATAGTCCTTGACCCGCCCGCCTTTGCCAAGCACCGTGGTGCCTTGCATAATGCGCTGAAAGGCTATACCCGTCTGAACCAGAAGGCTTTTGAGAAGATAGAGCGGGGTGGCGTCCTTTTTACCTTTTCCTGTTCGCAGGTGGTTACCAAAGATCATTTCCGTAATGCAGTCTTCACTGCTGCCGCGCTGGCTCGTCGTAAAGTGCGTATCTTGCACCAGTTACATCAGCCTGCTGATCATCCCATCAACATCTATCATCCTGAAGGTGAGTACCTGAAAGGGCTGGTGCTTTATGTGGAGTAAAGTTTATCAGTTTATTAGAAAGCATAATCTGCTTGATGACAATGAATTATATATTGTAGCATTAAGTGGAGGTGCGGATAGTGTGGCACTGCTCTTGCTATTAAAGGAGCATGGTTTCAATGTACATGCTGCCCATTGTAATTTTCATCTGAGAGGTGACGAGTCAAATCGCGATGAGGCGTTTTGTGAATCACTTTGCCGAGAACAAAATGTCCCGTTCCATCGAGTTCATTTCGATACTCATACCTATGCTGAACTCCATCAAGTAAGTATTGAAATGGCTGCCCGTGAATTGCGCTATCGGTGGTTCGAGCAGTTGCGTACTGATATCGGGGCGGCTGGCGTTTGTGTGGCTCACCATCGTGATGACCTTGTGGAGACGGTGCTGATGAATATGGTCAGAGGGACAGGAGTGCATGGATTGGTGGGTATTAAGGCTCGCAACGGGCATGTCCTAAGGCCGTTTCTGTCAGTATCGCGTGATGAAATCGAACATTTCTTGTCAGAACGAGGCCAAAACTATGTGACTGACAGTACCAATTTGGCAGACGAAGCAACCCGCAACAAGGTCCGCCATCATCTGGTTCCGCTATTGCGGCAATTGAATGCCCAGGCGGTTGAAAATATACAACGTATGGCTGAACGTATGGCTGACGTGGAGGAAATTGTTGCGAATAGTGTGAAGGAGGTGGTGCTGCAACGTTCTGAGCATTCTTTTGAGATTCTAGAAGAATCTGTGCAGAATGCCTACTTGTTGTATGAGGCCGTGCGCGGTTTCGGCTTCAATAGTTCCCAGTCGCTACAACTTTACGAGACTTTGCAATCTCATCAGGCTGGCAGCATGTTTTCTTCAGGCAAGTATGATGCCGTGGTTGATCGCGGCCGTATCTTGATAGAGCCCGTATTGAAACCCATGATGCCGTTAAAAGTGCCTGAGACCGGTGTTTATTTGTTAGAAGATAGTCGTCGGTTTTGTATTAGGAAATCGTCTCTGACAATTTCTAAAGACCCTGCCGTTGCTACTGTCGACGCACAGAAAGTCAGATTCCCGCTTGTTGTCCGTAGGGTGAGGAAAGGCGACTGGATGGTGCCCTACGGCATGAAGGGCCGCAAACTATTAAGCGACTTAATGACTGATTTGAAGTTTTCAATATTTGATAAAAGAAAACAGTTGGTAGTTGTTGATGCTCAGGATGTTATAATTTGGCTTGTAGGCGTTAGGGTTAGTGCTGCTGTTGCTGTGACAGATTATACTGGCGAAGTACTTAAAATGAATTTAACACCTATTGAGGCTTAATATTTTGGTGGTATCAAAAAAAATGATTACCTTTGCACCTCATAAAACAAAAAAGGTAAATAATTACAAATATGGGAAAGAGATTTGCCGAGCATAACGGCTTGAATCTGACGCAGACGAACAATGAAGTTCTGCAGATGTGGAAGGAGAAGAATATTTTCTGGCGTTCAGTTGATGAACGCGAGGGTTGTCCGCAGTTTGTGTTTTTCGAGGGACCTCCCTCTGCCAATGGACATCCTGGCATTCACCATGTACTGGCACGCTCTATTAAAGATACCTTCAACCGTTATAAGACGATGTGTGGTTATCAGGTGAAACGCAAGGCTGGCTGGGATACTCATGGACTGCCTGTTGAGCTTGGTGTCGAGAAGGAGTTGGGTATTACTAAGGCCGACATCGACAACAAGGAATCTGAACGTTACATCTCTACCGAAGATTATAACCGGAAATGCCGTGAGAATGTGATGATGTACACGGCAGAGTGGCGCGAACTGACTGAGAAAATGGGCTACTTTGTCGACCTTGACCATCCCTACATTACTTACGACAACAAATACATTGAGACTTTGTGGTGGCTGCTAAAGCAGTTCTATCAGAAAGACCTGCTTTATAAAGGCTATACCATCCAGCCTTATTCGCCTGCTGCCGGTACTGGTCTGTCGAGTCATGAGCTCAACCAGCCGGGTTGCTATCGCGATGTGAAGGATACCACCTGTACGGCTATGTTCAAGATGAAGAATCCGAAGCCTGAGATGACCAAATGGGGTACGCCCTATTTTCTGGCTTGGACGACAACACCTTGGACATTGGCAGCTAACTCTGCACTATGTGTAGGACCCAAGATTGACTATGTGGCAGTAGATACTTTCAATCCCTATACTGCCGACAGGATAACCATCGTGCTGGCTGAGGCTCGTCTGAATGCCTATCTGCCTGCCGAAGGTGCCATCACTGATGGTGGTGAGATGCCTGAATACAAGAAGGGCGACAAGCTGGTGCCATATCGTATCGTAGCCCGCTACAAGGGTACGGACCTTGTGGGTATGGAATATGAACAGCTGATGCCTGCCATTAAGCCCATGGGTAAGGCCTTCCAGGTTATTCCTGGTGACTATGTGACCACAGACGACGGTGCCGGCATTGTTCATATTGCCCCCAATTTTGGTGCTGACGATGCTTTTGTTGCCAAGAAGGCCGGTATCTGTCCCATTGTGCTGATTGACAAGAAGGGTGCTGAACGCCCTGTGGTTGACTTGCAAGGAAAGTATTTCCTCATAGAGGATCTCGATGAAAAATTCGTCAAAGACTATGTTGATGTTAAGGAATGGAACAAGTTTGCAGGCCGCTACGTGAAAAATGCCTATGACGAGACGCTAACTGACAAAGACGAGACACTGGATATCTCTATTTGTATGGACCTGAAGTCGCAGAACAAGGTCTTTAAGATTGAGAAGCACGTGCACAACTATCCTCACTGCTGGCGTACCGACAAACCGGTGCTCTATTATCCGTTGGATTCGTGGTTTATCAGGTCTACCGCTAAGAAGGACCGTATGTTCGAGCTGAACAAGACCATCAACTGGCAGCCGGAGTCAACGGGTACGGGCCGCTTTGGCAATTGGTTGGAGAACCTGAACGACTGGAACTTGTCTCGTAGCCGTTTCTGGGGTACTCCACTGCCTATCTGGCGTTCTGAGGACGGCGAGGAGATATGCATTGGCAGCGTCGAGGAGCTATACAATGAAATAGAGAAAGCTGTCAACGCTGGTATTATGACTTCGAATCCGTTGAAGGACAAGGGTTTTGTGCCTGGCGATATGTCGCAGGAGAACTACGATCGTATTGACCTTCACCGTCCATATGTTGACTACATCATGCTGGTCAGCTCCTCGGGTAAGCCGATGAAGCGCGAGTCAGACTTGATTGACGTATGGTTTGACTCTGGTTCTATGCCATATGCACAGATACACTATCCGTTCGAAAATGCCGAACTCATCGACAAGGGCATTGCTTTCCCTTGCGATTTCATCAACGAAGGTGTAGACCAGACGCGTGGTTGGTTCTTTACCCTGCATGCCATTGCTACGATGATTTTCGACTCCGTAGCTTTCAAAAACGTCATCTCCAGTGGACTGGTACTCGATGCCAAAGGTAACAAGATGTCCAAGCATGTGGGCAATGTTGTCAACCCCTTCGAGATGATAGAGAAATACGGCTCAGATGCTGTCCGTCTCTACATGATGACCAACTCGGAGCCTTGGGACAACTTGAAGTTTGACCCCGAAGGCGTGGACGAAATACGCCGTAAGTTCTTTGGTACCTTATATAATACATATAGTTTCTTCGCACTCTACGCCAATGTTGACGGCTTTGAGCCTTCCGTCGATCCTGTTACAGCCCAGGAGATGCAAAACAAGCCTGAGATTGACCGATGGATCCTGTCCTCACTCAATACGCTGGTACAGAAAGTTACCGAAGAGCTTAACAACTACGACCCGACACGTGCCGGCCGCATGATTGATGCCTTCGTCAACGACGACCTTTCCAACTGGTATGTCCGTTTGAACCGTAAACGTTTCTGGGGTAAGGAAATGTCTGCCGACAAGCGTTCGGCCTACGACACTTTGTACACCTGCCTAATGACCGTCTCGAAGCTGTTGGCCCCGTTTGCACCATTCTTTGCAGACCAGCTCTACAAGGATCTTGGCGGTCAGAAAGACTCCGTGCATCTGGACAATTTCCCCGTAGCCGATACAGCAGCTATAGACAAGGATCTGGAGGCACGTATGGAGATGGCACAGCGGATTACTTCTATGGTTCTGGCTTTGCGCCGCAAGGTGAATATCAAGGTCCGCCAACCGCTGCAGGCCATCATGATTCCCGCTACCGACGAGCAGAAAGAGCACATCGAGGCAGTCAAGGATCTCATCATGAACGAGGTCAACGTCAAAGAACTGAAGTTTGTTGAGGGGGCAGGCATTCTGGTTAAGAAGGTGAAGTGTAACTTCCGTACTATGGGTAAGAAGTTCGGTAAGTTGATGAAGGGTGTCGCTGCTCAAATGGGTGCACTGACACAGGAACAGATAGCTGAGCTGGAAGCCAACGGCACCATAGCCATCAACGTCGATGGTAACGACCTGACCGTTGAGGTGGCCGATGTCGAGATCATTAGTGAAGACATTCCCGGCTGGCTGGTATCGAACGAAGGTTCGCTGACAGTTGCGCTGGAAGTGGAACTTACCGACGAGCTGAAGCAGGAGGGTATGGCTCGTGAAATCATTAACCGCGTACAGAACATCCGTAAGGAGAGCGGTTTTGAGATTACCGATCGCATCAGCATCATCCTGGCTCCAAACGATGAGGTTGAACAGGCTGTAAACGCCTTTGGCGACTATATTAAGACACAAGTGTTGGCAGACTCTATTGCCATTGCACCCAACGAGGGTTCTGAGGTGGAGTTTGACGACTTTAAGCTGAATATTACAATAACTAAATCTTAAATTATTATGGCAGAGAAAACACGTTACACGGACGAAGAACTTGAAGAGTTCCGTGAAATTATTAATGAGAAGCTGGCCTTGGCCAAGCGTGACTATGACCAGATGATGAGTGCCTTAATGAACAAGGACTCCAATGATGTCGACGACACATCGCCCACCTACAAAGCACTGGAGGAGGGTAGTGTGACACAGTCAAAAGAGGAACTCATACAGATGGCTTCTCGTCAGCAGAAATTCATTCAGGGACTGAAGGGTGCCTTGCAGCGTATAGAGAACAAGACCTATGGCATTGACCGCATCACCGGTAAGCTGATTCCAAAGGAACGGCTGCGTGCAGTGCCTCATGCCACACTGAGCGTCGAGTCGAAGATGGCAGGCAAAAAGTAACTAATGGCAATCAAAAAAAACAATGGAAGGGGATGGCTGGCCGCTGTCATCGTGCTAGTCATCCTCATGATAGACCAAGTCATCAAGATTTGGGTTAAGACACATATGACGCTCCACGAACAGATTGAAATCCTGTCGTGGTTTAAAATAGTGTTTATAGAAAACAATGGTATGGCTTATGGAATGGAAATAGGTTCAAAGCTGGTGCTTTCGCTGTTTCGCGTCGTTGCCATAGGTGTATTGGGCTATTACATTTTCCTACAAGCCAGAAAGCATGCCCGTTGGGGTTATATTGTTTGTCTGTCAATGGTGTTGGCAGGAGCTGCCGGAAACATTGTTGACTCGGCATTATACGGACTTGTGTTCAATGCAAGTTCCGAGTACTACACGTCTTACTTCGTGCCTTTCGGGACTGGCTATGCACCGTTCCTCATGGGTAAGGTGGTTGACATGTTCTATTTTCCGCTTATTACCACAACGTGGCCAGAATGGGTTCCCATGATGGGGGGGCAGCAATTCGTGTTCTTCAGTCCCATCTTCAACTTTGCCGACTCGTCCATCTCTGTCGCAGTGGTATTATTGCTGTTGTTTTACAGGAAGGAAATCAGCGAAATTACATTAAAGAAGAATAAGGAAGAGAAGCCCGATGAAGAATAGCTTGATGGTCATCGTTGTCCTGATGCTGGTGATGGCTTGCACGCCTAGTGTCCCCTCCCAGTATATACAGCCTGGCGACATGGAGGATATCCTCTATGACTACTTTATCAGTCAGGCTATCGTCAAGGCCGAACATCCAGCCGATCAGAGTGAACTGCAGAAACGCAAGAACTTCATGGCTGTCCTTCAGAAGTATGATGTCACAGAAGCCGACTTCGACTCGTCTATGGTTTACTACTATTCACATCTTCCCCGGTTAAAGGATATTTATGTGGAAGTGAATGAGCGTTTGTCCGACGAAGCCAAGGAACTGGGTGCTTCCGTAGGCGAGATAGGACGCTACTCTCAGTACAGCACAACTGGCGATACGGCGAATATCTGGACGGGGGCTTCCGATGTCCTGCTGATACCACGACCAGCTATGAATCGCTTCGACTTTACGGTCAAGGTGGACACGTCTTTCCATCAAGGTGACTCTTTCATGTTTCAGTTCATGACGGAATTCATCTGGCAGACAGGTATGAAGGACGCTGTGGTATGCTTGGTGACAAAGTATGTCGGCGAAAGCATCATCCAGACGGTCAATCATGTATCTGTGGGTGGAATCTCTCAGATTCGTATTCCCGCCAACCGAGAGAATAAACTTAAAGATTTGCGTGGCTATATCTATTTGGGAAAAGGTAACGGCGAGGAGGATAATACTCGCAAGATGATGTTCATCAGTCAGATTCAACTCATCAGATTCCATAATAAGGAGACCAGCAATGAAAGCAGGAAAGACAGCAACAAGGCGGATAGCCTGCAACGAGGTGATGACGCCCGAAGGGCAGCGCCTGATACAATACGTCCTAGAAATTTCAGACGGGATCGTGCTGAAGCATTATCCGTTACTCAATGAAATGCCGTTCACGGAGTGGTTCCAAGGCCAGATTGTGCTTAGGGACGACGAACAAGGCAATATTGTTGCCTACTATCGAGGGAAACCAATAACTTAATGGCTGATAATTGCAATGAGCATGAGAATACGTTTGGCAATCATGAACTTTCTGGAGTTTGCCGTGTGGGGAACCTATCTCACATGTATGGGAAACTATTTGGGAGTGGCTGGACTAGGCGATAAAATTAGTTGGTTTTATGCCGTTCAGGGTTTATCCAGCCTGTTCATGCCTACGCTGATGGGTATCGTGGCCGACAAGTATATCCAGCCTCAGCGGCTTTTGGGATTCTGTCATGTGCTGGCGGGAGCCTTTATGCTGGGTTGTGGTTGGCTGGGCGTACATGCAGGGTTTGGCAACGAGATATCCGACAAGCCCTTGTTCTTCGCCCTGTTTGCATTAAGTGTAGCCTTCTATATGCCAACGATAGCGCTGGGCAATACGACAGCCTTTACGTTGCTGAAAAAAAATGGCTTTGATACCGTCGAGATCTTCCCGGTCATCAGAATGGTGGGCACTATAGGCTTTATTGTCGCCATGTGGTTTGTCAATTGCGCTGTCTGGCAGGATGGTTCTTTTTCGATGACTCTTGCCGACAATAACCATAAGTTTCAATATACCTATATGCAGTTTGTGGCATCAGGGCTTCTGAGCATTGTGCTCTTCTTATACTGCCTTACCCTGCCTCAGTGTGTACTAGACAAGCAGGTAGGGGAAATGTCTATGAGTGAGCGGTTTGGACTTAATGCCTTTAAGCTTTTAAAGAAACGTAAGATGGCCTTGCTATTCGTCTTTTCTTCGCTGTTAGGCATGTGCCTGCAGGTGACCAACGGCTTTGCTGGACCATTCATCACGAGCTTTAAGGGTAGTGCCGATGCTGCCGTTGCTGCTTCCTTTGCAGCCAACAATGCTACGTTGCTTACCTCTATTTCGCAGGCTAGCGAGGCACTTTGTATTTTGATGATTCCTTTCTTCCTGAACCGATATGGCATCAAGGTGGTTATGCTGATGGCTATGTCTGCCTGGGTGTTACGCTTTGGCTTCTTTGCCATTGGCAATCCTGCGATGCCTGGAGTACTATTCTTTATCATGTCGTGCATTGTCTATGGAGTGGCTTTCGACTTTTTCAATGTTGCAGGATGTATTTACGTCTACAAAGAGTGCGAACAAGACATCAAGGCTTCTGCTCAGGGATTGTTTATGATGATGACTAGTGGCATTGGGGCAACCGTAGGAACGCTGACTGCCGGAGAAGTGGTGAATGCTAACTGTCGCTGGGAGAATGGCTATCTGGTAGGCGATTGGCAAACCTGCTGGGTCATCTTCGCTGCCTTTGCACTGGTTATTGCTGTGTCGTTTTCCTTGATATTCAAAAATGAGAAATGAATGAAAGAAGTAAGATTTTTCTATGCTCCCGAGGCAGCCACAACTACTGAGTTGCCTACTGACGAGGCCATGCATGCCTTGCGTGTTATCAGGTTGAAGACGGGCGACGAGATGATGCTGTTGGATGGGGC
>JAEEGL011325011.1_pt1 | contig 17191 bp, 16 predicted proteins | sample 9134231 | NCBI WGS metagenome assembly JAEEGL01 (sample SAMN16246548, study PRJNA631951) | gut metagenome | biome: gut microbiome; feature: rumen; material: fiber-attached | host: Bos | place: Iran: Karaj | collected 2018-10
GCATAGAGCAGATCCATGAGATAATTCAGCGTCATGCCGCTGTCGAGGATATCTTCAACGATCAGTACGTCGTATCCGTGGATATCTCTGTCAAGGTCTTTGAGAATCCTCACGGTACCGGAGGTCTTCGTTCCGCTGCCGTAGGAAGAAACGGCCATAAAATCGATCTCGCACGGGATATCGATCTGCCGCATGAGATCCGACATAAACACGATCGATCCTTTGAGAATGCTCACAAGCAATAAATTCTTATCGCGGTAATCGAGGGAAACCTGCGCGCCGAGATCTGCGACCGTGCTTTTCAGTTTTTCCTGTGAAAAAAGGACGGTTTCAATGTCATTATTCATTCTTTGTCAACCTCCGGTATAATAAACATGATTTGTTCGGTTTTTTCATCGGGCAGCCTCGCGGCGTCGGCGCCTGCTCCGTATACCCAGATTACGCCGCGGGGATCGGCAATCACGGGAAGAAACGGTCGTTGTTCCTCCGGGATTTTCATTTCGCAGAATAACTTTTTCAGCGTTTTTGAGCATTTGCGCCCGGGAAGCGAGATTCGGTCGCCCGGCATCCTTGACCGGATAATTATTATATCATCAATTTTAGAAAAATCAACATAATTAAAACTTAAATCCCGAAACGGTTCATAAGATTTTCTGCTGAATGAAATCTGAAAACCTCCGAATACAATTTTACGTAAATCGTTTTTTGATATCGATATTGAAGTCGGAGAGACGGTTGTTTTGCATTTATTAATAAAAAGGCAATCACCGTCGGACCGGACATCCGCGCCGCCCGGAACCGTAAGTGCAAATCCCTTTACGGTAATATTCCGGTCAAGGAGGCGAATATGACGGTACTGTACGTCTGCATCGGCACATCGTTTGAGAAACAAGGCCATGAGGCGCAACCGGATTGCTTCCGGAAGCGACGTGTATTTTGCTGCGTCGAGCCGAGACCAGCAAACGGCGTCGGTATAAGCGCGTTCCGTTTGGTTTTGCATATAAGCGTCTTCGGTACGCAGGTTTTCTATGCAACGCAGCGCAGAGGTTTCAAATGCGCCGCCGACCTCTTTGAGCGCAGGGACCACGGTATGGCGGATGCGGTTTCTCGTGAAGTCGTTTGAAAGATTGGAACTGTCTGTTACGAAAGACAGCCCGTTTTCTTTACAGTAAAACTCAGTTTGCTCTCTCGTAAAACGGATCAGCGGTCGGATAATATTATCTCTTTTCGGCGGGATGGACGCAAGACCGTGCAATGAGGTCCCGCGGGAGAGGTTCAGAAGGAGCGTTTCGATCGCGTCGCTTCCGGTGTGAGCAGTTGCGATCTTATCGGCGCCGCATTCGGCAAAAAAACCGTATCGCACTTCCCTTGCGCATTCTTCAACGCTCATACCGTTGTTCTCTGCAATGGTTCCTACGTCTGCATGCAGAACAAGAAACGGAATCCCCCTTTCTCGGCAGAACGCAGATGCAAAAACTTCGTCGCGGTCGGCCTCTTTACCGCGCAGGCCGTGGTTGATATGGGCGGCGCGCAGTGAAATGCCGAGTTCGCTGCGATGTTCGTAAAGCAGAGAAAGCAGGCATACCGAATCGGCGCCGCCTGAAAAACCGACCAGAACGTTGTCGCCCGGATCGATCATATGGAATTCTTTTACGGTTTCAAAAAACAGATCACTGAGCGGCGTCATTGTTATGGTCGATACAGGTGAATAACGTATATTCGGGATTCCACGCAAGGCGGATATCGCCGGTTTCACCGTGCCTGTTTTTCGCAACGAGAAGATCTGCGAGATTTACGTTGATTTTTTGTTTGTTGTCGTCCTCGGCGCCGGTTTCGGCGTTATCGTTATCGTTCTGGTAGTAACTCTTGCGGTAGAGCATGAGGACCACGTCGGCGTCCTGTTCGATAGAGCCGGATTCTCTCAGGTCGGCAAGTTGAGGACGGTGCGATTTATTCCCGCGCGATTCCGTGCCGCGCGATAACTGCGCGCATACGACCACGGGAATGTTCAAATCCTTTGCCATCAGTTTGAGATTACGGGTGATATCGGAAACCTCCTGTACGCGGCTATCGATTTTTTTGTCGGCGGATTTCATCAACTGAAGATAATCTACAAAAACTGCGCCTAAGTTTTTGAACCGACGGATCTTGGATTTCATCTGAGGAACGGTAACGCTTGACGTATCGTCGAAGAAAAGCGGCACGTCGGCAAGAAACATACATGCGGAAAGCAGCGAATCCCATTCCGATGGGGTAAGTTCTCCGGTACGCATCTTTTTGCTGGAGATCCTTGCTTCGGTGGCAATCACACGCTGCGCAAGTTGCTCGTTTGACATCTCAAGGGAGAAAAACAATACGTTCTTTTTCGTTTTAACGGCAACGTTTCTCGCCATATTGAGCGCGAAACTCGTTTTGCCCATTGCAGGGCGCGCGCCTACGATAACGAGGTCCGATTTGTTGAGTCCCGTGCACATATTATCGAAATCCGGGAAACCGGTGGGCAGACCTTTATACTGCTCGCGTTCGTCTGAATTCAGTTTTACGAGCGTATCGTATACCCGATTGATCATTTTTCCGAGGCTTTGCGGCTGATCGTCTGTTTTGCCCTGCTGGATCGCGTAAATCTTCTGTTCGGCCTGATCGATCATTTCCTGTGCGCTCATACCTGAATTCTCGGCCATATCGATGATCTCGTTAGAAACCGTTACAAGCGTACGGATGAAATACTTATCTTCAACGATACCGCAATAGGTTTCGATATTGGACGCCGAAGGCACGGCGTCCGTCAACTGCATCAGATACTGTTTGCCGCCGTCTTCCCCGCTGAAGGCTTTTTCTTTACGCAGCCGATCGGCAAGCATAAGCGGATCGATCGTTCCGGTGGAAAGATCGAGTTGCTGCATAATGCTGAAAATGGCTTGATGCTGCGGGAAATAAAAATATTCGGTTCTTAAACGGAGCGATGCAACCGTAAAACAATGTGCATCGAGCAGAACACAGCCGAGCACGGCCTGTTCTGCATCAAAATCATAAATTTTACTCTGATCGCTCAGATTAATGCTGTCTGCCATTTATGTAACTCCGTTTGTTTATGCTTCAACAACTACGTACATCTGCACCTGAATACCGGTATAGATCTTTATAATGAATCCGTAGGTTCCGTATTGGCGGATATCCTCGGAAACGATGCGTTTCTTTTCGATCTCGATGCCGAATTCTTCATTGATACGTGCGGCGATTTCCTTGGAGGTCACAGAACCGAAAAGTTTGCCGTTTGCGCCTGCGTTGGCTTTAATATGAATGGTTTTGCCTTCAAGGATCTTTGCGTTTTCTTCCGCGGCTTTTTTCTCCTGCGCAATGCGGTAAGCGGTGGCGGCCTCTTTGTTTTTGAGTTCGTTCATTGCCGCGGCGTCGGCGATCTTGGCGATTTTTCTCGGAATCAGATAGTTTTTTGCGTATCCGTCGGAAACGTTTACAAGATCGCCTTTCTTCCCGAGATCTTTAACGTCTGCGTTGAGAATAACTTTCATTGCTGAATACCTCCGTTTTTTTTCGTTTATTATTCATTCGATGCAAGATACTGATCGATTGCCGTTTTGAGTTTAATAAATGCGTCGTCAAGGCTGATATCGGATAATTGCGCGGCAGCCATACTGTGATGTCCGCCGCCGCCGAGCGCCTCCATTATTAGTTGAACGTTGATAATTCCGAGGCTTCTCGCGGAAATGTTGATCGTCCGTTCGTCAATGGGCAGGATCACAAAAGAAGCGTCAACGTTCTCCACTGTGAGAAGCGCGTCTGCTGCTTTCGAGCAGATCAGCCTGGCCGAGGGGCCGGTGAATTCGGATGCGGAGATCGCGTAACGGTTGAAGAACTGCGCCTTGTTAACGATCGTGTTGACCTTGATGTTTTCATCCGGGGTGGCTGCGAACAGTTTCCGTACTTCAACGGTATCCGCTTTGCAACTTTTAAGATATGAAGCGGCCTCAAACGTTCTTACGCTCACACGAAGCGTGAAATCTTTTGTATCAAGCATAATGCCGGAAAGAAGCGCCTGTGCCTGCTTCTGTGAAAGTTTCGGTTTTGAAGGAGAATACTGAATCAGTTCGGTTACCATTTCGCATGCGGATGAAGCGTGCGGTTCATGAAGGGTGTAAGTATTCTTCCCTTCAATTATATGGTCAACAGCCATGCGATGATGGTCGATGATCACGGTGCGTGGATTAAGATTAAGAAGCGGAGGGGCTTCCACAAGATGCGAAACCATCGTATCCACAACGATAAGAAGCGTATTGTCGTTGAGTTCGTTAATGGCTTTTTCGGGCGGAATGAAACTGATTGCGCCGGTACCCGTTTCAAGCATTTTGATCAGCGAGAGCGCCATATTCTTTTCTTTGTTTACAATGATATGCGCATTCTTCCCTTTTGCGCGAGCAATCGCAACAACACCTGCAGCGGCGCCGATGCAATCGAAATCACCGAAAGAATGGCCCATGATCAGCACGTTGGAAGATTTTTCAATATATTCGTCAAGCGCGGCGGCAAATACGCGCGAACGGATCTTTCCGCGTTTTTCCTTTCCGCTGCTGATGCCGCCGTAAAATTCATAACTGTCGCCGGTTTTGATCGCGACCTGGTCGCCGCCGCGGCCGCGGGCCATATCCAGCGCTTCCCTCGCGTCGTCTTCGCTCACCTTGATGTTATCGGAATGACCGACGCCGATGCTCAGGGTGATCTCCGCATCTGCCGCGCCGAAATGGCCGCCGCGGATCTTTTCTATGATCGAGAAGCGGTTGGCGTTCATTTGGTCAAGATTCGTTTTTTCCGTGATGGCAAAGAAACGTCCGTCGGCAAATTTTCTGAACACACAGTTGTATTCGGAAAACCACTTGCTGATCAGCCGGTCGATATCCGAATTCATCGCGTAATAATCTTCGTGCGGCATCAGATCTTCGGCCTGTTCGAGAGAATCAACGTTGATCAGAATTACAACGGGTCTGGATAGTTTGTATTTTGTGCGGATCGTTTTAAGTTCGGTATCGTCAATAAAATACAGGGCAAAGTAATTATCGACCGTTGAGGAAGGATAAACCGTGTATAATCCGTTTTGCCCGGCAACTTCAAAAGACGCTCCGGATCTTATTGCTTCAATATGTTCCGGCAGATGAAGTAAAGCGGAAAGATCGCTTGGATCTTCTTTCAGAACGTCTTTCATTATACGCTCAAACTGCGGATTATACCAGATGATGCCGCCGGCATCGTCGATCAGCACAACGGGCAGAGGAAACTGTTCGAGTTCTTCCTCTTCCCCTTCCTTCTGAAGCGTTTTGCTTAAGTAACGTACCTGGTCCATTTTCCGTTTCATTGAATCCAGATACCATTTCGCGGAAATGATCGCAACAAATATCACGCAAACAAGAGCCACCGCACCTGCAACCACGGAATATGCGAAGAGCATTACGCTGATGGCGGCGGCAATCAGCAGCGCGATAAAGGCAAACGGATTGCTTTTAATAACGTTTAGGAGTTTCAACTGTAAATCACACCCTATGCAAGGAGATACGCCGGTTACACGGCGAAAACGCTCACGATAATCACAGGCGTTCTTCTCGTTTTGTTGAAGATGGCTTTGGCAACGGCATCTTTCAGACGCTGCCGAAGCGCGTTGGTATCCATTTCAAGACCGCGCATATATTTATCGAAAACGAGGTTGCATACGTCGGAGATATACGCGTTCAGTTCATTTGCATTATCGGCAAATACGAAGCCTTTCGTTTGCACGTCCACAGGCGCCATAAGGCTTCCGGTATAAATATCCGAAACGGCAGTAATCACCACAACGCCGTCGGTAGAGAGTTTTTTGCGGTCTCTCAATACGGAACTTGCCACGTCGCCTACGCCGGAACTGTCTACGTATATCCTGCCGACCGGAACGGAGTTTTTTGAAACGATCTCTTTTTCGGAGATTTCCACAACGGAACCGAGTTCGGGAATCAGAATACTTTCAGGTTTGATCCCGGTGCTTTGGGCCAGTTCGGAATGCCTGCGCATGTGTTTTTGTTCGCCGTGGACGGGAATAAAATATTTCGGGCGAACGAGGTTCATGATGAGTTTCAGCTCTTCCTGCGCGGCGTGGCCGGATACGTGGATGCCGAGGCTTTTTTCATAAATGACTTCGGCGCCGAGTTTCATAAGTTCGTTGATCGTATTCGCAACGGTTTTTTCGTTTCCAGGGATCGGCGTTGCGGAAATAATTACGAAATCGTTGCATCCGATGGAAACCTTTTTGTGTTCGCCGATCGCCATGCGGGTAAGCGCAGACATCGGTTCTCCCTGGCTGCCGGTGGTGATAATCACGGTTTCCTCGTCGCGGTAGTTCTTGATATGGTCGATCGGGAGAAGAAGTCCATCGGGAATCGTTAGATAACCGAGGTCACGGCTCACTGCGGTCACGTTTTCAAGGCTTCTGCCGGAAAGGAAAATCTTGCGGTGCATTTTTTCGGAAGCGGATATGATCTGTTGGATCCGATGGATATTGGAAGAAAACGAAGCAACGATGATCCTCTTTTTTCCCGCTCTGATGAATAATTGCTCGAGCGTCTCCCCCACCTTTTTTTCACTCGGCGTATATCCGGCTTTTTCAGCGTTGGTGGAATCCTGCATGAGGCAGAGCACACCCTCATTGCCGAGCGCGGCAAATTTTGCAAGATCGATAACGCCGCCGTCGATCGGTGTATTATCCACTTTGAAGTCGCCGGTATGAACGATGGTGCCGGCGCCGCAGCGGATCGCGTAAGCGAGAGAATCGGGAATGGAATGGTTTACGTGGATCGCTTCAAACGTGAATGCGCCGACGTTTACGACGTCTCCCGGTTTAACGGTGTGAAGTTTTGCCGATTTGAAGATCCGGTGTTCACGCAGTTTTCCTTCAATGAGTCCCATTGTAAGGCAAGATGCGTAAACCGGCGCGTTTACGATTTTCAGTAAGTAAGGAAGACCGCCGATATGGTCTTCATGGCCGTGCGTAATGAATATCGCTTTGATCTTATCGGTATTGCGTTCAATAAAATTGAAATCCGGAAGAACGTAATCGATGCCGGGCATATCGGCGTCCGGAAACGTCATGCCGCAATCGAGGATGACCATTTCATTGTTATACTCAAATACGGTAAGGTTTTTTCCGATCTCGTTGATGCCGCCGAGGAACATTACTTTTACCGTTTTCGGCACGGTATACCCTTTGAACGTTTGTGCGAGCAGTTCGCTTTCCTTTTTTCTTCTTTTGGAATTAACCGTTTCCTGTTGTTTTGAAGATTTGTTCTCTTTCGGTTTGGCTGCGTTCGTTTTCGTTGCCGCTTTCTTCGGAACATCTTTTTTTTCGGCGGCGGAATTCACGCGTTTTTTTGTTGCTGCCGGCTCCGATGTTTTATTTTTCTGCGTTTTAGCAGTTTTATTTTGCATAAAGTCTCCTTATATAAAAAATATAAAATTATTATAGGTAATTCATCATACAATACTTTTTCAATTTTGTCAATAATCTCTTTGAATAAGCATTGCCGAGATTTCTCCGCTCACTTCTTTTGCCGTTTCCAGGTTTGCGGCGTCCACAAGCATTTTTATTTTGCTTGCGTTGCCGATCTGACGCATTCTTACACGTCCTTTCCCTGTGGACAGGCAGAAAAAAGATCGGTCGGATGCGCGTACGGCCCCCGTTTTTTCAATCAGGGCGCGAACGTCCGCTGGATCACAGTTCAGATCGATGATTTTTTTTCTCATTGCAAATTCTTTCTGCACAGACATCAGTTCGCTCATAGGGATTCCTGTTTCCGAAAGCAGCCCGATCAGTTTTGCGCAGAGAAATACCGCGTCAAAATTCCATAAACTTTCTAAAAATATATCGTCAGATACGTTGGAATAATCGGTATTGTCTGTTAAACAAATTACTTTACAATCATATTCTTTGGCCTTCTCCGCAATACACTCCGGCGCGTCCTCGGGAACCGCAACCGTTTTTCCGTGTGCAAAAAAAATCTCGCACAATACGGCTTTGATTCTGTCGGAAGAATAACATCTGTCCCCTTCAAGACAATACATATCCGTACCGTTTCTGTTGATCAGAAACTGTATTTCAGTTTTGTCCCATCTCTTTCCTGCCGAGAGAAGCCGCAACAGTGATTCACGGATGCGGGGATTCTCACACTCGATCCGGATATTGACAAAATACGGTTTTTCGGGAAGTAATCTGCGAAGCATTGCGTTATATGCAACCGTCAGCGATTTTGTGTTGAATCTGTCTGGAATCGTATCGGGCGGTGTAAATCTGAAAGCGGAAAAACGGTAATTATTATTGATTTCTCTTGCAGTTTTCGCGGCAAGAGGTCCTCCGTTTTTACCGAAGAATGATAAATCGAGTACGCCGTTTTCCTGAGAAATATATATAAACGCGTCAAGGTTGCAATAGACGCTGAAAAAAAATACCTGCGCACGATAAATTAAATCAAAATCATAACAAATCACGCCGCACGCGCGGATTCCGCACGCACAAGCCGACTTATACAGTTTTGAAGCCTCTTTTTCATCGGAACCGATACCGATTCTCCGCATACCTTTTGCGCTTGCCGCGGCCTGGCACAAACGAAGCGCGTCGGAAAGCGAAAAACCGGAAAAAACGGCGCCAGCCGTGCCGAGCGTATCCGTCTGCGCGTTCTGAGGCGTATCGTAAAAAAGATCGCCTGTTACAAGAGATTCGGGATCAATGCGCCGTCCCGGCCAGATTCTGATGCCGCCGAGCACGCGAGAAAACTTCCCTATTTCAACACTGTAGCCGGTTACCGTGCCGGGTTCCATAACGCAGTTTGAGCGTACCGTTGTACCGTCGTCCATGATCGCTGCGGTTATATCGCAGTTATCTTCAATATGCACGTCGTCTCCCAATATGCTTTTTTGAATTGCGCAGTCGTTTCCCAAACACAATCCGCTGCCTGTAACGGTGTACGGCCCGATTTTGTTGTTTTTGCCAAATTTACCGTTCGGGCCGATCAGACAGGGTGCAATAAACCTGTTCCCTGCACTGTCTTCGTGATCTTGCGTGTAAAGGGTTCCGCTGTACAGCATGCCGCTGTCAGCACCCGCATCCAGAAGATGCCGCGTGACTTCGAGATAAGCGTCAAACTCGCCGATATCGCCCCAGAATCCTTCCGTTTCAAAACATACCAGTCTTTTTCCTTCCTTCAGCAGCGCCGGAAACAACTGATCGGAAAAATCATAAGGTTCGTTTTGCGGTATCTTTGCGAGGATATCGCCGTTCAATATATAAATACCAGTGTTGATCAGATTGGAGTCCGCTTTCTCCCATGTCGGTTTTTCCTGAAAAGACGTGACGAGGCCCTGGTTGTTTCGCTGGATCACGCCGTATTCTCTCGGATCTTTTCTTTCTGTCGCCACGATGGTAACGTCTGCGGATCTTTTATCGTGATTCTCACATATTTTTTTTAAATCAAAATCGAAAATATTATCTCCGCTTAAAACAATTACAGGTTCGTTCGTTTCTCCCACGCAGTTTTTTACGCCGCCCGCAGTCCCGAGCGGCCTTGATTCTGTACGGTAACGTATATCCGCACGGAATTTCTTCCGTTCGCAAAAATCGATGATATCCTGCGATTTATAACCAAGCGATAAATACAGATCCGTAAATCCGCTTTGGATCAGTTTTTGAATAATATGCTCCAACGTGCTTACGCCCAGCAAACGGATCAAAGGTTTCGGTACGTTTTCTGTAAGAGGTCGGAGCCGGGTTCCCGCGCCGCCGCACATAATTACTGCTTTCATCAGATCACCCTTATTCGTATTTTATTTTATTATGTGCTTCCCGTAAACATTTTACTCAAAATCCGGATTGATTTTGAATACTAAAAATGCTATATTATTTAAGAAGAAAGGTGATTCGATGGACGAAGTGTATCTTTATACAGACGGCGCCTGTTCGGGAAATCCCGGCCCCGGAGGATGGTGTGCGATTCTGAAATACCGCGGTGTGGAAAAAGAGATCTCGGGCGGAGTGCCTGAAACAACGAACAACAGAATGGAACTCACTGCTGTTATCGAAGGGCTTAGCGCGCTGAAAAGACGCTGTTCGGTGGTTGTGGTATCGGACTCCAAATACGTTTGCGACGCTATAAATAAAAATTGGCTGCACGGATGGATCTGCAGTAATTGGAGAAAGGCAGATAAAAAACCCGTGCTGAACGCCGATCTCTGGCAGACGCTTGCCGTGCTGCTGGAACAGCACGACGTATCATTTTCGTGGATCAAAGGGCACGACGGACATCCCGAGAACGAACGCTGCGACGCGGTTGCCGTCCGTGAGTATCAGAGATACCTGAAACCGTAATTATATTGAAAAACTGTAAGGAAACGTTTCGCACCTTACAGTTTTTTTGTTACCGTTATTCAAGTTAAATAATGATACAGATGAGACCGTTGCAGCCTTCGTTGATTACGCGTTCAAGGGTTTGCTGTAATTTCATCCGCGCTTCCGAAGGCATGTGCATCAGTTTTGCCTTGAGTCCCTCGTTTACCAGATCGTCCAGAGATTTGCCGAATATATTGGATTCCCAAATTTTTGAAGGGTCTTCCCTGAATCCGTCGAGAAGATACTTCACAAGATCCTCGCTTTGTTTTTCGCTGCCCACGATCGGCGCGACTTCCGTTTTAATATCTGCGCGCATCATGTGAATGGAAGGTGCGCTGGCTTTCAGCCTGACGCCGTAACGGTTTCCCTGTTTCATGATTTCAGGTTCCTCCAAAGCGAGTTCGTCGGTGGAGGGCATTACGATGCCGTATCCGGTTGAATTCACTTGTTCGAGCGCGGCGCTGATCTTTTCATATTTATTTCTGATCACAGCGAGTTCATGCAGCGCCATAACCAGTTCGGCGTCGTTCGAAATGGGGACCTGCGTAATCTCCGATATCATACCGTAAAAAATGCTCTGATCGATCTCCGTTTTGATATAAGCGGTTCCGCTTCCGAGATCAATGGATTGAACTGCGGAATACGTTACGGTATTTATTGTGCCGATATCGCTGCACAGTTCGTTAACCTCACGGACCTTGGAAATCTTTTTTCCGGCAGTAAGAACGCTTTGCAGTAGTTGCGTACGCAGAGGCGCGTTTGCTTCAAGCCCGGAGATCCATCCGGGGAGCGAAACTACGGTTTTCTTTATCGGAAATTCAAACAGTACGGACCGTAAGATCATTTTTATGTCGTCTTCATTCAGTTGCAGGCAATTTACAGGCAACACCACGGAACCGTATTTTTCCGTAAGTTCTGCGGCGAGTTTCTGTACCGCGGCACTATTCGGATAAACGCAGTTCAGAAGGATTACAAACGGTTTGTTGATCGCGCGCAATTCCTCAATTACACGTTCTTCCGCCTCTTCGTATTCTTCGCGCGGGATCTCGCTGATGCTTGCGTCCGTTGTGATCACAAGGCCGATCGTAGCGTGTTCGTTAATTACTTTTTTCGTGCCGATTTCCGCAGCCATGTTAAAAGGGATTTCTTCTTCAAACCAAGGAGTTTTTACCATGCGCGGCAATTCGTTTTCGATGTATCCGAGCGAAGACGGCACGATGTAACCTACGCAGTCGATCAGGCGCACGCGCAGATTTGCTTGTTCTTCCAGAGAGATATTCACCGCTTTTTCGGGAACGAATTTGGGTTCCGTGGTCATGATCGTCCGCCCTGCGGATGATTGCGGCAATTCATCAATCATACGTTCTCTTGCGAAATCTGCGGGAACGTTCGGAACGATCAGCGTTTCAAAAAACTTTTTTATAAACGTGGATTTGCCTGTCCGAACAGGACCTACAACGCCGATATAGATATCGCCTCCCGTACGCTGCGCGATATCTCTGTAGATGCTTGTTTGGGTCATGAATCAGAAAGCCCCTTTCCTCATTTTGTTTGTTATACTATATGACGGTTCAGAGCGCTTTATAACAAGAACGGCATACACTTGGATATATAAAAAAGCCGATAAAGATGATTGATGCTGTTCGGTCGCAAAATACCTCTTTTGTCCAGATAGACAAAAGAGGTTTTTCGGATGTGCATGAGCGGACAAAAAGGGATAGAATCAGGGCAAGTGAGCCCAAAAGGCACGGACAATCTGCTCGTCTGATCGGAAAGCATCACCCGATCGCCCCTTCTGAAATCAACATCTCAAGCACACGCGCTTCACGTTCAAACATCATCGGATTATAATGGCTTTCCTTTACGCTGCGATTCGCTTTGATCCCAGTTTCAGAATCAATAAACACTAACTGGTAAGATTCCTCCGCCTCATAATCAACCAGGTTTTGAGCGGAAAGGTCCTTTAGGACCATACGATGCATATGAAAACAAGAAAACCTCTCTTGTCGGAAGACAAAAGAGGTTTTCCTGGATGGTGAGCCAGCGGGGATTCGAACCCCGGACACCCTGCTTAAAAGGCAGGTGCTCTGCCGACTGAGCTACTGGCTCATCGAGCTGCAAGGAAAGCGAAAAGGAAGGTTGCAAGAAGTGTAATCACAAACATACAAGCCGCAAGGATTTTTGTTCCCTTGGCAAGTTTTGCGTCCATCGTACGGCCCTTGTTTTTTCCGAAAAACGTATCTGCACCGCCAGCAATAACACCGGAAAGACCCGCTTCACGGCTTTGCTGCATCAGAACGATAATAACGATAAGAACAGAGATAACCAGGAGCACAATACCGATTGTAAGCTCATACCACGTCATAAAAATTGAACCTCTACTTAAAATTTTCCTGCATTGCCTAAGTATATTAGCACAAGCGTTTATAAAAATCAAGTGTTTTTTTAAATTTTTTTATCATTTCGGTTGATCCTGCTTTTTAACCCGCTTGCAAGTAAAATGTTTTCAAACAAAAGCGCGGGAATAACGGACGCGCCGATGAATTCTTTACCGAGGAGAAAGAATTCTTCCGCCCAGTAAAGACCCGTTGAAAAATCCGAAAATATTTTTGAGTTGAATAAAAGCAAAACCATGCAGATTGTAAAAGCGCAAAGAGACAACGACGTTCCGATTAAAATGACGGTTTTAGAAACACTCTCCATTGGCTGCGTATGTAACGTCTCTTTTTTCTTCATTCCGATCCCTCCGTTTTGATTATACGTTTTGCGGAATAAAAAATCAAACGGTAAATAAAGTCAAAAATTTTCTATGATTCACTTGTTATTTCCCTTAAAATATGATATTATGAAAAAAAACAAGCAGGTATCTTTATTATGAAATGTCCATACTGTGCATACGACGAAAGCAAAGTGATCGATTCCCGCCCGGCGGATGACGGAGTTCGGATCCGCAGAAGGCGTGAATGCGTCAGATGTGCGAAACGGTTTACAACTTACGAATCCATTGAAACACAGCCTTTGATCATCATCAAACGAGATAAATCAAGGCAGGTTTTCGACCGGAACAAACTGCTCAGCGGCATGCTTCGCGCCTGTGAAAAACGTCCTGTGTCTCTTCAGGTGCTTGAAACTGCCATTGATGATATTGAAACGCAGCTGCAGAATTCATTTGAACGCGAAGTTACTTCTGTACAGATCGGAGAACTTGCGCTTGCAAAACTTAAGGATATCGACGAGATCGCATACGTCCGCTTTGCTTCGGTATACCGTGATTTCAAAGATATTGAATCTTTTATGGAAGAGTTGCGTAAATTAAAAAAGAATAAAACTGTGTTTAAGTAAAAAAAGACTGCCGCGCAGTCTTTTTTTTGTTATTAGTTCAGTATCGTGATCCCCAGATTCAGGTAACCGGCAAATGCTACCCAAACGCAATACGGGATCATCAGGTATGCCGAGGTTTTATCGATTTTGTAAAACTTTACGGTTGTGATAATAATCATCGCGAACATGGCGATTAGCCATACGAATGAGAACGTATAAGCGGCGAGATTAAAGAAAAATATCGTCCAGAAAAAATTGAATCCGAGCTGCAGCGTGTAATATAACAGCGCACGGTTTCTTTTGGAGATTTCGGCATGAGATACATATATTCTGCAGGATGCGATTCCCATAAGAATATATAAAATCGTCCATACCACGGGAAAGAGCCATGCCGGCGGGGAAAGCGGCGGTTTGCTGAGGATATCGAACATATTCATTTTATTTCGCGATATAAGCGCCGCAAGGCTGCCCACGACAAGAGGTACCGCTACGGAAACGACGCAGGGCTTAATGCTTCTGTTTTTCATTTTTGTCACCGTCTTTCAAAGGATGCTTTCGTTTTAGTATATGAAAAAACGGCGGGAATATGAATAAGAATAAAAGAGAAAAACTGCCTTTTCCGAGGCAGTTTTTCGGAAGTGTAAACCCGTTATTTGTATTGGTAACATCTTACGTAATCAACGAGCATTCTGGCGGGAAGATACGTGTTTTCCGCCACAGAATCGTCAACGCCGACGGAAATGATCAGGTATAACGGCACTCTGCAAACGCCGCCGAACGACGTACGCGCAGTTTCAACCCCGTTTACGTAAAATACGTATTCATTTTCGTTCCATTCAACGCCGTACGTATTGAATTCGTTGTAGGGATCGTTTGCATAGAACCAGCCCTGAATTTCTTTCTTGTGCGCGTCGCCGTAAGCGTCCACGTGGATCGTGTGATACACGGAGCCGAAGTATTTACCGCCCTGATCGTAATCGGTAGGCGTTTCAAAAACGTCCAGTTCAGCGCCGGAAACGCCGCCGTCGGTATCATCATCCCACATGCCGTCGGTGAGAAGCCAGAACGCGGGATTCAACCCTTTTCCTTTGGGAAGAATACAGCGGATCTCAAAATATCCGTAAAGTTGTTCATACCCGGTGTGATCGCCGGAATAATTCTTTGCGGGATTCGTTTCCATTCCGTAGGAATAATACGCGGGACCCTTCGGCCCGTTTTCTTTATATTCAACGGTGAGGCAAAGGCAGCCGTCATCGGAAAAACTTACCTGATCCCGGTTCCAATACGCGGTGTCACGAAGTTGCGTATCGTTTGCGCCGTATACGTAATGGCCCTGCCAGATCGTCGTATCAAATCCGTGATCGAATTCGTCCGACCAAACGAGTTGGAATCGGTCCATGTCGATCGCATTTTTATATGGCGTAACTGGCGTATCCGCAAACGCGGCGCCGAGCAACTGCCCGAACACGGTGAAAAGAGCCGCTGTTTTTTTGAAATCAAATTTTGCGAAAGTTCTGAAGAGTTCACCGATTACCACTCCCATATCCCGCAGGGATGCGATCTGCCGTTTGTTGAATAATGACAAAAGGAGTTCCATAAAATAACCTCCGCTGATTTTTATACAATAATTATATTGATTTTTGCAAAGGAAGTCAATATAATATAAATATGAAGAACAGATGAAAGGAATATATGCTATGTCTGAATTGATTCAAAAAATAATCTCGTTTCTCATGTCTATTCTCGCGATGTTCGGCGTTGGGAAGAACAATAACGAAGTCCCCATAAATACCGTTGACGACGTGTCGTCCTACAGCATTGCGGAAAAGGATCTTACAATTGATTTCAAAGCAAATTCCTCCACAGGTTACGCATGGGTTGTTTCTCAGGAGGGAGACAGCATAAGAAAAACCTCCGAAGCCTATAAAACGGATAAGGTTTCCAATATTATGGGCGCCGGCGGAACGCAGGAATACAAATATGTTGCGGTTCGTGAAGGAACCACCACGCTTACCTTCAGGTATCTTCGTTCCTGGGAAGACGATTCGTTGGTATACACTTACGTTGCTGTGATTTCCGTAAGCGCGGATCTGGTTATAACCGTTGATTCTTTTGCGCTCGTATAATTATCCATTTTTCAGAAGCCGGCTTTACGCCGGTTTTTTTATTGGATAATCAAAAAGATGCGGTCTTTTTTCATTGTCAAATATCATATAAACAGCGGCATATAATTATTAATATTATACAATTTATTACATGAGATATGTTTTTACGTTGAAATTCAAAAGCAAGTTAATTATAATAAAAACAAAAAGGAGGGATCGCGTAATATGGCAAGCAACGTTACAGCAAAAGCAAAGAGTTTTATTGCTGATGTTAAAGCGCATTGGAACAAGCCTGCGGAAGGACGATATGTTCCGTATAAAGAATATCTCGATATCTTCGTAGGGGTGGGGTCAAATTACGCCGGATCAAAAACGCTGGAATATATTTTCTTCGCTTCATCGTGTTTTTTGATCATGCACCATTACCAGCTGCCGTATCTGACCTTCTCTGTGATCGGCATAATCAATATGCCGCTCGGGTATATCTGGACGCTGATCTGGTGGTATGTGTGCGATAATCTCGGATTTCTGAAGAAAAAAACGGAACGAACATTGTATGGGGTATATTTTGCCTTGATTGTGATCGGGCTCGTTCTGATTTTTGCGCCGGTGAGCATGCTTTTTAATCAGAATTCTTCTTTCGTTGCGTATATGAATTCGCTTGAAGGCATATCGTTTGCTTCTGCGTTTAAGATTCTCGGCACGCATATCCTTTACAACGGCTGGGTGGGCGCGAGAAATATTTTCTGGCGTAAAAAACTGCTGCCGAAATTCGGACGTTATAAATACGGTCTGTACTGCGACGTGATCCCAAAATGCATCATGGTGATCCTGATCGGTTGGCTCCCCTTGTATGAAATTGAAGACGTCGTTACGCGCGTATGGAAAGCGAATCTGCTTTTTGCCTGTTATAACGTGTTCGGTTTCGGCAATAACCTTGAGATGTGCGCGCAGTGTATTTCACCGAATACGCACGAACGTGTGCTCGTGCGCACGTATCCCATCAAACTATCCCATCTCGCGCATTCCATTATGGCGATCATCCTGCCGGTGATCATTGGCGCGCTCCCCAATAAATGGGAAGATATCAATATGTTCCGCTGGGTAATCCCGATCACCTTTATTTCGTTTGCCGCTCTTACCATGGTGTTTTCAGGAAGGATCAAAGAGCGTATTCCGCAGCCGCCGCTTGAAAAGAAAGTGTCCATCAATTTTTGGGACGGCATTTTCGGTGTGATGGGAAATAAGTATAAATGGGTGCAGACCGTTGTGGGATTATTGGATTCCCTCGGCAACGGCATGCTGCCGTTCGTAACGATTTTGTACCTTTATACGCTGCGGCTTTCCGGCCTCA
>JAEEGL014093270.1_pt1 | contig 17191 bp, 4 predicted proteins | sample 9134231 | NCBI WGS metagenome assembly JAEEGL01 (sample SAMN16246548, study PRJNA631951) | gut metagenome | biome: gut microbiome; feature: rumen; material: fiber-attached | host: Bos | place: Iran: Karaj | collected 2018-10
CCGTTCCGGGTTCCCCTCGGCTTTGTGATCTAAGAATAGCATGTCCGGAATCTAAAGAAGCATCAATAAAGGAAGGTAATCGCGGAAATTGCAGGTTTTTTATTGATTTTTTTCTATCCTTCCCGGGAGGTGTTCCTCCTGCGATGCAGGGGATCCGTTCCGTCATTCCGCATCCCCCCTTTTCCTTTTCCGGATGATCAGGGAGATGCCTGCGATCGCAGTTCCTGCGGCAAGGATCAGTACATACGGGGTCCAGTTGAATCGTATCCCTGTCGGGGCAATGATCACGCCGGTGTTCGTGAAGGTCACCGTAAGGTTTCGAACTGTCTGATCGGCACCGATCGTGGCTGTGAGGCCTTCGCTTGCCGCAGCGCTTCCCACCTGCACACTGGTCTGGTAGTCGGGATCCTCCGTTTCCGTAATCGTCAGCGCTGCGCCGTACGGGACTTTGATTTTCTGCTGTTTCGTTCCGTTATCCGTCGGACTCAGCGTAAAGCTTGCCGTCCCGCTTGCGTCTGCAGTGATCCCGTTTGCCAGCGTCTTGTTTTTCAGATCCTCCGAAGAAACGGTGAAGGTAAATGTCCCGCCGCCACCGACCACGGTCTTCTTTACCGTGATCTCAACGCTGCTTCGGGTATTGATATAGGTAAGCGTTACTGCGGTTTCGTCATTGATGCGGACCGTGGACATAAGCGCAGCGGTATTGAAGCTGCTGGTCGTGGTCGTCGTTTCTCCTGTATTTGTCACATCCAGAACTGCATCTGTCGAATAGATGCTGTTCGCTGTTTCAGCCACCGTCACCACGGCATTGAGCGGAACGGTAAACACTTTGGTTTCGCTGTGGCCAAGGGAGAAGCTCGCTGTGCCGTTGGTGAATCCGCCTTCACTGTAGTTCCACGGCGTCATGCCGTCCGGCAAGTAAAGCTTGGCGGTAAAGACGAATTTGTTCGTCCTGTTCTCATCTGCTGCAACACCGTTTTCCACCATCTTCGCCACAGTCAGTTCCGCTGTGCCGAAGGTCTGGTTCGGAACGGCGATGGTATACGTCAGCGTATCTGATTCCGCTTTCTGCACTTCCACTCCGGAGGGGCTGCCGCTTCCGATCGTTACAGTGCCTGTCCGGCTGAGGGTGAATACCACGTCGCTGCTCAGAGGGCTGAAGCCGCTCACCGGGTGCGTTTCATACAGATAATAGGTTCCGGGCTGAAGCGTTCCATCTGCAAAGGCGGCCGTGATCAGCGGGACGAGGCCGTTCGTATCCGTGACAAGGCTGTCAAAGCCTGTGATCGGCTGGTAGTCTTTTCTGGGTTGGCCGTTGTTTCCCATCACCTGGCGGTACAGGGCGAAGCTTACGCCTTCCAGCGGATTGCCGTCCGCTGTCAGCTGTGTCTTCCTGATCTGCAGGGTGAAAGGTTTGTTCTTTATCGTAACTTTGCCGTAGGTTATGCTCATGCCGGACTCGATATCGGTATCATCCAGCGTCCACCAATCATTATAGGAAGTATCGGCCGGAGTTACGGTGATCGTTGAACCGTTACGGCGGATCGTCAGCGCGGTCTGCAGTCCGATATATCCGGTCGGCGCTCCTGTCTGCTGAAGGGTATAGTCTTCATTCTCCCGCAGATAGGCAATGGTGATCAGGCCGTTTTCATCTGAGGTGAAAGTGTCCTGCCCTGCGGTGTTCCCGCTGCCGTCGGTCATGGAGAAAGTGCCGCCGGCCAGTGCGGTTCCGGTCCAGTCCGTCAGATACAGGTCCAGTCCCTGACGTTTATTATAAATCGTATCCTCGCGGACATTCGCACCTTCGGGCAATTCGCCTTTGACGTAGTCGACGAGCTTATAGGTATAGGTCGCAGGACCCGTATCTCCGATCTGCGTTCCGTTTACCGCGAGCTCACCGGTTCCGTCCACCGGGATTATGGTAATGGCAAGGCTGGAGGCATTGGTCACAAGGCCTTTTTCATTTACCGCAGGCGTGCCGCCGCTGAGTTTCACCTCGCGGACCAGGTATCGATCGAATGGTATGCTGCTGTCCAGTTTCTCAAAGAACCAGTAGACCGATTCTTCGCCATAGGCCAGCTGTTTTACCGTATCCTCCACCAGGGTCAGGTTTCCGGTGCCGTCATCGGTATACACCGCGAAATAGATCGGATCGCGTGACTGCATCCATTCCGCATCGGACCACTCCTTGAATGCCCGCAGGCCCCAGCCCTTGAGGTTGCGGATCTCGATCATGGCTCCGAGCCCGTTGGCGATCAGCCCGGAAACAGGGGTCTTCCCCCATTCAGACTGATCTGTGATCTCCAGACTTCCGGTCGAGGGATTCTCTCTATAGGGTACATACCACTGGAGGGTATATCCGTCAGGCAGTTCGTAGTCCCGCTCCTCGACCATGTACTTGGTGCCGGCGGGGATCTCGCGCACCTCTACCGAATAATCGACGGGGATATTCGCGATCGTTCCGTTCTTGGAGGTGGTAAAGGTGGCGGCAATCTTCTCGGCATTGGTCAGGTCCGAATATACTGTTTTCCCGAGGGAGACGAATCTGCCGTTCTGCCACTTGCAATAGTTCCCGTAATCATCCTTTACATGATAGCTGTACATGTCTGCAAGCGGCAGCTGATCATCGGGCGTGTTCTCCGTGCCAAGATAGAGACGGAAGGTAAACGTCGTACTGCTCTCTGCATGCGGGATCGGTGTTTCGCCGTCCTCTGCGTACAGGTGCTTGACGAATACCAGCGTGCCTTTGGCATTCGGATCGACCTGGTTGGTGAAGACCATGCGTCCGCGCGAATTGACTTCGGCATAACTGGAGCTGACGTCAATGCGGGTGTTCGGACGCTGAGTAATGTAATGCTCCTCAGCGGACGGCTCGGTGCCCGTCACTTCCTCGCCGTTGATCAGTACCTTTTCATACACATCCGTGTTGATGAAGCACTCCACGATACTGTATGTGTACGCGTTATCGGGGAAGCTGACCACCGCGGTCTCGCCCGGCCTGAGCAGGAACACATTCGAATAGGCTGTCAGGCCATCCGCTCCCGTAAAGGTCGGGCGGTAGGTCACGTCCCGGGTCGTATCCTTGTACTTGACCGTAATATCGCTGCTTCCCGGAACCAGCGGATGCTCTGTCTCTTCATCCTGCATCTTAAAGAAGATCTGGAAAGGATACTCCGCCATGAAGGACTCGGTGCTGTCCACCCCGGAGATCTGCTTGCTCAGCTCGACCGTACCGGGCTTGACCGAGGCCAGATTGAAGCGCATGTGCAGGTTCGAGGCGCCGGCGCCGCGCTCCATATAGAAGATGCGCATGGTATGGTTGGTGTAATCCTTGAAAATGGTCTCGCCTTCGTTGAAATACTCTGCCAGATACCCGGCAACCTCCGTATCGGATGCGCCAGGATTGCGGCCGCGATAGTTCTCCTCAAAGATCTGACGGAGCGTTTTCGTCACGCCGTTCACGATGACCTGCCCGGTCTTGTAGTTGACGCTGGCCCCCATGGCGCTGTGGATACCGCCGAGGTCAATGATCAGTTCGCCGTCCACATAGAGCCAGAAGTCATCGTCACCGGTGAATTCATAAATGATGTCATGACCCCATGCATCCAGGCCGCTGACGGTCTGGGTAAAGCTCGCCTCGATCTCGACGCCGAAATAGTAGTTTGTGTTCTTGTTCCCGCTTGGATCCTCCACCAGCCGGAGTTTTTCGCCCTTTCTGGGATTGCTGTCCGGCAGCTCGTTTCCGTTGGCGTCGTACAGGTTCTCATTGTTGGCGTATTCATTCGAAAGCTTGTTGTAGGGGAAGAACTGGCCGTGCTGCATGGACTCGGTGCTCTTGGAATCGTTGGTGCCGAGTTCCTCATAGACCGTGAAATTTCTGTAGTCCCATGCACCGGTCTCCTGGTTATAGAAGGACGCATAGTTCTGCGTGCTGTCAAATTCATAGTAGCCGCTGGAATAGTAGGTGTTCTCAATGAAAAGATGGTTTACGGCCGATGCTCCGCTGTACAGTTCGCCGAGAGAATGGCTGGTATAGCCGTCTGCCGCAACCATCGGATACCCGTCAGCTTCCAGTTTGGTGCTGAGCAGGCCCGGAGCATAGGCGTTAGCGGCGTATTTATTGGTCCCCAGCACCGCGTTCTGCTCGGAAGAGGTATCCTGCCCGTTGAATTTACCCGGATGTGTATAGTCCTTGATCTTTACGGTGATCCCGTATGCTTCGTGGTCCACCGTCGCCACCGTGGTCGGATCGGGAGCTTCATCCATGGGCTTCATGATGGCAAAGAAGAACGTATCCGCTTCACTCATCGGGCAGGTCTCGATGCCGCTCATATCGTCCTTTACCCGGAGGCCGATATATCCGTAGCTCTCAACGTCCCAGGCAAGAATGGTCGAATAATAATACCCGTAGCGGCGGCCATTCAGGTTGATGCTGCGGTCGAAGTAGTCCGGATATTCCGAAGTACTGCGCAGGAATTCACCTGTGCTGGCCGGTCTGAGGCACTGATTGCTATAGGTGTTCTGCAGTTCGTAATAATAGTTGGGAACGAGGGGATCTGCATCGGGATCCTCATAATACTCGGTGAACTGCCAGATGGCAGTGTTGATCGTACTTCCGACCCACTGGATCATATCGCCGCTCTCAAAGCAGCGGATCAGGCTGCCGTCGCTGTTGATGGCATAGAATTCATATTTTAAGGTCGTTTCGTTCCACACGCGGGTGTAAACGATGACCTCTGCTCCGTCCGGTACCTGCTCGCTGTCGGACAGGTCTGCCTTCTCCGCGCTGTAGATCGTGAAATCGTCATCATCCAGCAGCGGGGATTTCGTGACCAGACTGAGCCAGACATAGTCTCCTCCGTTTGTGGAACTGACAAAGCCGTTTTCCGCTTTGCCGCCGGTCAGGGTAAGAGCTCTGTTCGCACTGCTGAATTTATACTTGCCCGCGAACGCTCCGGTCCCGGACTCCACCGTGATCCTGGAATTCGCGGTTGGTTCGTCCAGCAGGGAAATGCCGCTGCCCAGGGTGAGGTACTTCGTTGTACCGCCAACCTGGGTGGTGATGTAATATGTCGTGCCTTCTATGTACTCGAACGTCCAGTCCGTCAGGTCTGAATCCTGGGAAATCAGCAGTTCGCCGCTGTTATTCAGCACATCGGGACGAACCAGAAGCTCCGTGGCGAGCAGCTTTGAACCGCTCAGCTGATCCGTAAGCCCTGCGCCTTTCACGCTCTCTTCATAATAGGCGATGCTATAGGTGTTTCCGTTCAGGCCGTAATAATCTTCTGGAACCAGTACGGAAGAAACATAGGTGATCGTGATGCGCGAGTTCGCCGCATTCGTGTTGGCACCATAAAAGCGTATCCCGTTGCCGCTGCCGGAGTGCTGCAGCCAAAAGTTTTGCCCGGCATTTTTAAAGAAAAACTTTGCAGTCTCCGGGCTGCTCAGCTCAAACTTGACCGCTGCACTCAGATCGGTTGTAAGACCAGCATTAACCCCGCCATTTCCGCTGGGATTACTTATATAGCGGACAGTTCCGTTGATCTTTGTATAAACGTAATATTGATCGGGCATATCTGCAGCCTCAAAAAACCAGGGACTTGCTGCATCGATCTGTCGTGTTTCGATAAAAGCGTTGTTGCCGTTCAGCGAATTTGTGAAATAATTGCTACCATTGTAAGACAGGTAAAAGCCGGCACTGTCGCTGTAATTCCCTGCCAGCTCTGTCAGATCCTGAACGGTCTGAATACCTCCGGGCACGTACGGTTCCGGTGCAGCGACGATCGCATACACCGAGAAGCCCTCAGTCGAGAAAACGACCGTGTTCCCGTCGGTCTCCGCTTTCATCTCTTCCGGTTCCCCGGAGAAGTGGACGACGGAGAAATCTGCCTCCGTGTTCTCCGCATCGATCAGCTCGATCTTTACTTCGACCGTGGCGGCCGGTTCAAGATGTTCGCCCTGCGCATTCACGATGGAGATATCAAAGATGCGGGCATATCCGAAGGAAGCCGCTTCCATCAGGGTCGCTGTGCGGCTGAGGTATTCCTCGTAGTCTTCGCCGCTCAGTTCCGCCACTTCCAGCCCGGCGCCGTCCGGGAGCTGTGCCTCTTCCCCGTAAGTAACGGTCATCTTATAGGTATTCCCGTCCTCCGCGGAGATGACTTTTTCAATGGTATATCCCGCCACCACGTACACGGAGAAACTCTCCGTGGAGAAATCGAGCGTGGTGCCGTCCGTGCTGCTCTCGCAGATGCTTGCGGTGTCATTTCCTTCAAAGTGGACGACATCCATATTTTCCGCCGGGACCGGAGCGGTTTCGAACAGTTTTATCTGTACGTCCACGCTGTCCGCCGGTTCATAGATGATGGCGGGATCTTCTGCGTCCACAATAGTGATATCGAACACCCTTGCGAATCCGATGCTCTGCTCCGTGGTGCCGATCGTCTCCGCGCTCTGCTTCCGGTAGTTCTCGTATTCTTCCGTTCCCGGAAGGATCTCTCTGACGGTGAGAGCGGTGCCGGTCATGGGGATGCCTGCGGTGTTCCGGTAGGTCACTGAGATGGCATAAGTGCTTCCGTCCGTGGCTTCGATGGTGGTGGAGAGGATTTCATCCTCCTCTTCCGTTTCTTCCTCTTCAGGCTCTTCTCCGGAAGGATCTGCGGGTTCTTTCCCCTCTTCGGTCTCTTCGCTTTCTGCAGGCGGAAGTTCATTCTCTTCTTCGTCCGTTATGAGGAACGTTTCAGTGATGAGATCATGGCCGGGTTCCTGCGGCATTTCACCGGTCTCGGTGTTCCCGTCCGCAGGATCCGCCGGGACTTCGCCGTTATCATCCGTTTCCTTCGCGTCCTCCTCTTCGGCAGGCGGGAAGGAACGGATCTCGAACATCCGGTCGAACACATCCGTGAGGATCACGGCCGTATAGCCGGCAGCCTGCACGCTGATCGGCGTCTCTTCCAGGCCAAAGAGCTCCGGGATGTTCAGGGTGGCCAGATCGCGCACGAGCCAGGAACGGATCGTGCAGCGGTTCTGAAGAGCTTCCGCGATCAGGGTGCTCTCAAAGGTGACATAGAGTGCTCCGGTCTGCACCGGCAGGCCGTTTGCATCACAGATATACAGCGTGCAGGTGATGATCGCCTCTTCACAGGTAGGCACTTCCGCGACCGCCAGAAGCACCGCGTCTTCCGGGAGCAGGCCTTTGACCTTTACGGTGCCGATCGCACGGCCGGCCACATTGCGGAGAGGTGCGCTGATTTCATGATCCGTAATGACCGGAAGAATCTCTTCCGCAAGGATCTCCTGAGGGGCAGGAGTCTCTGCGGGAACCGAAGGATCCGGTGGAGTTTCGGTCCGGGTCGTGATTTCTGCCGCAGCAGGAATCTCTGCCGAAGCCGGAGTTTCTGCCGGGGCCGGAGTCTCGACCGGGGCAGGTGTTTCTGCAGGAGCAGGTGTCTCAGCCGGGGCAGGAGTCATAGCTGCAGCAGGAGTCTCAGCTGCAGCAGGGGTCTCTGCCGGGGCGGGAGCCACTTCTGCCGGAACTGTCTCTGCCGCAGGTTCCTCGACCACGGGAAGCGGAGCTTCCTCAACAGCAGGCTCCGTGACCGCAGCAGCCTCTTCGCCCGTTTCCGATTCGGCATAAGCTGTGAGCACGCTGAAATTCCCGCTGAACATCAGCAGGACAAGCAGCAGCGCCAGGAAACGCTTTGCTGTTTTCACCGTACTCACCACCTTTCTGTTTTAATCATCATATTCGCACCTTTTTTTGGCATTAGTGCACTATTATACAGGATTAATTTTAGCACAATTGCCCGCTGCGGTCCAATATTATGTAAATCGTTTTGCCCGTCCCCGGGCGATTTTTTTGCATAATCATGCATCCGTGAAAAATGCTTCAAATTTTTAACGTTAAAGTGCGTATAATTCGTTTCAGTTTTGTAACTTTCTTCCTGTCAGACGCACGGATCCTATTCTGTAGTCTCACTGTGTTCATAGTATCTTTTTCCGGCGTGAAGGCATCAACAGACTGTGAACTCTTTTTGAAGAAACTGTGATCAGAATACAGAAACTCCGCCGTTAAGCGGAGTTTCTTACTGCAATATTCTTTTATGCACCGCGTATGATCATCGACCGCATATACTTATATAACTATATTGCGGATCCGGGTCAGCGATCACACCTCTTCTTCGCCTCTTCTTTTCCGGAAGAAGGCCGTGAGAAGCAGGGCTGCAGAGCAGAGGATGATGCCGGCAATCAGCATTCCTGCGAAGGGCTCGGTGTTCCGGGTGATCCCGGTGGGGGCGGGGTTGTTCATGCCGTTGAGGACCGTCAGTGTGTAGGCGATGGTCCCGTCGCTCAGGATGGTCTGCGTGAGGGTGGTCCCTTCCGCGTGGGCACCGAGCGTGATCGCGCCGGTCTCGCTCACGGTGAAGCGGATGTGGGTCGGGAGAAGCTGATAGCCTTCCGGAGCTGCGGTCTCGCGCAGTTCATAGGTCCCGGCGGGAAGGGTGTTGTCCAGCAGGGAGATGAGGCCGCTGCCGTCCGAAACGAGGTCTTCGTATCCGGCCATGGGGTACGGATCGATGGAGGTGACTCCGCCGACCGTCTTTTCCTTGTGCAGAGCGAAGTGCGCGCCGCTCAGGGGGTTCTCTTCGGAACCGGCGGCCTTCTTGAAAGCCTGGAAGGTGTAGGGGCGGTTCTTGATGACGAGCATCGGGGTGGTGCCGTTCCCCTGTGCGAGGGAGTAATACTCTGCGTCCACGCCGCTGACCGTCACGGTGCCTGCATTCAGGCGGATGGTCATCGGGGCTTCCAGCCCGTGGTAGCCCTGCGGGGCATGCGTCTCGGTGAGGACATAGTCCGCGCCGTCGCTCAGGAATGCGACCGTGATGGCGCCGTTCTCATCGGAGAGGAATTCGCCGATCAGGTTGCCGTTGCTGTCTTTCAGGGTGAATCTTGCGCCGGCCAGAGGGGTGGTGCCGTTCCACATGGTCTTTTTCAGAACGATGCCGGGGCGGTTGTTCGTCACAGTGTCGATGCGGACATTGGAATCTTCTGCGCTGGTTCCCTTTTCATACAGGGCCGTGTAGGTGAAGGAGGAAACAGCCGTCTCGCCTTTCTGTCTGCCCTGGAGGGTGATGTCTCCGTTCGGAGCGACCGGATTGATGGAAGTCCAGGAGAGGACCGTTCCGTTTTCGTCGGTCACAGGGTTCTCAACGACGACTTCGCGGATGAGGTAATTGTCGAAAGCGACGCCTGCCACAGGCAGGGTCAGGTAGTACCAGTAGAGCGTGGACTGGTTCTGCGCCAGCTGACGGACAGAGCCATCCACCAGCGTGAGGTTCTCTTCGGAGGTTCCGGTGTAGAGGGCGAAGCAGGTGGCTTCGCGCTCGATCATGTAGTCAGCATCGGACCACTGCTTGTACACGCGGAAACCGTAGCCTCTCAGGTTGCAGACATCGATCCGGATGTCTTCCGTGGCAAGGATGGTGCCTTGCGGAGGGACCATTTCCCAGGAAGCGCCGTTCAGGGTGTATTTCTGGAGAGAGTAGCCGTCGGGGATCTCGTAGCTGCGCTCTTCCACTTTGTACTGGGTGCCCGCCAGGACCTGGCGGATCTCCACGGTGTAGAACGCGGGGATCTTCGAAATGCTTCCGTTCATGGAGGTGGTGAAGCTGACGGAAGCCTTCTCCGCGATGGAGAGGTTCTCGTAGACCGTCTCACCGCTCTGCAGGGGGATGAATCTCTGCTGTGCGGCATTCCAGGCGCAGTACACGCCGCTGGGATCCGTCACATGGTAGGTGTGCATGTTCGCGGCGGTGAGTTCCTGCTCGAACTCGGTGCCGAAATAGAGGCGGAAGGTAAAGGTGGAGGCGTCTTCCGCATAGCTGATCGGGGTCATGCCGTCTTCGCGGTAGAGCTTCTTGGTGATCTTCACGGTGCGGAGCGCAGCCGGGTCGACCTTGTTCGTGAAGGCAACCTTGGAGCGGGCGTCGGTGCCTGCATAGCCGGTGCTGAAATCCATGCGGCCGGTGCGGCCTTCGATCTCGCTGCCGCTGATCGCGCGTCCGTTGACAGAAACTTTCTCGAAGATCTCCGTGTTCACGCCGCATTCGACGATGCGGTAGTCCACGGCGTTTTTCAGCTCGATCACGGCGATCTCGCCGGGTCTGAGCATGAACACGTTCGTGTATTCGATGCCGTCGATCGTCAGGGACTCATGGAAGGTTACGGGAGTGATCGAATTCTTGTAGTAGACGTTCAGTGCATCGGATCTGGTCTGGGTCAGGGCGTACTCGGTGAGCTCAGGGCTCTCGCCGTTCTGCACGCGGTAGAAGATCTGGTAGGGGAACTCGGCCAGGACGGACTCCATCGCGTCCACGCCGTCAAGTTCCTTGCTCAGCTCGACTGTTCCGGGTTTGATCGAGGCGAGGTTGAAGCGCATGTGGAGGTTGGAGGCGCCTGCGCCGCGCTCGAGGTAGAAGATGCGCATGGTGTGGGTGGAGTAATCTTTGAAGATCCTGTTTCCGTTCTTCTCTTCGAAGATCCCGTTCAGGTATGCGTTCACATCTCCGTCCGGATGGGCTGCGACATAGTGGCTTTTGAAGATTTCATACAGGGTGGTGTGCTTTCCGTTGACCCACACATCGCCCGTGCTGTAGTTGACTTTGCCGGGGACTGCGCTGTGGATGCCGCCGAGGTCGATGATCAGTTCGCCGTCCACATAGAGCCAGAAGTCATCGTCGCCGGTGAATTCGTACACGATGTCGTGTCCCCAGGAGTCCAGTCCGTTGGGGGTCTGGGTGAAGGAGGCTTCGATCTCCACGCCGAAGTAGCAGTCGACGTTGCGGATCAGGTAGAGCTGCTCGTACTTGCGGGGGTCGCTGTCGGGCAGCAGGGAGGCGGTCGCGGAGTAGAGGTTCTGGCGGTTGATGGAGGTGAACACGCCCGCTTCCAGGTCGTTGAACGGGAAGAACTGACCGTGCTGGAGGGTGGGTCTGTTGTCGGAGGTATCGTAGGAGCCCAGCTCTTTGTAGACCTTGAAGGTGCCGTCTTTCTGCAGGCTGGCGAAGTTCTGGGTGCTGTCGTACTCATAGTAGCCGGTGCCGTAGTAGGTGCTGCCGATGAACAGGTGGTTGACTTCCTGCGCGTTGGCGAACCAGCTTGCCAGGGAAACGCCGGTGGCGGTGGAGAGCGTGGTGTGGGGGTAGTTGTCCTGGCCGAGCTGTGCGCTCAGCAGGCCCTGGTGCAGTTTGGTGCCGATGCCGCCTTCGTTGTTGCCGAGGAAGCTGCTCATCTCATCGCGGGTGGCGAAGTTGACGATCTTCATGGTGATGCCGTACTGGGTGTGGTCCACGGTGGGAACGGTGTTCAGTTCATCGTCCACGGGGGCGTCCTCGAGGATCGCAAAGTAGAAGTCGTCCGCTTCTGCGAGGGTGCAGGGAACGACACGGCCGTTTTCGACCTTCAGGCCGGTGTAGGCGTAGGTGCTGTCGTCCCAGGCCAGGATGGAGGAGTAGTAGTAGCCGTTGCGGCGTCCCGTCATGTTGATGCCGATCGTGCTGTTGGAGAGGATCTGTTCGCCGGTCATCTGCGGGGCAATGTATTTCTCGGAGTAGGGATTGTAGAGTTCGTAGAAGAAGTTGGGATCGGTGGTGCCTTCCCAGTAGTATTCCACGAGGTTCCAGAGTTCGGTGTTCAGCAGGGAGCCCACCCACTGGATGGAGTCGCCGCTCTCGTAGCAGGGGACCAGGGAACCGTCATGGTCCACGGCGTAGAATACGTATTTTTTATTGTTGTCGTCCCAGATGCGGGTGTAGAGAAGGATCTGGGAGCCGTTGGTGACTTCCGAATCGGAAACGCTCACTTTTCTGGCGGAATAGGTCTTGTAGTAATCGGTGGTGAGCTCAGAGAGGCTTACGAGGTACAGCCACTCACTGCCGGTGGTGCCGCCGATCGAGAAACCGGTTTCGATGTTTCCGCTGTAGGTAAGCGCGGTGTTTCCGGCCTTCAGGCAGACTTCGTTGGCATGGAGTCCGGTGCCGGGGATGAGCTGCAGGCTGCAGCTGTCATCGAGCTCGGGGGTGAGGCTCAGGCCGTTCGCCGTGATGCTGAGGTATCTGGTGTTTCCCTCAGAGACGGTGCTCAGGGTGTAGCGGTCTTTCTCCACTTTGTGGAAGGTCCACATGGAGATCTCGGCGTCTTTGGGGACGAACAGTTTGTCGTTGTGGTCGCCCGCCTTGGTGAGGACCATCAGTTCCTTGCCGGCCAGGGCATCTGCGCCGGAGGACTGAGCCATCATGGCCTTTCCGTACACGCCGCCGGTCCAGTTCATCAGGCCGTAGGTCTTTCCATCGAGTCCGTAGGGATCGTTTTCCATTTCGTCATGGTACCAGAAGCAGAGTCTCGCATTGACGTCGGTCGCGTTGTTGTAAGCGGCGAAGGAAGCTCCGTTGGCGCCGCCCTGCATGTTGATGTAGTAGCCGTTGGTCCCCTCTGCGCGGAAGGTGTCCGCTTCGCCGGGGAAAGCGCTGAGGATGAACACCGTGGCATTGTTCACGTTGTTTGTGAGGTTCAGGCTGTTGCCGCTCTGGACCATGTAGAAGGTCTCTCCGTTTTTCACGGTGGAGATCCGGAAGGAGTCGCCGGAGACCTGCTCGAAGCGGTAGAGCACTGCGCTGGAGGTGGGTCTGCTCTCGGCGGGCTTGGTCTTGGTGATGCCGTACCGGCTGCCGCTGATCTTCGTGATGCCGTTGGTGAAGTAGTATCCGTCCGCATGGCCGATAAACACTTCGCCGACGCTCAGGAGTTCCGCGAGGCTCCCGACTTTGTGCCAGGAGTATTCCACGGGCTGCAGGCCCTGCACGATCGCGTAGGCGGAGAAGCTGCCGGTCGAGAAGGAAACGGTGTTCCCTTCGGACTCAGCGGCCATTTTCTCCGGTTCTGCGGAGAAGTGGACCACTGCGAAATCTTCCGAAGCATCCGCGTCGACAAGCTGGATCTTCACGTCGACCGGGGCGGCGGGCTCAAGGTGCTCGCCCTGCGCGTTCACGATGGAGATATCAAAGATACGGGCGAACCCGAAGGAAGCTGCGTCCATCAGCACTTCCGTCCGGCCGAGGTAATCTGCATACTCTGCGCCGCTCAGCTCGACTGCTTCCAGTGAAGCGTCTTCCGGGAGCTGTGCGTCTTCGCCGTAGGACACGGTGATTTTGAAGGTGCTTCCGTCACCGGCGGAGATGATTTTTTCGATGGTGTAGGCTGCCACAACGTAAACGGAGAAGCTTCCGGTGGCGAAGTCCAGGGTGCTGCCGTCCGCACTGCTCTCGCAGACACTCGCGGTGGCATTATCTTCAAAGTGGACAACATCCATGTTTTCCGTCTGGACCGGAGCGGTTTCGAACAGGCGGATCTGCACGTCCACGATGTCGGTCGGCTCATAGACGATGGAGGGATCTGCAGCATCCACGATGGTGATATCGAACACTCTTGCGTATCCGATGCTCTGCTCGGTGGTGCTGAGCGTTTCGGCGCTCTGCTTCACGTAGCTGTCGTAGGCTGCGGTGCCGGGGAGGATCTCGCTCACGGTGAGGGCGGTACCGGTCATCGGGATGCCGGCGGTGTTCGGGTAGGTCACGGAAACAGCGTAGCTGAATCCGTCCGTGGCTTCGATGGTGGCGGAGAGGATCTCTTCCTCTTCCTCTTCTTCCTCTTCGGCTTCCTCTTCGGCTTCTTCTTCGGTCTCTTCTTCAGAAGCCTCTTCCTCTTCGCTCTCTTCTTCGAGAGCTTCTTCTTCGGTCTCTTCGACTTCTTCAGACAGAAGTTCGTTTTCTTCTTCCGTCACGAGGATGGTTTCAGTGATGAGCTCGTGGCCCTCTTCCTGCGGCATCTCCTCGGACTCGGTCACGAGGACTGCTTCCTGCTCAAGGACTTCCTGAACTTCTTCCTCAGCGATCACATCGTCGAGGGCTTCCTCTTCGGCCTGGAACTCTTCCACAGGGGTCTCTTCTGCGGAGACCACTTCCACAGGAGTCTCTTCCACGGCGATCACTTCCGCAGCGACCTCTTCCACAGAGATTTCCTCTGCAGGAGCAGCTTCAACAGCAGGCTCTTCGTTCACGGGGGCTGCCGTCTCTTCCGTCGCCGTCTCAGCGACTGCCGCGGTCTCTTCTTCCAGATCCGCATAGGCCGTGAATGCGCCGAAATGTCCGCCGAACATCAGCAGAACCAGAAGCATCGACACGATCCTCTTCATCTTCTTCATTGCATTCACTACCTTTCTGTCTTTCTCATTTTCGGCTTTTTTGCCGCTCTCTCTTTCTGACGGACTCATCATAGCATCCGTTTCATCAATAAAGTAATCAATAGCTTTGATTATTTGCGGATTTTTTGCCTTGATAATAAAGAAAGACTCCGCCCGCAGGCGGAGTCTTATCTTATTGTTTTCCTGTTCTGTTCACGCGCGGTCGAAGTCTCTCCAGAATTTCCGCATGGCCTGTTCGTACGAATCCGGATCGGTGGGATAGCTCATGCCGTGTCCGGCACCGGGGATCACTGTGATGCGGCAGGGCGTCCTGCAGGCTTTCAGGTTTTCATAGGCCATGCCGATCGGCACGAAACGGTCATCCAGACCATGGATCAGGAGCACAGGCACCTTCGCCGCGGAAAGGCTCTTTGGAGTGGTGAATTCAGAGGCGCCCCGGCCTGTTTTTCTTCTGCAGATCAGATCCACCAGCCGCCGGCGCGGTCTGTAGGGCAGATGGAGATTGTCCCGCACCACATGCTCCCAGATCCCGTCCGGGGAGGTGAAGGCACAGTCGGCCATGATGCCTTTCACCTGCCGCGGAAGATCCAGATCCGCCGACATCAGCACCGCGGTGCCTCCCATGGAGATGCCCGAAAGATAGACAGGCAGGTCCGGGAACCGTTCCGCAGCCCACTCCGCCCAGGCGAGGCAGTCAAAGCGCTCGGTGAGTCCGAAGCCCATATAGCGGCAGGAACTGCCGTTCTGTCCACGCTGTTCCGCCAGAAGGAGGCTGCAGCCCTCCCGCCTCCAGAACGGCGCGATCATGCCGAAATCACGGCTCCAGCGTGCTCTCCATCCGTGGAAAGCCAGAATCACGCGCTTCGCTCCCGGGCACGGAAACCAGTGTCCTGTCAGTTCAGTGCCGTCCGCGGAGCGGATACGGACTTCCTCGCTCTCCTCGGCAAGGATCTTCTCCTCCGCGAGGCGGATCCTGTCCAGAGCAGCACTGCTTTTCCGCGTGCGGCTGATCCTGCTCTTCAGCGCTGAGAGGATCCGCGGCGGTTCATGATTCAGGGCAATATCCATCAGCGTGCAGCTCACGGTAATATCCGCCGCACATACGGCGGCAGCCGTCAGGCAGGAACCTGCCGCCATGGCGATGATACTGTTCTTTCTGTTCATCCTTCTATCCTCCTCTACGTAAACTAATATCTAATATTAGATACAAGATACAATGAATCGGTCTTTTTGTCAATGCCTTTCCCGGACTGTTCCCTCACTTTTTCCGCTTCCCTTTTTCACACTGTCTTTCCCTTGCATTCCGCAGAAAGTACGGTTATAGTGGAACACAGAAATACCCTTTCCACTTCTCTTTATCCGGAGGCACTGCGATGAACATCTCCCTGAAGGACATTGAAAAGGCGGCTGCCCGGCTGCGGCCGATCCTCCACCATACCGAACTGGATCTGTCCGATACCTTTTCCCGCCTGACCGGCGGAGAGATCTATCTGAAGTGCGAGAACCGGCAGAAAACCGGCTCCTTCAAGATCCGCGGCGCCAGCAACAAGATCGCCTGCCTGCGGGAGAACGGCGGAGTTTCCTCCGTGGTGGCTTCCAGCGCAGGCAACCATGCACAGGGCGTGGCCTATGCGGCGCGCCAGTTCGGGATCCCCGCGACGATCGTGATGCCGAAGGCCGCTCCCATCGCCAAGGTACAGGCTACGGAGGGCTACGGTGCGAAGGTGGTGCTGGCCGGAGAATGCTATGACGACGCCTACGCCGAAGCCTGCCGGATCTGCGAAGAGGAGGGATCCGTTTTCCTCCACCCCTATAATGATCCCGACGTCATTGCCGGTCAGGGCACCCTGGGACTGGAAATGCTGCGTGACCTGCCCGAGGCGGACATCATCATCACACCGGTGGGTGGAGGCGGACTGCTGAGCGGTGTGGCCGCCGCGGTGAAGCAGATCAATCCGCGGGTCCGCATCTGCGGGGTGCAGGCGGAAGGCGCTGACGCCATGGTCCGGAGTTTCCGGGCCGGAAAGCTTCTCCCCTCCGAAACCGCCTCCACGATCGCGGACGGGATCGCAGTGAAGAACCCGGGTGATCTCTGCTGGCCGCTCATCCGTCAGTATGCCGACGAACTGGTGACCGTTTCGGACCTGCAGATCGCCGAGGCGATCCTGCTTCTGCTGGAGCGCTGCAAGCAGGTGGTGGAGCCGGCCGGCGCCGTGCCTCTTGCTGCGGTGCTGAACGGGAAGATCGCCGTGGAAGGGAAAAAGGTGATCTGCCTGATGAGCGGCGGGAACATTGACGTCAGTTTCATCAGCAACATCATCGAGCAGGGGCTTTTCGCCCGCAGCCGCCGGATCCGTTTCACCGTGACGGTGCTGGACAAGCCCGGCAGCCTTGTGAAGCTGCTGAGCATCATCTCCGCGGCCGGAGCAAATATCATCGCCGTGGAGCACGACCGGCTGAAGGCAGGACTCGATCCGAACGAGACGACCGTGCACATCTCCTGCGAGGTAGGCGGCCCGGAGCATGCCGAACAGCTTCTCCTTGCCGTGGAACGGCAGGGCTACCGCCTGGTGAAGGACTGAAACCGATACGGACTGCCGCGGAAAGATCCCGCGGCAGTTTTTCCTTGCATTTCCGCCCGCGCACTGCTATTCTGTGTGGTGCAAGTGAATATACGGGGCAAAGCGTCCGGCCTTCCTTTCGGGCCGGCAGCGGAACGGGGTGAGAATCCCCACGGGACGGCCACTGTGATGCCTGCATCGTCAGGATAAGTCAGATACACTGAGATTTGTTCCCGGACTATACTGTCACTGTAGTCGAAGATGCATGAGGCTCCGCACAGCCCCTTTGGTGACTGCGCGGATTTTTTCATGCGTCGAAAAAAAGAAGGAGAAAAAGAAATGAAAAAACGCACTTCCCTGTTCCTTGCGCTGA
>JAEEGL016016301.1_pt1 | contig 17191 bp, 16 predicted proteins | sample 9134231 | NCBI WGS metagenome assembly JAEEGL01 (sample SAMN16246548, study PRJNA631951) | gut metagenome | biome: gut microbiome; feature: rumen; material: fiber-attached | host: Bos | place: Iran: Karaj | collected 2018-10
ACTGATAACGAATTAATTTTAAACTCTAAATATTAACAATTATTAAATAAATTGTAAACATTATCTGTTATCATTCATAATACCGAACCGGTATTCGTCTATAAACAGATCTTTTACAGCAACAATTGATAAATAAAATGTACAAAAAAAGGCGGCGCCTCAATACATGAAGTGCCGCCCGATAGGCAATTATTCCACCCGGGCTCTTGATAAAGAGCCGTAAAATTTATTAATTGTTGATTGTAATAATCTTACGTGGACATTTTTCTGCACATTTACCGCATTTTGTACATTTTTCGTAATCAATGATTGCGATGTTGTTTTCAACGTGAATTGCGTCAAATTCACACTGTTTTGTACAAAGCATACAGCCGATACATCCAACCTTACAAGCTTCCATAACAGCTTTACCTTTTGATGTGTTTGCACAGGCAACTCTGATAGGAGCGGCATAAGGAACCATATCGATTATGTGTTTAGGACAAGTCTTGGCACATTTACCGCAGGCAACGCATGCGTCTTTGTCTACAACGGCAACACCGTTGCAAACTCTGATTGCATCAAAGTCACATACGGAAACACAAGATCCAAGGCCGAGACAGGCATTTTCGCAAAGCTTTGAGCCCGAACCCGGTACACTCATTGCCTGAACACAGGATTTTGTTCCCGAATAAATGTATTTGTCAGTGGCATTGTTAACATTACCGCTGCATTTTACGAAAGCAACCATTTTAACACTGTCTCCGGCACTTGCTCCGGTAATTTCACCGATAGCGTCCGCAACTGCGGGACCGCCAACGGGACAACTGTTAATAGGTGCTCCGTCATGAGCTATTGCAGCCGCATAACCGTCACATCCGGAAAAGCCGCAGGCACCGCAGTTGTTGCCCGGCAAGCATTCACGAATGGCAGCTTCTTTTTCGTCCACCTTAACATATAAGAAATTAGACAAAACATTAATCAAAATAGCAAGCACAAGACCTACAATACCAACGATAAGAAGTGCAACTATAAGAATTCCGGTATCCATAACTTACACCTCCTATACAAGTCCCGAAAAGCCTGTGAAAGCAATTGCCATTAATCCTGAAATAAGAAGAGTTAAAGGCATGCCTCTGAAAGACTTAGGAACATTTGTGTTGTGCTCTGTCTGTTCTCTGATACCCGCAAGTATGCAAATAGCAATCATAAAACCAATGGCGATTGCTGCCGCATAAACTATTGCCTGAAGGTAGTTGAAACCATAAGAAGCAGCGTTTAAAGTTACACCGAGTACCGCACAGTTTGTTGTAATAAGCGGAAGATAAACACCAAGTGATGCATACAGTGACTGGCTGTATTTTTTGATAAACATTTCCACTATCTGAACAAGTGATGCGATAACAAGGATAAATACAATAGTTTGTAAATATGTGGCATCAAACTTCTCTAAAATGAAGTGATTGATTGGCCATGTAATAACTTCGGCAATAATAATTACGAAAATAACCGCAATACCCATACCGAAAGCCGAGTTAAGTTTCTTCGAAACACCGAGGAAAGGACAAAGACCTAAGAACTGGCTGAGTACAACGTTATTACATAATGCCGATGCTATGATAATTACAATAATAGATGTTGAAGCATTCATTAGTTAGCACTCTCCTTTCCGCAAGCTTCCGAACCCGCACAAAGACCGCAAGTTTTGCAATCCGTTGTGATGACAGGTTTGCCTTTTTTCATCTTAATCTTGTTCATGATTGCTACAAGGATTGCAAGTACGAAGAATGCACCCGGAGCAAGAACGAAGATTGAAATCGAAAACTGTTCAGGTAAAATTCTGAAACCGAATACGCAACCGGAACCTAAGATTTCACGAATTGCACCAAGAATTGTAAGTGCTATTGTGAATCCGATACCCATTCCGATACCATCCATAAGTGAAAGAACCGGGCCGTTTTTGCTGGCAAAAGCTTCCGCACGTCCGAGGATGATACAGTTAACAACGATCAATGGAATATAAACACCCAATGAATCGTTAAGATCCGGTACGAAACCTGAAATAAGGAACTGTATAATTGTTACAAATGTAGCTACGACTATAATAAAGATCGGAATACGAACTTTGTTAGGTATAGCTTTTCTGAATATTGAAATAATAACATTTGAGCAAATCAAAACAATAGTTGTGGAAAGACCCATTCCCGCGCCGTTGATTGCACTTGTTGTAACGGCAAGAGTCGGACACATACCGAGCAAAAGCACGAAGGTTGGGTTTTCAGTAATAATACCGGCAACTAATCTTTGCAAATACTTATTCATTTACTCCACCTCCTACAACATTAAATGCAACGATGGCAGCATTAACGCCTTTTGTCATTGCTTTGGATGTAATAGTAGCAGCACTTATTGCATCTATTTCATTGTCAGCGGTTTTTCCTGTTTTTGTAACAACAAAACTTTCAACCGCTTTTCCCACGTACTGGTCTCTGAAATCAGCTTCTTTTGCTTTCATACCAAGGCCGGCCGTTTCGTTGATTTTAAGGATTGAAACGCCTGTAATTGCACCATCGGTGTCAATACCGACGATAAAGTTGATTTCACCGCCGTATCCTTCCATTTCGGATACATCAAAATCAAAACCTACTGTATTGCCGCTTGCATCAGTGGCTTTATAAACAGTGTTGATTTTAGCGGCTTCTTTTTCTATGCCCGCATCTGTCAAGGCATCAATAATCGCATCTTCATCAAGATCGATTGCTTCGAAGCTTTCGGCTTCCAATACTTCAGCAAGAGAAGCTTGAAGTCTTGCTTCGTTATTCTTTTCAATGAGTGGGCTTGTAATGGCATAAACGGCGCCGAGACCGATACCTGCAGCAACACAGAAAAGAACCATGATTATAACATTCTTTAAGATTTCTTTCATTGTTTGCTTGCCCCCTCTCCAAAGAATTTAGGGACCGAAATTTTCTCAATAAGCGGAACAAGCAAGTTGCCGATTAAGATTGAGAAAGAAACACCCTCTGCGGAATTTCCGAAAATTCTGAACACACTTGTAAGCACACCCAAAAGGATAGCGAAAATAATCGTGCCCTTTGGCGTAATAGGCGTCGTTACATAATCCGTTGCACAGAAGAATGCACCGAATATCAAACCGCCACCGCAAATCTGAGCTGCAAGGAATTCCATATCCAAGCCGCCTCTTGCAGCAAGTGAGTAAATAGCCATAAAGATTACAACCGTTACAATGTAAATAACAGGAATCTTAAATGAAATAACTTTTCTGATAAGAAGATATACCGCACCGATTAAAAGTGCTACAACACTGGTTTCACCGATTGTTCCGGCACATGTACCGAAAAACATATCGCTGAGTGTATATCCACCGTCCGCAAGAGCACCCGATACACTTTCAAGTCCTGCATTTTTAACAAGTGTAAGAGGTGTAGCTCCCGTAAATGTATCGGTTACAAAGTTTGTCATAGGTCCGGCAAAAGCAAGTACCATAAAAGCACGAGCTGCCAAAGCAGGGTTGATAAAGTTCTGACCGAGTCCACCGAAAAGTGCTTTAACGATAATCATTGCAAAGATAGAACCCGCAACGCACTGCCAAATCGGAACATTAACCGAAAGGTTAAGTGCAAGGATAAGACCTGTTACAACCGCGGATAAATCGCCGATTGTATTTTTTTGTTTCATTATTTTTTCGAAAATCAGCTCTGATAAAACACAGGCTATAATACAGGCTGCAATTATAAACAAAGCTCTGATTCCGAAATTGTATATGCCGACAATTGATGCCGGTATCAATGCTATTATTACGTCCAACATAATTGTAGAGGTTGAAAAATTACTACGCATATGTGGATTTGATGACACGTTTAATGTTTGCATATTTTCCTCCTCTATTATTTTTTACGACTGGCAATAACAGCCTTTTTCATTGATTTTATTGATTGCGCAAGATCGCGTTTGGCCGGACAAATGTATGAACAGCATCCGCATTCGATACATTCCGTACCATGAAGAGCATCAAAACCTTCCAAATCATCAATATCCGATAACTTGGCGAGCTTTGACGGAATAAGTTGCTCAGGACAGACGCCAACGCACTTACCGCAATTAATACAGTTTGTCTGAACGCTGTTTGAAACAGCATCTTTAAGAAATGCAAGAACGGAACTGTTACCTTTTATAACGGGAACATCCGTTGTAAACATGGAAAATCCCATCATAGGTCCGCCGGAAATGATTTTTTCCGGATTTGATACAAATCCGCCGGCTGCTTCAATAAGCTCATTGGTATCGGTACCGAATAAGATTCTGAAGTTTTGAGGCTCTTTAACCGCATCGCCCGTAACCGTAAATATTGTTCCGAGTAACGGCTGTCCTTCTATTACAGCATTTCTGATAGCATAAATCGTATCAATGTTATCAACTATACAACCCGCATCTGCCGGCAACATAGAAGAATTGATAGCTCTCTTTGTCGTTGCATAAATAAGCTGACGCTCACCGCCTTGTGGGTATTTAACATAAACCACCTTAACTTCGATATTCGGTTCGTCTTTAACCAAATCTTTCATTTTTGCGGCTGCATCGAGTTTATTGGACTCTATCGCAATAATACCTTTTGCATTATCAAACAAAGATAATACGATTTTTAAGCCTTCAACAATTTTTTCCGGCTCTTCCATCATTCTGCGGTAATCGCTTGTAAGATATGGCTCGCATTCCGCACCGTTAACAATGATATATTCGATTTTATCCGGATCTTTCGGAGAAAGCTTAACATGTGTCGGGAATGTAGCGCCACCAAGGCCTACGACACCTGCTTCCTTCACTATTTCGATGATTTCTTCTCTGGATAATTCCGATAAAGGTTTAACCGGAATCGGATCGGCTTTTTCAAACTGTCCGTCGTTTTCGATAACAATGGATTTTACAATGTTACCGTTTGCCACACGTCTCGGTTCTATGGCCTTTACCGTACCTGAAACGGCTGAATGGATATTAGCCGAAACAAAGCCACCTGCTTCGGCGATTTTCTGGCCCGCCAAAACTCTGTCACCTACATTTACTATAGGATTGGCCGGTGCACCAATATGCTGAGATATCGGATAAACGGCATTGCCTTTAGGCATGTAAGTTGTAACAGGTTTAGACTTAGACAGCGCTTTTCCGTCATTATGAGGATGCACGCCACCTTTGAAAGTTAAAACTGCCATACTATTAACCCCACTTTCCTTTCTTCATATTTGAACATTAACATTTTTTAATTGTATGCTCTTTGTATACAATTATAGTACCGAATATTAAAATTTACAATTATTTTCAATAATTTAGCTGATTTTTTCAAATAAATTTTTAATAAAATTTATGCCAAAATTTTCAAAAAAAATTGTATAAGTTTCGATACAATACATAGATTGTACTAAAACTTATACAATAAATCAAGTTTTCTTTTTGTTTTTTAAATATTTTAATAAATGCAAAATATAATTTTTAACCAAGGCTTCGTCTTTTAAAAACTCCTCGGTAACCTCAAAATATGTTTCTTTATCCTCGTAATTTACCTTAAAATAAGGTGTTACCACCTCTTCATATTGAGGCAAAAATCTACCGGTCTTTTTGCTGTAGCAATTGGCTGCTTTCGCCTTAACCCTGAATTTTTTATCAACATAAAAAGCAACGCTCTTATGCATGGAAACATCTTCTTCCGGAAGATAATAATAATCCTTGTAATTAGGATAAAAGAATTTAAGCTCATCCGTGTAAATAAGAGATTTTATGATACAACTGTTTTCAAACATGGAAAAATAAAAAGGTCCGAAACCATATGTTATTCTTCTCTTCAAAGGTGTTTTGAGCTCTATTTCAAAAGTTGCAATCTTTTTAAAGAGTACATCTTCGGATGGATTTTTTGAAATGGATACCTTTTTAAGCTTAAATTTTCCCTTAAAAACATCGCTGTAAGCAAGGATTGCAAGAACATCAAGCATTCCGACTATATCATCGAAATTGTGCTTTAAAAGTAAGGCTTCCAAGTCTTTTTTGCTGGTTTTTACATAATCATAATAAATGCTTATTAATTCCCCGCCGTTATATTTGTCTTCTCTGTAGATACCCAAAAAACTCTCTATGGTTTTTTGCTTTAAGTTCTCTACTTTCAGAATGTCTTTCATTCCGTAAATTTCTTTATAAATATCAATGCTGTTATAATCCGCAAAGGAATAAGGCAACATATATGTTCTGCATTTAGATTCCAAATACGGAATATCAAAGCCCTGTCCGTTAAAGTGAACAACAGTCTTAAATCTTGTCAAAAATTTAAAGAAAGTCGCAAGAAGCACAGTTTCATCATCCGGCTTTGTTGCAAGCCATTGAATGCTGCGCCATTTTGCATTTTCGAAATAAACAGCCCCGATAAGATATACTATTGTATTGGAAGCGGAAAAACCCGTGGTTTCAATATCGAAAAATACTATATCTTCCACTGCCCCAAGATTGGTTATGGGATATTCCAATTTTTGATTAATCTCGTTTTCAATAGTTTTCAATCTTTTTACACCCTCATAATTTGAAATAATTATTTCAAAGCTTCAACAATCTTTTCAAGATGCAAACCGTGTGAAGCTTTTACCAACACAGTATCGTTTTCCTTCAAAATACCGATTATGTTTTTGTGAATCGCCTTTAAATCCTTTGTATCATCCAGATCTTTTTCTTCTTCAAGGGCTTCTTCCACCGTATCAAAGAAATAACCGATCATTTTTAAATCTTCCATTTCGGGAATTGCACCGTTGTATATTTCGCGACCCAAGCTTCCGATACAAACAAGCACATCAACTTTTCCCGATAAATACTCTCCGATTTCTTTGTGAATTTCCTTCTCGTTTTTTCCAAGTTCGTACATGTCGCCGAGAATTGCCACTCTTCTGCCCTTAGCCTTTGAAAGGACGTCTACGGAAGCCTTCATGGACATGGGATTTGCATTGTAGCAATCATCGATAATTGTCCATTTCGATGTATTGATAATATTGTTTCTTCCCGATATGGTCTTAAGCTTTGAAAGCCCCTTTACAATATCTTCATCGGACATGCCGAGACATTTACCCACAGCGGCAGCAGCCATTGCATTGTAAACCATATGTTCTCCGCCAATGTTGATATTAACATCAAGCTCTTCGGAGATGTTTGAAGAATTATTATCAAAGCCTTTCATTGCTTTGATTTTATCCGAAATCAACATCTTAAAAGATACGGATTCCATATCGTAAGAAATATCTTTTGCCGAAATTGCGAAATCATCATTTAATCCGTAAAAATAAGGCGTAACTCCGTTTACATCTTTTATTGTTATTAATTTATCATCGTCGCCGTTAAGTATTACAGGTGCGCCTTCATGCAAATAAGGAAAACCTTCGGTTTTGGCTTTTAAGACACCGTCTCTGTCTCCCAATACTTCAAGATGGCAATTACCGATATTTGTAATTACTTGTATGTCAGGCCTTGCGATTTTGGCAAGATTCGTCATTTCACCGAACTCGCTTATACCCATTTCAATAACGGCAACTTCCGTATCTTCTTTTATTTCAAGAACAGACAAAGGAAGTCCCACTTGATTATTTAAATTGCCTATGGTTTTTGTAGCTTTAAATGCTTCGTTAACAACCGAAAATATCGCTTCTTTTGTGCTGGTTTTACCAACACTTCCGGTAATTCCCACAATTTTTGCTTTAATTAAACCACGGTAATATTCCGCGATTTGTTTTAATGCCAAAAAGCTGTCTTCAACAACAATATAAGGATAATCGGCATCCGGCATTTGTTTTTGAGTAATTGCACATACCGCTTCCTTTTCTTCAATAACTTCTTTTACAAAGCTGTGACCGTCAACTCTTTCGCCAACGGTAGCGATAAAAACATTGTCTTTTTCTATTTTTCTGCTGTCAATGCGAACTCCGGTCAGTTCTTTATCCATTACGGATTCGCAATTGTAGTCTTTTCCGTTAATTACTTTTATTATATCTTTTACGGTAAATTCTTTCATCTTTCCACCTACATATTAGGATTTATGATTCATAATTTATTTTGAATATTTCTTTAAAGAAATATCTATAATTTTCTCGCATAGAGAATTATAGTCAATTCCCACGGCAGCAGCTTCCTGCGGAATAAGGCTTGTATTCGTCATTCCCGGAAGAGTATTTGCTTCCAAGCAATAAACATCACCTTTATCGTCCACCCTGAAATCGGCTCTGTAGTAAATATCAAGTCCCAATGCCACGCCGACTTTTACAGCGGCATCCTGAATCTTTTTGGTAAGATAATCCGGGATTTCTGCAGGACAAACTTCTTTTGTTGCACCGGCAACATATTTGTTTTTGTAGTCATACCAGCCGGATTTTGGAATTATTTCAACAACCGGAAGAGCTTCACCGTCCAAAACGGCGCATGTGAATTCCTGACCCGCAATAAATTCTTCTATAACGACCTTATCTTCGTATTCGAAGGCCATCTCCAAAGCTTCTTTATATTCTTTTTTGTTTTTTACAATGCTTACACCAACGCTGGATCCGCCGCAGCAAGGCTTAATAACAAGCGGAAATTCAAGTTCCTCACCCAAGGATTGAACTCTTCCGTCTTTGAATGCTACTTTGCCTCTTGCGGTATTGACTTTGTTTGATATGAATAAAAGCTTTGAAAGCCATTTATCCATGGCAACGGCACTTCCGGAATAGCCGGTACCTGTATATTTAACACCTTCAAGATCGAGATAAGCCTGAAGTTTGCCGTTTTCACCGTTCTCACCATGAAGAGCCATAAATACAATATCCGCTTTTTTGCATATATCGAAAACATGCTCACCCACAAAGTTAGGACGAGTCTTAGCTGATTTCATGACCTTATCCGATGCTTCTCTTATTCTTTTGATTTCCGCATCTATATCACATTCAACGTCGAAAGACTTTTTCTTTGGAAAGCCCAAAAATACATCAACGGGAATAACATTGTGTCCGTTTGCTTTTAATGCCTTCGAGACCTTTTCGCCGGAATTGATGGATACTTCCCTTTCAGTACTGATTCCGCCAAGTAATACTACTATATTCATATAAATCTCCCTTTTTAAGTCCTTAATTGATTTTCTTAAATCACCGAAAGTCGCCTTGGCGACATTTACAAAACATTAACTAACATTATACAACAAAATCCAAATTATTGCTTAATTTATTTGATTAAAACAATTGCTCTATAAAAGCAAACTTTCGGAGGTTTTTTTACATTTTTCGTCCAAGAGTTTTTTCTCTTTATCATCAAGTTTTAAGGAACCGTCCAAAATCAGATCCACGGCTTCTTTTGCATCCTTAATAAGAGCACTGTCGTTGTAAATGTCGGCAATCTTAAAACGCATATCTCCGCTTTGACGAATACCCAGCACATCTCCCGGGCCCCTTTGTTTTAAGTCCTCGGATGCTATATAAAAACCATCATTTGACTTATTCAAAACATCAAGTCTTTCGTCTTTGTTTTCGCTTTCATTGGTATCAATCATAATGCAATAAGACTGATGCTCACCGCGACCCACGCGGCCTCTGAGCTGATGAAGTGCCGCAAGACCGAATCTTTGCGCATCCTCTATCATCATTACCGTTGCGTTTTTGACGTTTACGCCAACTTCAATAACAGTGGTTGAAACCAATACATCCAGATTGCCTTTTGAAAATTCATCCATGATTTCGTTTTTTTCGGCGGCTTTCATTTTACCGTGAAGATATTTAACGGAAATACCCTCCGGAAGATTTGCCTTTAATTTTTCCGCATATTCCACAACATTTTCGGCATCCACGCCTTCCGTATATTCGACCATCGGACAAATCACATAAGCCTGATGACCCATTTTAACCTGATCTGTTATAAATTTATATGCTCGTAGTCTGTAATCTTTGCCCACAACACAGTTTTTAATAGGCAAACGTTCGGCAGGCAATTCGTTAATAACCGATATGTCCAAATCTCCGTATAAAATAATCGCAAGGGTCCTTGGAATAGGTGTTGCGCTCATAACCAAAACATGGGGCAAAGAGCCTTTGTTTTGGAGGCTTTCTCGTTGTTTTACACCGAAACGATGCTGTTCATCCGTTATGGCAAAAGCAAGATTGTTATATTCGACTTTTTCTTGAATCAAAGCGTGTGTTCCCACAATAATACTTACTTCACCGGACTTGATTTTTTCGTATTCTTTCTTTTTTTCGGCCGCTGTCATGGAGCCGGTAAGTAAAGATACTTCAAGGTCGATTCCCTGTTCCCTAAAAAGTTCAAGAATCGTCTCGTAATGTTGCACGGCCAATACTTCCGTCGGCACCATTAATGCGCTTTGATAGCCCGAATATGCAACATCCAACATGGCAAGAAGTGCGATAATTGTTTTGCCCGAGCCAACATCACCTTGAACAAGACGAGACATAACAAATCCGCATTCAAAATCATTTCTGATTTCTTGGAAAGCGTTTTTTTGCGCATTTGTAAGCTCAAAAGGAAGACCGTTTAGGAAATCGTCCGTTTTAGCCGATTTTTTAATATCATAAGGGCTTTTTTGCTTGTTATTGTTTATATTCAATTGCTTTAACGTGAGCAAAAATACGAATATTTCCTCAAATGCCGCCCTTTTTCTTGCTTTTATATATTCTTCTTTGTTAAGAGGAAAATGCAGTCCCATAATCATACTTTTCCTGTCGCACAAAGAATATTTTTTTGCTATCTCGGCAGGTATAAAATCTTCTTCTTTTCCCGCAAAAAAGCAAGCCTCCTTCATGGCCGAAATAACAGCATTGTTTGAAAGACCTTTGGTTAAATGGTAAATGGGCTGAAGTGTCAATAACAGATCTTTGTATTTTTCCGGACTGTAAACCTTAGGTTGCTCTAAGCTTGAAGCGTTGTATTTGTGGCCGATTTTTCCTCTGAAAACAAGCTTTGTTCCTCTTTTTAACTGGCTCGAAATATATGGCATATTAAACCAAGTAGCTTTTATTTTTTGTCCCGATTCGTCCGCTATATATGCGGATACGATTGTAATCTTTCCTTTTTTGTTAACAAAAGGATTTTCCATAACCACACCGGAAATGGCCGCAAAGTTCTTTTCTTTTGCAAGAGGAATACTTACGGGTTCGAAAAACTGCTCATAGTCTCTGGGATAGAATTCAAGAAGATCTTCAACGGAATTCACACCCAATTTTGAAAAGTATTGTTCTGTTTTTTCTCCCACACCTTTTAAATTAGTTAACTTCATAAAACACCACATTCACAAAAAGTCTTAAATTGTCGAATTGTATCAAACAATTTAAGACTTTTAAGTCGTTACTTATTCTACAGAAATAAGATAGTAATATATTGGCTGTCCGCCCGGATTAACTTCCACATCAACATCCGGGAATTGTGCACTTATTGCATCTCCAAGTTCGTTAGCCGTATCTTCGTTAATATCCTCACCGAAATAAATGCTGATTAATTCGCTGTCATCATCCACAAGATGAGAAATCATATCAAGAGTTGTCTCTTTAATATCTTTGCCAACGGAAATAATTCCCGCATCGCCGATACCCATAATATCGTTTTCTTTTATTTCTTTATCATCAATGACGGTATCGCGAACTGCGTAAGTTACCGAGCCGGATTTAACATTGGCCATAGCTTCGGTCATTCGTGCCAAATTATCTTCCGTTGATTTTCCATCGATAAATTCAATCAATGCCGCAATACCCTGAGGTACTGTTTTTGAAGGAACCACGGCGATTTCTTTATCATCCGTTAACTCTTTTGCCTGATTTGCGGCCAAAATAATATTGCTGTTATTAGGGAAGATATAAATTGTGTCGGCGTTAACCTTTGCGATTGCATTTAACATATCTTCCGTACTTGGGTTATTTGTCTGACCGCCGGAGATAATATAATCAACGCCAAGGCTTTTGAATATTTCATCCAAGCCTTCACCCATGGAAACGGTTACAAAACCTGCGGCTTTGCGCTCTCCGTCATCGATTATTTCGAATCCGTCATCGCTTGCCGAAGCACCGGCTCCTATTTCGCTTCTTAATTTTTCTTCTTCTTTTGCGGCCTCTGCCTTTTGAGCCTCATTAAAAAGCTTTTCTTTGTGCTCGAGACGCATATTATCGATTTTAAGTTTTGTAAGCTGACCGTAAGTCAAAGCTCTTTGAATAGCAAGACCCGGATCGTTGGTATGAACGTGAATCTTTACGATTTCATCATCCGGAACACAAACCAAAGAGTCACCGATTGACATCAAAAACTTTTTAAATTCAAGTTCATCATTATCGGTAAACTGCTTTTCAAGAAGAATTATAAATTCGGTACAATATCCGAATTTAATATCGGATGTATCGATATTTTCCGTGCTTATATTAAAGGATGCTGCAGCACCGCCTTCAGCTGAAGGTTCGATAATTTCGTAATCAACGCTGTTTCCAACCAAGGCATCGTATGCACCTTTTAAGACCTCCATCAGGCCTTGTCCGCCTGAGTCTACAACGCCGGCCTGTTTAAGGACAGGTAACATATCCGGTGTTTTTGAAAGAACATAATCTCCATGTTCCAAAACCTGTGCAAACATTTCAGGTATAGTGCATTCGGATTTGCAAATCTCCATTGCTTTATCCGCAACACCTTTTGCAACGGTTAAAATCGTACCTTCTTTTGGTTTCATTACAGCTTTGTATGCTGTTTCCACAGCACGCTGGCAAGCAGCGGCCAAAATAGGTTTGTTGATTTTGCCGTGTTCAGCAATTTCTCTTGTGAAACCTCTGCAAAGCTGAGATAAAATAACACCCGAATTTCCTCTGGCGCCGCGTAAAGTACCCGAAGAAATGGTTTTTGCAAGGCTATCAATATTAACATCGGCAAGCTTTTTAACCTCATCGGCTGCCGACATTATTGTCATTGTCATATTTGTACCTGTATCACCATCAGGAACCGGGAAAACGTTAAGCTCGTTTATCCACTCTTTTTTCGCATTAAGTCTGGCTGCTGCGGCCAAAAACATTTTCTGTAATAAAGCAGCCTCCATATTGTTAGTTCCCACTTAAATTTCCTCCTAGTCTATAACCCTAACTCCCTCAACAAAAATGTTGATTTTGGATATTTTCATGCCTGTAACTTCTTCAACCTGATATTTAACCGTTGAAATAAGATTGCCCGCAACCGCAGGAATATTGATACCGTAAGAAACGATAACATGAAAATCTATTATGATATGGTTGTTTTCGTCAAAAGAAACGTTAACACCCTTTGTAAGGTTTTCTCTTTTAAGTAATTTAACAATACCGTCCGTCATGCTGACAGCAGCCATGCCTACAATACCTGTACTTTCAAGTGCCGTAAGACCTGCGTATTTGGCAATAACGTTGGAATCTATTAAAACTTCACCGAAATCTGTTGTTCTTCTGCCCTTCATGTGCTCCTCCTTTACAAATCCCCAAGTATATTTGTTTGCAATAAAAATTACACGAATCGCATTCGATATATCATTTTACCATAAGAAAGGGCTATTTACAAGTTATCCGAAAATAAAATCACCGAAAGCCGACACTGCGACATTTCGGTGATTATCATTAAATATCATTAAAATAATTTATGAAAGCATCATTCTGTCATTTGCGAATTCACCATCGCTGACTTTTGCAAATAAATTAAGCAAATCCTGTACTTCCAATTTTTTCTTTTCTTCTCCGGCAATATCAAAAACGATTTTACCGTTGTTCATCATAATAAGTCTGTTTCCGAGACGGATTGCATCCTTCATATTATGAGTAATCATAAGTGTTGTAATATTGCCTTCTTCAACAAGCTCGGTTGTTAAGTTAAGCACCTTTGCTGCAGTTTGAGGATCGAGAGCCGCAGTATGTTCATCCAAAAGCAAAAGCTTTGGATTTGCCATTGTTGCCATAAGAAGAGTTACAGCCTGGCGTTGTCCGCCGGATAACAAACCGACTTTTGAAGTCATACGTGTATCAAGACCCAAATCGAGTTTTTTAAGAAGCTCTTTAAATTTGGCTCTCTCACTATAAGAAATACCCGGTCTGAGCGTACGTGCCCTTCCTCGGCGAGCCGCCAAAGCAAGATTTTCTTCAATCTGCATATCCGCAGCGGTTCCGGTCATAGGATCCTGAAAAACACGACCGAAATACTTTGCACGCTTAAATTCAGGCAAACTTGTTATATCTTCACCATCGACTTTGATCGTTCCGCTATCGCAAGGATATACGCCGGTAATCATATTAAGGAGCGTTGATTTACCTGCGCCGTTACCACCGATAACAGTAACAAAATCGCCGTCATTAAGTGTCAAGTTAATGCCCGTAAGAGCTTTCTTTTCATTAATGGTGCCCGGATTGAATGTTTTATATAAATCTTTGATTTCTAACATTACTTAGCACCTCCTTTGCTTTTTGCAAGCTTTGGAGCAATCTTTGATTTCCAATAAGGAATACCAAGGAAAATAGCAACAAGCAAGGCAGTAAGGAGCTTAAGGTAGTTAGCATCCAAACCGAATTTAAGCACAATTGATATAACCACGTAATAAATAATCGATCCGATAACAACCGCAACGAGTCTGAGGGCAAAGTTAACAAAAATCTTAGAGAAAATAACCTCTCCGATTATTACCGATGCAAGACCGATAACAATCGCGCCACGACCCATATTTACATCGGCACTACCGGAAAACTGTGCAATAAGCGCACCTGAAAGTGCAACGATTCCGTTTGATATAACAAGTCCGATAATTTTTCTTGTATCAGTGTTAATGCCGTTTGCTCTTGCCATTGCTTCGTTACATCCCGTAGCACGAAGTGAATGACCCATTTCGGTTCCGAATAACCAATATAAAATGGCAATTATCGCCGCAACAAATATTACGGAAATAATAATTGTTCTCGGAAGCGAAGATGTAAGTGAAGAAACGATCAAATCGTAGTTTCTCCAGTTAATCGGCGTATTGGCTTTTCCCGCCATAATGGCCAGGTTTATGGAATAAAGCCCCAGCTGGGTTAAAATACCGGCCAGGATTGCGGGTATTCCGAATTTTGTATGGAAAAGACCCGTAGCAAGTCCGGCGGCACATCCCGCAAGGAAAGCAACAATCAAGCCAACATAAACATTAACACCCGATATAGTCAGCATAACGAAGACGGCACCACCCGTTCCGAGCGTACCGTCAACACTTAAATCTGCTATATCCAAAATTCTGAATGTGATATAAACACCAATCGCCATGATGCCCCAGAGCAAGCCCTGGGCCACCGGCGTTGGAAGTCCCGTTAAAAATTCTAACATTAATTAGTCCTCTGCAATCTCTTCGTAATCATCTGGAATTGTTACCCCGAGTAAAGCAGCTCTTGCAGCCATGTACTGTTTTGTTAAATCAGTAGCATATTCAATATCCATTGTTGCAGGATCTGCACCGTTTACAAGAATATCATAAGCCATTTCGCCGGCCTTGTATCCGATGTCATAGTAGCTGATTGAAAGAGTTGCAAGACCACAGCCTTTGCAGATACCTGCTTCACCTGTGATGATAGGTTTTCCTGCAGGTTCGGCAACGTTGTTGATTGCTTCTGTATTTGAAGCTGCTGTATTATCTGTAGGAATGAAGATAACATCGTTATCATTAACAGCCTGCTGTGTAACCGCTGTTACGTCATTTGTATCCACGAATGTATATTCTTTAGCTGTAAGTCCTAATTTTTCAAGATATTTTGTAATCTCTGTAGCCTGGAATTTTGAATTTGCTTCAGCTGAACAGTACAAAATACCAACTGTTTTTGCATCAGGATATAATTCTTTAATCATATCTGCCTGTTTGTCCAAAGGAGCAAGATCTGATGTACCTGTTACATTAAAGCCTGTAGCACCTGTCCATTTATCGGCATCGATACCGAGTGCTGTGGCATAGTCTGTAATTGATGTTCCGACAATAGGAATTGTATCTGTAGCCTGAGAAGCTGCTGTAAGAGCAGGTGTAGCATTGGCTAAGATAAGATCAACGTTTGATGAAACAAGTTCAGAACAAATAACCGTTGTATTGGAAGCTTCACCCGAAGCATTCTGTTCGTTAAATGTTACTTTGTCACCGAGTTTTTCAACAAGAGCATCTTTAAAGCCCTGTGTAGCGGCATCCAATGCTTCATGCTGTACGAACTGGCAAATACCTACTGTATATGTGTCTGAATCAGATGAGCCTTGGCTTCCTGATTTACTGTCGCAACCTACAAGTGCGAAAGCACCGAGTGCAACTACAAGAATTAATGATAATACTTTCTTCATTATTATCTCCTTTCCCTTTTTAAGCATGTTTACTTTCAAAATTAAACAAATTACGTTTTAGCACTTTAACGCTTTTAGTCGCTAAAGTGTGCAACTGTTTTATATTTTACAAGCTAACATTTTTAAAGTCAATAATAAATGAATATATTTATGTCTTTATTTAATACTTTTATGCATTTTCAAGGGTTATAATGTGAATAAAAATAACATTTGGAAATAATTTTAAAAGTTTTTGAAAAATAAGCTTGCAAATATAAATAACATCTGCTAAAATAACCCTTGTGCTATTTATGGGTTATCCCATATTTTAAGGAGGTGTAAACATGGCTAGATGCGTAATTTGTGAAAAAGCAGCTCATTTCGGTAATGCTGTTAGCCATTCTCATAGAAGATCAAACAAAATTTGGAAAGCTAACATTAAATCAGTAAAGGTTAAAACAGCTAACGGTGGTGCTAAAAAGGTTAATGTATGTACATCATGCTTAAGATCCGGTTTAGTAGAAAGAGCTTAATTTTTTATAGTTGAGACGAATTTTATGTATATCCTCTGTTTTACTCGATACGCAGAGGGTGTTAAAAAAGGGATGCTTTTAAGCATCCCTTTTTATTATCTGCACTCTATCTCTTTCATTCATTCTTAAATTTACGTACACTTACGACAATCAAGCTCGAAGCCGCAGCCGCTGTTATGATAATCAGCCATGGTGTAATTCCAAAATCTCCCGTTGCCGGTGTTGCCGCATCGTTGTAAACCAATGCGTAGGTTGAAAATTCGGCGGATTTTCCGCTTACATACCCATCCCCTGCTTCTGCCGAAAGCTCACTTGCAATGCCGTTATGAACTCTTACTATCTTCCATTCTCTTAAAAGGCCG
>JAEEGL013260826.1_pt1 | contig 17190 bp, 11 predicted proteins | sample 9134231 | NCBI WGS metagenome assembly JAEEGL01 (sample SAMN16246548, study PRJNA631951) | gut metagenome | biome: gut microbiome; feature: rumen; material: fiber-attached | host: Bos | place: Iran: Karaj | collected 2018-10
ATTTTTTTGATATATTTAATGTTTTTGTTTATGCTTATGATAATGGTTGGAGATTTAATTTATTTTCAAGAATCAAAGGCACATATTACCGAAGAAATATTTTTAGCTTTAAATGATTTACCTTTTCTTGTATCTTATTCAGTTCAAAAGTTTTGGTGTTTATTACTTTTATTATTTTTATCATTTTTGTTTATTTATATCTGTTCGGTAAAAATTTTCAAAAAAATATTTCATCCCAAGCAACAATATCTTTATAAAAACATATTAATTTTATTGACAATCAGTTGTTTATTATTTTTTGCAATCAGAGGAAAAATATCGGGTATGCCTCTTGGAATAACAGATATATATACTTTAACGACTAATATCCAAGAAATCAATTTAATTCTAAATGGTGTGTTTACCGGCACACATACTTTATTTAATAACAACAATTCTTTGCCAAACAATATGAATGCTGAAGAGGCATATCAAAATATAAGAACTTTATTATACACAAAAAATGAAATTTTTGTTGATACAAATTATCCGTTATTAAGAAGAGTTACCGAACAGAAATTTAAGCAAAAATATAATGTATGTATAGTTCTTCTTGAGAGTTGGAACTTTAAATATATTGACTCTTTAAGTAAAACAAAATATGGGGTAACACCTTACTTTGACGATATAGTTTCGAAAAGTATAGTTTTCAATAATGCTTATGCAGTGGGAACCAGAAGTATGTTTGGACTTTATTCTATTTTTGCGGGGTTACCATTAATTCCCGGTTTTATAGCAGATAATTCAAGTTATACATATGGGCTGGAATTAAAAAATTTATTTTCAATTGCAGATATTTTTAACAAAAACGGTTACTATACCGCATATATGCAAACTTCCCCCGTAGATTCAAATAAATTTTTCGGAATAAAAGCAAAAACAAGTTTTAGAATGAAAGAAACTTTTTCCGAGGAAGAAATACCACATTATATGCAATACGAAGAAAGAGCTTTTTATGGATACGATTATGATTTATGTATGTTTATCGATGAAAAAGTATCAAAATTAAAAAAAGATGAGCCGTTTTTTATATTGGCGTTTACCGGGACAACACATGTACCATTTGTAAAAACAACAAGTGAATTTGAAAAATATCCCAGAACAAATGACGAAAATAAGTATTTAAATGCTTTGTATTTTGCAGATTATTCTATAGGCAAACTAATAGAAAAAGCCAAACAAAACGATTGGTTTGATGACACAATATTTATATTTTTGGCAGATCATGTTTCAAATACAATAGAAAACGGGAATAATTTAAAAGATAAATTCCATATTCCGTTTATAATATATGCTCCTAAAATATTTAAACCTCAAACAATAAATTATACGGTTTCGCAAATGGATTTGATACCAACTTTGGCACACTTATTTGGTGCAGATATTAATTTTACTTCTTTGGGAACAAATTTGCTGGATCAAGAGGCTAAACATTGTGCTTTTATATGTGAAGGAAATTATATTGATATAATTGATGGTGATAATTTTATGAGACATAACAGACAAAAGATTTTAGAAACAAATGTTGATAAAAGCTCACTTGATTACAACAAACTTGAAAAAAATATTTTGTCTTTTGATAAAGCCGTATCGGAAGCATTTAAATATAATAAATGGTATAAATAAAAATGTATCAAGATTTTAAGGCAAAGGGTGTTTTTTTATCTTTAATATTTTTAATCACTTTATTTTGCTATTTGCTATTTAGATATTTAATCCTCAATTTTTATTCTGAAATTTTTTCTTCGTTAAATCATACCGAAATATTACTTTCTTTTATATATGGAATAAGGTTTGATTTATCGATAATATCTCTTTTTTATATTACGCCCTTTATGCTGTTCCTTTTTCCAATAAAATCAGCAAAATGGAATAGTTTTTTAATTTTTATAATTTTATTTCTTTTTGTTGTTCAAGTAATTATTTTGATTTCTGATTTTATTTATTTCCCCGAGGCTAAAAGGCATATTGCTGATGAATTATCAACTATTTGGAATGAAAGAAAGTTTATTTTTGATTTTATTATGGATAAATATCTTTTATTGTTGATATTAATTTTAACCGTATTTTGTTTTGTTAATATATTCACCATAAAACTGTTTAATAAAAAAAGTAATTTTATAAAAACATCTTTAATTAAAAATACTATTGTTTTTTTATCTGTTTTTATGGTTTTATTTTTTATATTTCGCGGAAAAATATCTGGCAAACCTCTTAACATAACTGATATTTATAAAATCTCTAAAAGTATTCCTCAGGCAACATTATCTTTAAATCCTGTTTTTACTTCGGTACACACTTTAAGAAAAAAAGAAACTTCTTTAAAAAATGATTTTTCTGTTGAAGATGCGTTTGAAATTTCTAAAAAACTATTGATTTCTTCAGAAGAAAGTTTTATTGATAGTAAGTATCCATTAATTAGAAAAATTGAAAATAACAGAAAGGAAAATTTATATAATATTTTTATTGTATTGCTTGAGAGCTGGTCGCCAAAATATATTGATGGATATTCTGGTAATAGCTTTGGAGTTACTCCAAATATGGATAAAATTATAGAAGATTCTATAGTTTTTACAAATGCCTATTCTGCGGGTACAAGAAGTATTTTTGGTATTTCTGCAGTTTTTGCGGGAGTATCGTTAGTACCGGGATTACAGCATTTTTCTTATGGGCTGGAATTAAATAAAACTTTTTCAGTATCAGATATTTTTGATAAAGAAATATATTATACAGCTTTTATGCAGTCTTCAGAAAGAAGTTCATATCATCTGTGCGATATTGCTAAAAATATATTTCATGTTGAAGAATCTTTTGGGAAAGAGGATATGCCCAATCTTATGAATTATACGGGGAAACATCATTTTGGATATGATTATGATTTGTTGATGTTTTCCGCAGATAAAGCCACCGAACAATTTCGAAAAAATAAAAAATTTTTTATTTTTAATTTTACCGGAACAACACATACTCCATTCAATAGTACGGCACCTAAGTTCGAAAAATATCCCAGAACAACAGATAAAAATAAATATTTAAATACTTTATATTATTCTGATTATTCTATTGGAAAACTTATAGAAAAAGCTAAACAGGAAGGTTGGTTTGATGAAACTATTTTTATATTTTTAGCAGATCATAACTTAAACACTATTGAAAAAACAGATAATTTAAAAGAAAAATTTCATATTCCATTTTTGATATATGCGCCCAAAATATTTAAACCGCAGAAAATAGATTATGTTGTTTCTCAATTGGATGTTATTCCTACATTGTGCCATATTCTAAACACTAAAAAAGTATTTACGGCTTTGGGAAAGAATGTTTTAGATAAAAATACGGCTCATTTTGCTTTTATAACTGAAGGAACAAATCTATCAATAATCTATGATAGTTATTATATGAAACACAATAGGCAAAAGGTCTTGGAAACAAATGCTGAAAAGAACTCTATTGAATATACAAATTTAGAAAAAACAATTTTATCTTTAGATAAAACCACTACTGAAGCCTTCAAACATAATTTATGGTATAAGTAATTTTTTCCTTCCTGTTTTTTTATTTAAAAAATCTGAATATTTTAGTAAAATATTTTTATGAAAATTTTATTCAATAAAAATTTTTTATTTTTCATAGTTGTTCTTGTGGGATTTATTACATTTTTTCACAGGCTTCAAGAAGTTCCGTTATCGGGAGACGGTATCGGCTATGGACAGATAGCAAAGGAAATGACGCAAACAGGTGATTGGTCGGTACCTTATCATGATGGTGTTCCTTCTTTTCGTACCAGTAAACCCCCTTTAATTTATTGGATGATGGCAGCAAGCGGGAGTTTTTTAGGATTCACTAATTTTTCCGTAAAGCTTCCCTTTGTTCTCTTAGCATTTTTATCCGTAATAGTGTTGTTTTTATTTTTAAATAAATATTACGACCTTAATGTTGCTTTTTTTAGTTCTATAATTTTAATATTTACTCAACAATATTTGCATCATGGCAGAAGCGTTATTACCGATGGACCGCTTGCCGCATTTTTTATTTTTGCATTTGTTTCTTTTTGGATAGCAAGGACAGAAAACAAAAGTGCTCTTTATTATCTAATGTCAACCTTTATTGGTTTGGCAATTATGACTAAACAAGTTTTTGGTTTATTTATCGGTATGATAATTTTCTGCTATATAATATTGGCAAGAGATTGGAATATATTAAAGAATATTCATTTTTGGTTATCTTTTTTATTAATACCTATAATAGTTTTTCCATGGCATATTGCTATGTATAATAAATTCGGCATGTATTTTATTAATGAATATTTTCTGTCTACGGTAAATAACGTTAACGGATGGGACGGACAAAAATACAGTGTTTTTTATGAATGGTATATATATCTGCAAATGTTAGTAAATAATTATTGGCCGTGGTTGTTATTTTTGATTTATGGATTTTATATAAAATTCAAAAATATAAAAAACATTTTTGTTCAAAATATAAAAAAAGATATTTTTATTTTATGTTGGATATTTATTCCTCTCTTTATTTTGCAAATTATGACGAAGAAAAACGGAAATTATTTGAATATTTTATATCCTGCTTTTGCTGTAATTTGTGCGGAAGCGCTAAACTCTTTTACGGAAAAGACTGTACTGAAAATTATTAAAGTTTTTATTGTGGTTTCAATAAGTGCCATAATACTTTTTATAACATTTCCGATAGTACCCAATACGATCGATCCGCAAAAATTAAGAGATCCCGTGCAACTGATACCTGCGATACAAAATGAGATAGAACCGAATGAAAAAATAGTTATCAGACAAGAAGATTGGTTTGTTTTTAGTTCCATGTTTTTATTTTATGCCGATAGAAAAAATATTACCGTAGAAGATAAAGATTTCGAACAAATGATAAGGGATAACAAAAAACATTATTTTGCTTCTTATAAAGATAATTTTATGAATGGACTTTTAAATAAATATAATGATAAAATAAAGATAATTGCACAAACAAAAAAGACTATATTGTTTAAGAATGTATAAAATAAAATTTAAATGTAAAAATGTAAATGGTTGAAAAGTTTATAATGAAAGAAAAAATAATAAAACTTATTACAGAAAAGACCGATAATTCTTATCTCCAATTTATAAAATATTTTTTTGCAAGCGGAATAGCATTGTTTGCCGACATGGCTGTGCTTTTTATTCTTACGGAATTCTGTAATATATATTATTTGTTTTCCGCAACGATATCCTTTCTTGTAGGGATAGCAATTACTTATATTTTTAGTAAACTTTATATTTTTACAAAAACAAGTATTAAGAATAGAACGGCGGAATTTACGGTATTTCTTGTAATAGGAATTATAGGATTAGTGTTAAATAATATTTTCTTATATATCTTTACGGATTTGTTGGATATTTATTATATGTTGTCTAAATGTTTAGTAATAGTGATAACATATTTATGGAATTATTTTGCAAGGAAAAAGTTTATATTCAGTTGAGAGGAATAAAATGGGTAAGGCAATAATAATCGGGGCAGGCCCGGCAGGTTTAACCGCAGCTTATGAATTACTGACAAAAACTGATATTAAGCCGGTAATATTTGAAGCGACATCGGATATAGGCGGAATATCAAAAACTTTTAATTATAAAGAAAACAGAATGGATATGGGTGGGCACAGATTTTTTTCTAAATCCGACACTGTAATGAAATGGTGGACAGATTTAATGCCCATACAAACCGTACCATCTAAAGATGATATTTTTCTTGGCAGGAAAGTAGATCTTTCAAAATCCGAAATTGAACAGGATCCGGCTAAAGCCGATGACATTATGTTAGTACGTAACAGACTTTCCAGAATATATTTTTTAAAAACTTTTTTTGATTATCCGGTATCTTTGTCGTTTAATACTATTAAAAATTTGGGTTTTGCAAGAATAAGCAAAATCGGATGCAGTTATGCATACAGCATGGTATTTAAGAGAAAAGAAAATAATCTTGAAGATTTTATGATTAACAGATTTGGCAAAGAATTGTACTTAACTTTCTTTAAAGATTATACTCGAAAAGTTTGGGGAGTTGCGCCTAAAGATATTCCTGCTGACTGGGGAACACAGAGAATAAAAGGATTGTCAATAGTAAAAATTGTTCAACAGGCACTAAAGAAAATTTTTGGCGGGAAACAAGACTTAAAACAAAAAAATACAGAAACAAGTTTAATAGAAAAATTTTATTATCCGAAATTTGGACCGGGGCATTTTTGGAATGTTGTTGCAGAAAAAATTATAAAGCTCGGCGGGGAAATAAAAGCTGAAACAAAAATTGTTTCTATTGAAACCGACGGGAATAAAGTAAAATCGGTTATTGATAACAAAGGTGTAAAATATGAAGCCGATTACTTTTTTTCAAGTATGCCGGTACAAGATTTGATAAACGGTTTTGATAAAAAAAATGATGAAGTAAAAAGAGTTTCTGATGGATTAGGGTATAGGAGTTTTATTACAGTGGGTCTTCTTGTAAAAGATACCATAATAAAAAATAATACAAAATTGAAAACTTATAAAAATAGAGTCCCGGATGATTGGATATATATTCAGGAAAGGGAAGTAAAGCTGGGAAGACTTCAAGTATTTAACAATTGGAGTCCGTATCTTGTGAAAGATTATGAAAATACCGTTTGGCTGGGCTTGGAATATTTTTGTGATGAAGATGATGATATGTGGAACACAAAAGATGAAGATTTTATAAATTTCGCAAAAAAAGAATTGGCTCAAATAAAAATAATCAGAGAAGAAGATGTTCTAGACGGCTGTATCGTGAGAGTACCAAAAGCATATCCGGGATATTTTGGAACATATAAAGAGTTTGATGTAATTAAAAATTTTGTAAATAAATTTGAAAATCTTTTTCTTGTCGGCAGAAATGGTATGCACAAATATAACAATATGGATCATTCAATGCTTACAGCCATTACCGCTGTTGATAATATTGTAAAAGGCAACAAAGAAAAAGAAAATATTTGGTCCGTAAATACCGAGCAGGAATATCACGAAAGTAAATAAATTGCCAAAAGCAATTATAAGGAGAATAAAATGGAAAAATTTAAATGTACAGTTTGCGGTTATGAATATGATCCCGCAAAAGGAGATCCTGATAACGGAATAGCACCGGGAACACCTTTTGATAAACTTCCTGAAGATTGGGTTTGCCCCGTATGCAGTGTAGGAAAAGACGTTTTTGAAAAAATGTAATTATTTTTTCTTCTTCTTTTTCTTTTTATCTTTAGTTTCGGGTTCAACTATATCGTTGCCGTTTTCGTCGTATTTTTTCAATCCGAGAAGTTTTGAAAAACCGGATTTTAGGTTGCCTGATACAATATTTTTGGTTAACGCGTCACCAACCAAAGAACTAATGCTTCCCAGTACGCTTAGAGAGCCGCTTGGTTCATCGGTTGTTCCGGTAATTGTCATTTTTAAAGGCATGATACCTTCTTTTTCTTCGTGTCTTCCCGGGGCAGCATTTACTGCCATATCAACCGTGTTTTCCTTAAAATTAATATTTCCGGCAACTTTAAAAGACATTAAATTTGATACAAAAGAACAATTTTTGAATACGCCTTTACCTTCCTTAAAAGTCATTGCCGTAATAAACGACAAGTAATCTATTTGACCATCCAGTTTTTCCTTTCTGTTTGCAGAATCTTCTTCTGACATTGCAGATTCTGATTGCTTATCATTAGAGGAGATAACAGCGCTTCCTATGGAATTTAAAATATCCAAAACATTTAATGCATTTACCACGTTACTTACTATTTTCAAAGATAAAAACATTCCTTTCATTAAAGCATTTGATTCTGTTAATTTGTAAATATCTTTTATTGTTCCGTCAGCAGTTAATAAACTGATAGTTCCTTCAACATTATTAAGGTCCGGAGTAACATTTTTCATGTTCGTTGTAAATTTTATATCTTTACCCATAAAGTAAGGAACATTTACATTGTTTGCCTTAAAATAAACTTCCACATCTATCGGCTTGATAGAAGATTTTGTTGCTTGTTTGCCGGTATGATTTTGCATTTCTTGTTTTATGTTTTGTTCGTTAATATCTTTGGATGTTATTGTCTTGGTTGTATTAGAGTTTTGTTTTTGAACACCGGTTTGTTTATCTTTTTCTTCCTGCAGTTTTTTCTGTTGGGCTTCGTATTCTTTAGACATTTTGCCGTAAATTCTATCTGCGAAAAAGTTGGCCTTTAAGTTGCCTTTTTTATCATCGGCTAAATATGATGCAGAACTGACAAAAGGGTAAGAGTTTATTTTTCCTGTAAGAGAAGGTATATTTACATCGTCTATGCTTTTTATTGTTATATCCGAATTTATTTCTGTAATATTACCGAATTGAGGAAAAAATGCAGCAAGATTTATAAGTGAAATGTTTCCCGAAAGCACTGAAGAGTTATTTGTTACATTTAATTTAGCTTGAATTTCTCCAGTTGCATTGTATGGTTTTGTTAACTCAACAGCTTGTAAAATTTTATCAAGTACAAACTTTATTGCTACATTAATATCGTATTTAAATTCTTTTGCAAAATTTATATTTCCGTCTGCAACAATGCTGCAGTCTAAAACATTTACGGCAAACTTTTCAATGTTCAATAGACTGTTTTTTAAGTTTAAGTTCAAAATTGTTGCAATAGAAGTTTCCGGTATTAAAAATTTTGGAACATCACTAATTCCATCGAAAGTATCCGAAGAAAGATCTAAAATTTTTGTATTTACATTTATTTTTGGATTTTCAAAGTTTAAAGCAGTTCCTTCCGTTTTAACAACAGTATTTTTTAATCTAACAATAAACTTTTTTATTATTATTTCTGCTTCGGAAAGATTTAACGAATTGAGATTTATTGAAGAAGATAACGATATATGTAAATCTTCGGTGTTCAGTGTGTTGTTCTTAAATAAAACATCAAAATATAAAAATAAATCAAAGGGTTTTTCTAAGCTGAAGTTGGTTATTGTAAGATGAAGTTTATTTAGGCCTGCGGAAAGATTTTCCTTTTCATCAATATATAAAATATTAAAATCGTTGAGATTTATTTTTTTTATCAATATATCGAAAACATCGTCGTCTTTCTCTTCGTTTTTTTTCTCATCTTTTTTGACATCTTCTTTATTAAATGCCGAAGATTGTAATATCGGATCAAAATTATATTTGCCGTCTAAATGTTTTATTATAGTTAAATTAAATTTATTTATGACAATATTGTTTATTCTTAAATGACCTTTAATTAAATGTTTCAAAGAGAAATGTACATATATCAAATCTATATCGGAAATATTTTTATCTTTTATACTGAGAGAAACATCTTTTAATTTTATATCAAAGATTCCTGCCGATATTGAACCTATATTTAAATCGGCATTGAGCTGTTCTTTTATCGATGAAATAATTTTTTCTTTTGTACTTGAATGAGAGGCAATATAACTTAAAGCAAAATGTAATGCTAAGACTAATGCCCAAAAACAGAAAATGCATCCGATTATTATTTTAAGAATAAGTCTTAATATTTTTTTCTCTCTCATTTTTCTTTTCCCTTTAAAAAAACGCTCTGCTTAAAATTAAACAGAGCGTTCATCTTGCTAGCTATAACTATAGAAAATTATATTTTCTTTATATTAGCTGCTTTAGGTCCTTTTTCAGATTCAACAACATCAAATTCTACATTGTCGCCTTCAGAAAGAGATTTGAAACCTTCTGACTGAACTGCAGAATAGTGTGCAAAAACATCTCCTGAACCATCATTGTTGGAAATGAATCCATAGCCTTTCTGGTCGTTGAACCATTTTACTTTACCTTGTGCCATTTACTTCTACTCCTTATTTTATAGTCCTAAGAGGACTTTTTAATGAAAGCTCTTTTCGAGCTAACGCATATATTTAAGTATATATAAAACGATTTGTCAATCTTTTTTATAACTTATATTTTTAAGCAAGTGCGTCATATAGGAATCGAACCTATAACCTAACGGTTAAGAGCCGTTTGCTCTACCAATTGAGCTAATGACGCATTTTTAGAATGGATATATTTATACCAATTATTAATCAAATTTTCAAGTTTTTTTTAGGTCAATAAATTTTGCTAATGTAACTGTTAGTTACTTCGATGTATATGAGGTAACAAAAATATTTATATATTGATTTTTTACCGGGGCTTGACAAAATTTGAAAGTTGTGGTATAATTAGCACTCAGAAAGATAGAGTGCTAATAACAAAGCAGTAAGGAGGGAAATATGAATATAAGCAAATTTACTATAAAATCACAGGAAGCACTTGCAGATATGCAAGATATAGCCGTACAATATGGTAATCAAGAAATAAGTGCAGAGCATTTATTGTATGCTTTAATTAAGCAGGAGCAGGGAATAGTAAGCACTATAATTAAAAAGTTGTCCGCTGCGGAGCAGGACTTAACACCATTAATAGAAAAGGATGTTTTAAAGCTGATTGAAGCTAAACCAAAAGTGCAAGGAGCAACTCCGTACCTTAATGCAGATTTAAACAAAATTTTTACGGTATCTGAAAAAATTGCTAAGGATTTGAAAGATGAATATGTTTCTACGGAGCATATTTTCCTTTCAATAATAAGTTTTGGCAATTTAGAAGCGACAAAAATTCTTAATAAATACGGAATAACACAGGATAAAGTATTAAATTCTTTAGTATCTATCAGAGGAAATAACAGAGTAACGGACCAAAATCCGGAAGATAAATATCAGGCTCTTGAAAAATACGGGAAAGATTTAACGGCTCTTGCAAAAAAGGGAAAACTTGATCCTGTTATCGGAAGAGATGAAGAGATACGAAGAAGTATTCAGGTTCTTTCAAGAAGAACAAAAAACAATCCTGTTCTTATCGGTGAGCCAGGTGTGGGCAAAACTGCTATCGTAGAAGGACTGGCACAGAGAATAGTGTCCGGAGATGTTCCCGAAACGCTGAAAGATAAAAAAGTTGTTGAGTTGGATTTGGGTTCTTTGATTGCGGGTGCAAAATTCAGAGGAGAATTTGAGGACAGATTGAAAGCTGTATTAAAAGAAATACAGGCTGCTAACGGGAAAATAATACTTTTTATAGATGAAATACATACCATTGTAGGCGCAGGTGCCACAGAGGGCGCAATGGACGCAGGAAATATGTTAAAGCCGCTTCTTGCAAGAGGAGAGCTGAAACTTATCGGTGCAACAACGCTTGATGAGTATAGAAAATATATTGAAAAAGACAAAGCTCTTGAAAGGAGATTTCAAACAGTTTATACCGGAGAGCCTTCTGTTGAAGATACTATTGCAATATTAAGAGGAATAAAAGAAAAATACGAAGTTCACCATGGTGTTAAAATAAAAGATTCCGCACTTGTTGCTGCAGCAAGCTTAAGTTCTCGCTATATTACTGATAGATTTTTACCGGACAAAGCTATAGATTTGGTAGATGAAGCAGCAAGTAAACTGAGAATAGAAATAGATTCCATGCCTACGGAACTTGATACCATAGAAAGAAAAATAAGACAACTGGAAATAGAAAAACAGGCAGTAAAAAAAGATACCGATGCAGCGGCAAAAGAAAGACTTGCTGCTATAGAGTCCGAAATTGAGAAACTGAAAAATTCATCAGGACAGATGAAAGTTCAATGGCAAAAGGAAAAGGAATCTATATCTTCAATAAGAAAATTGAAAAAAGAAATAGAAAGTTTAAAAACAGATGAACAGAAAGCGGAACGTGCCGGAGATTTGAACCTTGTAGCAGAAATAAGATATGGTAAGATACCTAAAATTCAAACGGAACTTGATGAAGAAAACAAAAAACTTTCTGCATTACAGAAAGATAAAAAAATGTTGAAAGAAGAAGTTGATGATGATGATATAGCTGCAGTAGTCAGTAAGTGGACAGGAATACCCGTATCAAAAATGCTTGAAGGTGAAACACAAAAACTTTTAAATATGGAAGAAAGACTGCACGAAAGAGTTATTGGGCAGAATGATGCTGTTTCAGCAATAGCAAATGCGGTTCGCCGTTCAAGATCGGGAATTTCAGATCCGAATAAACCTATGGGTTCGTTTATGTTTTTGGGCCCTACGGGAGTAGGTAAAACAGAACTTGCAAAAGCTTTGGCGGAATTTCTGTTTGACGATGAGAAAAATATTGTAAGAATTGATATGAGTGAATACATGGAGAAACATACCGTATCAAAACTTATAGGAGCACCCCCGGGATATGTAGGTTTTGAAGATGGTGGCCAACTGACTGAAGCCGTAAGAAGAAGACCTTACTCTGTAGTATTATTTGACGAAATAGAAAAAGCTCATCCTGATGTGTTCAATATAATGTTGCAGTTACTTGATGATGGCAGACTTACCGATAGTCAAGGAAGAACGGTAGATTTTAAAAATACCGTTATTGTTATGACATCAAATGTCGGCTCGCAGTATATCCAGGATAGTATTAATTTTGATAAAGATAAAATAGGTTTTGAAAAGAAAGGTAAAGAGAAAAAGGTTGTTAAAGAAAATTTTGACTATGAACAGATAAAAAAGAAAATAGACGAAGAATTGCATTTGCACTTTAAACCGGAATTTTTAAACAGAATTGATGAAATAATAATATTTAGAAGATTGGAAAAACAAGATATCGGAAAAATTATTGATATTCAGATGAAAGCGATATTAAAGAGACTTGCCGACAGAAAAATTTCTGTTATACTCAGTAACAAAGCCAAAGATTTTATTTCAGAAAAAGGTTACGAGCCGGCTTTTGGTGCAAGACCTTTAAAAAGAGCATTGCAAACTTATATTTTGAATCCGCTATCATCGGAAATTATTGCCGGAAAGATAAGTGAGGGGAGTAAAGTTGAAATTGATGTAAACGATAAAGCCGACAAATTGGAGTTTAAGGTAAAATAAAAAATAGAAAATAAAAAAACGAGCAAAGATTTTATTTATTCTCTGCTCGTTTTTTGTTTATATTGTGTTATTTTTTGTTGTTTTTAGAAGATTTTGTGTTCTTTGAAGATTTATTTCCTTTTGCAGGTTTAGATGCCTTTGCATTTTTGGAAGACTTATCTTCTTTTACGGATTTTTCATTTTTTGCAGCTTTAACAGTTTCTGTGGAAGCTTTAATTTCTCCTTTTGCTTCTTTAGCTTTGTTCATAAACTTGTTCTTATTCTTCTGCCTGATTTCTTCTATCTGCTTAAATTGATCATAAGTAAGAATACTTCTCATTTGAATTTTTGCATCAATGTTCATTTTTGCTACTTCACTTTGAAGGGTTTGAACTTCAGATGTTAAACCATTAATTACATTCATATCGTAATTTTCTTTTAACAATTCCGCATCTATAGCTTTGAATTTTTCTTTAATCTGTTTTCTTATTTCTTTTTTCTTTTCTTTATCGGCTTTTGCCATTGCTTCTATCTGCAATTTTTGTTCGTCGGTTAATTTAATTTCTTTGGCAATTTCTTCAAAATTCTTTTTCATTTTCTTTTCATCTTGTTTACTCATTTTTGGATATGGCATATCGCCTTCCATGCCCATGTGAGGAGGTTTCTGCGCCTGTGCAAACGAAACCCCTGTTAAAAATAGTACTGCCATTAAAGTTGACATCAATTTTTTCATCTTTTTCTCCTATACTTTTTATTTTTTTTGTGCTTTATTTAGACTGCTATAAAATCAAAAAGTTACATAACTACAATTTATAATTTATAATGAACGATAAAAAACTTAAAATTTTTCAAACTATATCATCAAAATGGTTATTCAAAATCTACTTTTTTTACTATAAAATTAGCTCTATTATTACATCAATCTGCTCGCAAAGCTTCTATTGGAGACAATTCCGATGCTTTTTTTGCAGGCCATAAACCAAAAACTATTCCGACAAATGCCGAAAAACCTACTGAAAGAACTACTGAAAAAGTTGAAATATATGTTGCCCAACCTGCAAATTTTGATACAGTTAAAGATATAAGTACACCAAAACTTACACCCAAAATACCGCCTAACAATGATAGCACTGAAGATTCTATCAGAAATTGTAATAATACCGCAATTTTTGTGGCGCCGATTGCTTTTCTTAGCCCGATTTCGCGAGTTCTTTCACTTACGCTTACAAGCATTATATTCATTATTCCTATACCACCGACTATTAAAGAAATACCGGCAACAGCACCTAAAAGCATTGTCATGGTTTGCGTGGTAGTTGTAAGCATTTTTATCATGTCGGACATATTTCTTATTCTAAAGGCATCGGCTTGCTCACTTGTAAGTTTGTTTCGTTCAAGCATGGTTTTTAATAAATAAGTTTCTGTTTCGGAAATTTTGCCATCTTGAACCTCTACAATTACCGAAGAAATATATTTTGTTCCCAAAAGGCGTTTCATTGCCGTTTGTAAAGGAACAATAATTATATCGTCACCGTCACGATAACCTTGTGCACCTTTTACGGGAAGAATGCCAATGATTCTGAATTGTTTTCTGTTAATCTTAATATATTTGCCTACCGGATTTTCATTACCGAAAAGATTTTTAACTACAGTTGTTCCTATCACACAAACTTTTGATAAATTTTCATCTTCATTCTTAGTAAAAAATCTCCCATACTGCGGAACGGCATTTTGCATATATTGATATACATAAGTTGCACCGGTAATAGATGTATTTGTGTTTTTATTTCCGTAAACTACCTGCGCAGAACCTGAAACAGTCGCATCGATATTCTTTATGAGTTCCGTATTAGTTGCAAGAGCTTCCACATCCTTTAAATAAATTCTTCTTACGATGTTTCCGCTAACACCGCCTACGGAATATCTACCCGGCATAAGATATATTAAATTAGTTCCCATGGAAGTTATTTGCTGTTCAAGTGATTTTTGTGCACCACTGCCGAGTGCAAGCATGGAAATAATCGATGCTACACCGATAATGATACCGAGCATCGTTAAAACAGATCTTGTTTTATTTGAAATTATTGCACGCACCGCAGAAAAGAAATTTTCTGCAAATTCTGCGAAACTTAAACGGGACGAATTCTTTTCTATCTTTATCGGTTTTGGTTCAATTTTTTCTTTTTCTTTCTGTTTTGTATCACCGATAACTTGTCCGTCTTTAATGGTTATAAGCCTGTCGGCCCATTTGGCAATATCGGGTTCGTGAGTTACTAAAATAATGCTGATACCTTTTTTATTTAAGTCCGTTAAAATCTGCATTATCTCATCAGATTGTGCGGAAGAAAGGTTCCCTGTTGGTTCATCGGCAAAAATTATTTTAGGGTTATTAACCAAAGCTCTTGCAATGGCAACTCTCTGTTGTTGTCCACCGGAAAGCTGTGTCGGTTTATGTTCAATTCTATCGCTAAGTCCCACTTCGCCCAATAGCTGTTCTGCACGAGATTTTCTGTTTTTTCCACCGGAATACACCATAGGAAGTGCCACATTGTCTGTGGCTGTCATTTTGTTTAATAAGTTATACTGTTGGAAAACAAAACCTATAATTTTTGATCTTAAAAATGCCGTTTGGTTATCGTTAAACTCCAAAACATTTTGACCATAAATTTCATACACGCCATCGGTTGGTCTATCTAACAAACCGAGTATATGCATAAGGGTACTCTTTCCTGAACCGGATGGTCCCATAATGGCAACAAATTCACCCTCTTCAACTGTGAGATTGATTCCTTTTAAGATATCAAGGCGGTTGTCCCCGATATTATAGACTTTGGTGATACCTTTGATAGATAATAAAGTTTTATTCATAAATTTTATATTAAATTCTAAGCCGTTAATTTTTTTAACTTCTTTTTTACTTTTTTTAAATCGGTGTCGGTTAGGATGTGAATAAGATTGTTTATTTCTTTAATGCTTTTGTCCCACCATTTAAGTTTAAGTAAAAGTTTTATCATTTGATTATCAAATCTTTTTCTTATTGTTTTTGCGGGATTGCCTGCAACTATTGTGTAGGGGGCAACATCGCTTGCAACTACGGAATTCATTCCGATAATTGCCCCATCGCCTATATGTACTCCCGGCAAAATTGTGGCATTTTGCCCTATCCAAACATCGTTTCCGACAATAGTATCGCCTTTTAAAGGCAGTTTGTTTAATGCAGGTACTGCCTGTTGCCAGCCTTCAAAAATATAAAAAGGAAAAGTTGTAACAGCATTCATTTGATGGTTTGCGCCGTTCATTACAAAATTAACACCGGCAGCTATTTGACAGAATTTCCCTATTATAAGTTTGTCGCTGATAAAATCATAATGATGTGTTACGTGTTTTTCAAAATTTGTATCAGCAAAGTAAGAAAAATCACCTACGATTATATTTTTGTTTTTTATCGTCGGTTTTATATTGGTGACAGTTTTAATTTTTGCCATCGGAAAAATTCTATCGGGATTTGGTAATATATTTTTCTTTTTCATTTTTTATTCTTTGTCGTTGCTAATCATCCAATCTTCTAATCATCTAATCTTCAAATCTTCCAAACAAATAGCCTTTGGCTATTTCTTTGCCCCAAGAATTTCCTTATTGCTTTTTCTTTTTCCCGGCCCCATAGACAAGAACCCTTTTGTTACTTCTTTTGTTGTGGCAATATTAAAATCATCTTTTTTTATTAGAATACTGTCGCCTGCGGAAAGACCGGAAACAACTTCAATATTATCCCCGTCAAGAATTCCGGTTTCTATAAAATGTTTTTCTTTTTGCATAATATCGCCGACATAAACATAAGTTTTACCGTCTTCATCTTCGGAAAAACTATCCCAAGGAATAACAGCAGCACTTTCTTTTTCAGCAACTATAATATCAATGTTTGCCGTCATTAATGATTTAAAAAAATCAGGTGTTTTTTCAGGCCTTATTTTAACATAGTAAGTAATAACATTGCTGACATTTTTACCCTCTTCTAAAATTTGAAACACAGCTCCGTTTATAGGAACAGTTTTATAAGCATCAAGAGTTATTATCGCTTTTTGACCATTTTTAATTTTGCCGATATCTGCTTCATCAACGCTTGCAACAACGATAAGTTCATCAGCTAAAGCATATAAAATATCACCTGTGGAAATTGTTTGCCCCTCAACAACATTTCTTAAAATTATTTTCCCGTCCATAGGAGAAATAACAG
>JAEEGL011657727.1_pt1 | contig 17189 bp, 11 predicted proteins | sample 9134231 | NCBI WGS metagenome assembly JAEEGL01 (sample SAMN16246548, study PRJNA631951) | gut metagenome | biome: gut microbiome; feature: rumen; material: fiber-attached | host: Bos | place: Iran: Karaj | collected 2018-10
CGCATCGAAAGAAACCAGCTGCGCATCGTAATACTCCGGGGTGCCCCGCGACCACTCCACCTTCCCCTCCAGAAAGCTCGGCGCCTGGAAAGTACCCAGCGCGAAGCAGCTCCCGAAGATACTGTCCCCGACGCTCACGACACCGACCGGAATCGTCACGGTATGCAAGCTGCACATGTAAAATGCCAGCGGTCCGATGTTCGTCACCCCCGCCGGGATCGTCACGCCCGTCATCGCGTTGCACCCCATGAATGCCCTCCCCCCGATGCCCGTCACCTGATATTCGATTCCACCGTTCACCACCGACGCCGGAATCACGACCTCTCCCGCCGCATCGTTTTCCGCCCCCACTTCCACAGTCCCTTGCGCGCCCTCTTCCGACAGCACCTTGTACCTCAGCCCGCCAGCCTCGAACTCATCCCCTACGTCCCCCCGCGCAATCCCCATTCCTCCGATGGCCACAGCCACCGCCGCCACCAGCAAACACCTTATGCCCTTTTTCATCTCATCCACCTTTGCTCAATTCAGAACCGCCCCGCATACTGACGGACAATCTCTTCAACAGACACTTCCCCACTCGAAAAATCCACCTTCCAGCAGCCTCTTGTTTGCCGCGGCACTTCATGGCCCCGTATATGCTTTTTTGACATCGATGTATTGGAGCTTCATAGCGGAATCGAACAGAAACTCCATCGTTATCGATGTTTGAACGACGAAGCCCCCATTTATGTTTCGAACAATGGCGCATATCTTACGCTCAGAATCATCAAAGCTATGCTCAATCTTCTTTTCATCCAAAATCTTCTCCACCAAGCCAACGGACACTTCTTCGACATCGTTGGTGAACAGTGCCCCCGAAAAGCTTTTCGCAGACGCTTCCGAAATCAGCGATTCAATTAAGTTTTCACATGGGGATTTTAGAATTTTCTGTTTCAATTCTTCCTCATGACGTTCCGAGGCAATTACACTGCTTGGCGCCAGAGAGGCGATGGCCATAAAGACCAACACCAAGACCATAGCGACCATCCCAATAGCGGTTTTCTTCTTCATACGTCAATATCCCCATTTTGTGTAAATAGTCATGAACCCATTGTACACCATTCGGCGCAGACCGCGCACTTTCATTGCGTTCCTCTGCGTCCTTTGCGGCTAAAACCTCCCACCCTCCAATACTCCAATCTCCCACACTCTACTCCCTCTCCAAAATCATTTCCCTATCCTCGCTCTCCGCCTGCTGCTCGCCGCGCGGCTCTTCCAAACCTGCCGCCTCGATCACATCCGCGATCCGCTCCGCCAGGGCCCGCGGAACGGCCGGGACAAGTTCGGGCGGTTCGCCGGCCAGGGGCACGATGACAGCCCCATCGAAAAGCGGCTTTGAGTTCCCGTCCTCGTCGTCCTGGCAAAGCAGGAGGCGGCATCGTGCGAACGACATCGTCTCCGTCCAAGGCGAGTCATCACGGCTCGACCGCACGCGAGTGACACCCGTACTCTCCACCGTGGCGTTCCCGGAAAAAACCGCATCGGGATCGGGCAGGTTGGCGCTTCTGAATGGGGAAACGAGATGCACTTCGATGCCACGCGCCGCGAGTGCCTCGGCAAACACACGGTTCATGTCCGCGTCGGGTTCCATCCTGGGGGCGATCCCGATCTCCGTAAAGGAAAGCACGGCGGGCTCTTCCGCCCACGCGCCCAGACCCCACCCCAAGCACGCCGCCGCAAGCACCAACCAGGCCCGCCGTCTCATGAGCGCCTCCTCCGCCAGGCGGCGATTGCGGCGGTCCCAAGCACCATCAACGAAAGGGTCCCCGGCTCGGGAATGATGATTCCGGTGACGGCCAGATTGTCGACGCGGAATGGATCGTGTTGGTGGGATGATCCATTGACAAGAATCCCGATGGCACTCACGCCTTGCACGCTGTCCAGAGACATCGCAATAGTCTTCCATGTCGTTTCTTCAGCTCCGACGGAAAGAGAAATGGCGGTCTCCCCCGAATCCATGCTCCTCCACCTCAGGGAATAGTCGAGGCGGGTTTGCAGAATATCCTGCTCGGCAGCCTCAAGGCCCAGCTGATACACGGTCTGGCCGTCGCCCGTTGCGTACCAGAAGCCCGTCAGGGTCGACCCGCCCGGGTCGGTCCTGGTGACGCCCCAGCGCACAATCTCCACATCGCCTGCGCCATAGAGGGCGAAGCCCGAAAAGTCATCCGTGTAGCCATGGAGGGCTTTCGCGGAGAAGGTCCCCGTCCCCAGAACGACATCACCCTCAAAAGACCGCCCGAGCACGCCGTCAGCGTAAAAGGCAAAACCGCCATCGATCGCCTGGTTGGGCGCGTTGTTGTTCCCGATTATCCGCCATTTCCCGAACCCCGCCCCGCCGTTTGCTCCCTCAGGCCATTGGCCGCCAGCATACACCGCATTGGTCGAGGCGTCGCTCGCCGTAAAGACCTCCGCCAGAGCGACGCCCCCCAAGGCCTCCAGCAAGCCCAAGGCCAGCGCCCATGCAAGCCCGCATTTCATGCCCGTTCTCATTCGATTTCCAGCCTCCAGATCCCGTTCAGCGCGCTTGTGTCAAGATACACGGAAATCGGCTCTCCTGTCCCCTGCACCCGCTTCAGCGTCGGCACCGTGCCGTCTTCCAGCGCAAAGAGGCACGGCGCCCAGGAGAAGTTTCCGCTTTCGTCGAGAACGAGCGGGGCCGACGCCACGGTGTAGACCTTGCCGTAGACGGTCGGGAACGTCAGCCGGTACATTCCGGTCTCCGTGAAGCCCGACGCCTCCGCCACTCCGAACACGTCCTCTCCCATCCACGGCAGCGTCCCCGCCAGGAATTCGTCGAGATTGCTCTGTCCGTCGCCGTCGGGGTCGGCCGCCGCGTCGCCGGGGTCGTGCGGATCGAGGCCGTTCGCCCGTTCCCAGGCGTCGAGCATTCCGTCGCCGTCGGCGTCCTCCCCGGCCATGATGCGCAGCGCCACGAGCTCGCCGGCCTTTCCGACCGGCGGAACGACGCAGCTCTCGACCTTCCGCAATCCGGCCGAGTCGGAAATCCAGACATCCAGCTCGTCCCCTTCGTCCACGGCCCACGCCACGTAGTTTCCGCCATCCGCGGGGTCCCCGTCGTACGGCACCCGCACCGCGAAGTTCACGCCCGTGCCCAGCGACCCCGCGATGGTGCACCGCGCCACCTCCTGCGTTCCGCGCATCATGATGACATCCGCGCCGCTCTTGTAGACCTGCCCATAGGCATCGCACGCCTGCCCGTAGTACACCACCATCGGCCGCGGCAGCCCCCCCGCCGCGCCCACCGAAAGCGAAAGAATCAGCCAAGAAATGCAAACGAGTTTTTTCATCTTTTGCCGCCCTGTTGTTTGTTGTTCATGCTCCATTCAAATCCGCTCTCCCCGACGGGCGGGGCGCCCGTCCTCCCAGTCTTTGTTCCTCTCCGCTGGGGGGACGGGCGCCCCCGCCCGTCTCTCTCCCCCCTCCTCCTTCCTCCACCGCCTTCCGCCAAGCCGCGTACCTCATCGCGACGAACCGCCGCACGTTGCCCGCGTATGGCTCCGGCCGCGCCGACCCCTCCATGTCAAAAGCGTAAATTTGGCCGTCTTCCGCCGATTTTCGCACCAGGAACAAAATCTCCCCGCCGTCGCCGCCGATGCAATAAAATCCCTTTCCCCACGCCTCCCGGCACTCCCCCTGGAGCAACTCGGCTCGGTCGTAGTCCCGCGTCCACTCGTCGAACTCCAGCGTCGCCCAGCGCTCCGCGAACGCGCGGACATTCTGCTCCAGCCTCATCCCTTCCGGCAACTCCGCGAGCTCTTCCTTGCCGTGGCGGGCCAGCAATCCCTCCGCCGCCGCTTCGTCCTCCGCGGCCACCCCTTCGTCCAACTCCCATTCGCGGCGCGCGGGCGTTTTCCTCTCCCGCCACGCCATCAGCCCCCGCGCGACGAAGTACACGACCGCCGCTCCAGCCAAAAAACGCCAGTCCGTCCTCATCCGTCCTCCCTTTTCCCAAACTCCCAATGCCCGGTTTTCCGGCCACCGACACGAACGAGTCCGGCTCTCGCCTTCAGCGCGCGGACGTGGTATCTCAAGCCATCTCGCGACAGTCCCGCTGCCAGGGCCAATTCATCGAGCGTCATGCCCGGATTGTCGGCGATCAATACCCCTACGCCCAAGGTCTTGCCTTCCAAAACGGCGGCCAGCCAGGCCTTTGTGGCAGTCTTTGTGGTAGTCTTTGTGGTAGTCTTTGTGGTGGTATCCTCCATCCTTTCCGGGCGGAACAAGGTCACTTTCACCCCGCCGCAAGTCAATTCGATGAGAGGGGCGGGCAATCCCGCCGAGGCCGTCCCTTCGCGGATTTTCGCGATGCCGCGTCCCCACGCCTCGATGAATCCCGCGCGGTAGAACGTCGCGGCGATGTTCCGATTTCTCGGTCTCGACGAATGCTCTCCCAGCAACGTTTCCACCGTGTACCCATCCGGCAGCTTACCCTCGTTCCATAACTCCACCCGGTCATCACGCACCTTCATCTGGATGTGCGCCCCAGCATAGTCCTTGTGGATGATGCTGTTGAAAATCGCTTCGCGCAACGCCTCTTCGGGAATCTCCAGTGGTTCCACGCGTTGCAGCCCCTCGTAGTGGATGGGCGAAACCAGGTATTTCGACCGCAGCACCTCCACCGCGCGGTCCGTCATCTGCAGGATGTTCCCCGCCACCGCGTCCTGGAACATCAGCTCCGCCTCCCCCCGCCCGAACCGCCCGATGCGGAACTCCGCCCCTGGGAAGAACTTCTGCGGGTTCTTGCCGAACAGCAACACCGCCGCATTCTTCAATTGTCCCTCTGCGTCGAACAATCCCAACGATTCCAGCACCCTCCGCGCGTCCGTCCGCCACCGCGATGTCCCCAGCCGCCTCGCTTCCGTCGCCTTTTCAGTGAAGTACCGCACCGCCCCCCGATCGATGTCTTCAATTCCGGCCCCTTCGCAAGGCATGTCATCCCACGATCTCCCCATCTTGCGCAGGATAAACTGTTGCAATGCGATGCCCGTCAATTCCTGCTTGGTCGTCCCCGACCGGTAGTGACAAACTCCGTGGTAGAGCACCGGCACGGGACTCGCCTTCACCCGGACATCCAGCGTATCGCGCCCCTCGCGGACCACGAGGTCCACGTCCGCCACGATGCCCAGCAACGAAACCACCTTGTTCGGAATGTCCTCCAGCAGCTTCCGCGCGTTTCCCACCCCCACGGCCTTCCCGCTGTCGTCCACGCCCACCACCAGCGTCCCACCCTGCGCATTCGCAAACCCGCACAATTCCTTGAGAAATTCGTCACGCCAGGCGCGCTTGAACTCCACCAGCTGCGATTCCTGATTCGGACTTGCGCTCAGCTTTCGCCATCTAGGCAACGGGATGGGATTCTTGCCAGTTTCCGCGCTCACCATGCCCAATCTCCTAACGCTGATCTCATCATTCCGACATCCAAGTCACATATTCTAATCCCCGCCGTACGAATACGTCTTGAAGTACAGCTGGATGTCCGTCACGCCCTTTCCATCCCGCTCCCCGTTGGCTTGCTTCTGGCCATAGATGAAACGGTTGATGCCCTCCTCCGGGTCGGCCAGCAGCGACCGGCCGGGGATGATGAGCACCCATTCGGAATTCCACACTGACCGCCCCACCAGCCGCGCGTTGCTGCACAGCTCGTCATCGCTGAACGTTCCCTTGTCGTGGTGCGCGCGGAAGGCCGGATGCCGCCGCCGTTCGGCGCTGCGGGTCACGGGGTCGCCCGCCTCGCCGATGTCGAACGCCAGGGGCATCGCCTGGTCGAACACCGTCCACGTCCGCAGGCTCGTCCGCGTCCGGTCGGCCCCGTTGACCACCGTGTCCACGCCCGCCGGCACCAGGTACACATTCGGCGTGTTCGCCAGCCCCCCGCCGGTGGCTGAATTGGTGTTGAACGCATTGTTGTAGCCGCTGAACCACACCCCCACGGCCCGAATCCGCGTCGACAGCCACGTCGGGTCGTAGAAGTTGTCCCCGCCGCCAACCGGCCAGCCGAAGAAGTTATGCCCCGCCGTGATCTCCCCGTGGAACGGGATCACCAGCCCCGGCCCCGCGTTCGTGCCCGCCCCGTACGGCACGCAATACCGCCGATAGGCGTCCACCTGGCCGAGGTCGTTCGTATAGCACAACGCCAGCGCATCCTGCCATGACTTGGCCGATTCCGCATCCGCGCTCGAAATGCGGAACAGCTCCCGGCGCAGCGAGAAGCGCGTCGTCGCCGAGTCCGGGTTGTTGATGCCCCAGCGAGGCTTGACGACATCCCAGTCCGCCTTCAGGCGCGCCAAGGCGTCGGCCAGACCGCCGTCGCCCTCCGCGCCCGCCGTCTGCGGCTCCTCGTCCGCGAACGGCCCCAGCGTCCGCGCCCGCACGATCTTTTCGAGGAACCGCGACGCCGCCGTGTCCCCCGTCCCCGCGTCCAGCAGCCCCGTCTCGTAGTCGTAGGCCATCGCCGCCCGCCAGGCCGCCTGCGCCGCCCGCTCCAGCATCCCCGAATACCGCTGCATCGCCTCGTTCCGATACGTCCGGTACATCATGTCCGCATAGCGCGCCCCCTCCAGCCGCTGGGCGATCCGGTTCCGCGCCATCGCCCGATCCTCCAGCACCCGCTCCCCTTCCGCCTCCAGCGCCGCCACCCGCTCCATCGCCGCCTGCATCGCCGTTAGCCGCGCTTCCAGCTCCCGGATCAGCGGATACTGGTCCGCCAGGTCCCCAAGGAACTGGATCGCCGACTTCTGCACCCCAGCCAGCGCCGTGTTTTGGGCAATCTCGTCCTTCAAATCGATGATTTTCTTCTCACGTTGCAGGTTATCCGACTCACCGGCCCCGCGAATCACCACCGCCCCAATCTTCGAAATGGTCCACACGATGGAGGCAGCCGTCTCCAACACCGCTTTTGCAGCGTCTGATTGCACCCCGCCGAGGGCGGTCAGGATCAATGACGGTACCCCGTCCTTGAGAGCCTCGGCCGTCACTTCCACGGTGTCCGTGTACAAATCGCAGAAATCAGCGGTGAATTCCGTCGCCACCCGAACTGTCTCGTTCTTTTTCTCCCATTCGGCAATCTGCTCCTCGTCGTTCAGCGTCTGGAAGGCGACGGCCGCATCGATCTGGAACATCGTGTACTCGTCCTTCAAGCCCGCCTGGCGGTTCTGGAGTTCGGTCACACCCTTGAGGAACGCATAATACGACTCCACGAAGTCATACATCGCCGCCTGAATCTCCCCCTGGGCCCGTCGACGCCCCGTCCAGCCCTCTGGCTTGAGCTGCAAGCCGGCGGCATTCAACGTCCGTGTGAGGGTCACGAGTCCATTGGTGGAATAAGTGATGCCGTTTGTGTAGGACGGTGCAAGATCCTCGAACGAGTTCTTCCACAAGTTCACGTCGTAGAGGTCGTAGGAGGTGTTGGTGGTGGCATTGAAGCTATTGGTGTTTGCGGCAAATTCCTTTACATCCACCGTGACGGATGTGTCGCCGGTCGGCACCGGACCGTACACCTGATCGAGGTCGAGAATCATGTAGTTGATCAGGTCCGGCCCGTCGTAGCCCTGCGCGTAGCTCCCGCTCGGCCCGATGTCATCCGCGTAGGGATAGCCGTAGATTTCGATCAGCCGGTACTTGAGCGCGATTTCCTCCTGCTGCGCCGCGGACACCGCCTCCGTCGCGGAGTCATACTGCTTGCGCAGCGCCGCGCTGGCCTCCTGCGCCGACGAGAAGGTCGCCTTCGCGCTCTGCAAAGCTCCAAGCGCCCGCTCGTAAGCCTGCTCGAAATGCCCCTTGCCCGCGTCCAGCTCCGACGCGCTGATGTCGAACGGGATCGTGTTCTCGTCCAACCCCAGCGGATTCATCCCGGCATCCGCGCGATCCAGCCGCGACTGGATGTCCCCCAGCGCCGCCGCCACCTCCCCGATGGCTTGCACGTGGTCGCGGTCGATGACGTTCAGCCCCGTCGCCGGCGCATCGTCGGCGCCCACCTGCATTAGATTCGTCACCGTGTCCAGTAGCAGCGAGTTCGCCACGGCCCAGTCGAAGTAGGCCCCCTGCCCGGCGCGCGCCGCCCAGCCGTCCACGTCCCAGCACCGGTTCGTGTCCGTGTCCTGAGTCCAGCGCTCCAGCCCCTTCGCGCCGAACACGTAATCCCGGCGGGCTGTCAGCCCCACGACATCGGCCCCCGTGCACGCCTTCGCCGCCGCCGCCAGCGCAAACGCCTCCTCGTCGAAGTAGTCCACGCCCACCGTTGCATTCCCCACCAGCGTCGCGCCAGGGATCGTATTCCACCCGAAGTTCGTGTAAGCCAGTAGCGTGTAGTACGGTGCCAGCGCCGAGAGGTAGTGTCCCCATGCGTCGCCGTGCCCCTGCGGATACATCCGCTTGGCGTCCTCCGGGCCGATGTTCCCCGTCGTGTTGGTCGCCACGCCCTTGATGTTGTAGTTGCACGCATACGCCACCTCGCCCCCGTCGATCCCGTACGTATAGTTCCAGATCAGCCGGTTGTAGACCGGCGTGACCGTCACCGCCGGGCTCCGCGAGTCATCCCGGCCGCGCAGGAGCGCCAACTCCTCCTCCAGCAAGCTCCCCACCTGGTTCTGGAAGCAGAACAGCGTCGTGTCCAGCGCCCCGTACTCGTCGAACCAGCCCTCCGTGTTGGGGTGGATGGCGACCGTCGGGTCCATCGCGTCCGCGTACGCCTCATTCCCCAGCGCCATGTACAGCTTGTTCAGACGCGTCGCCGCGAACAGCAACGAGTCGTTGCAGTTCGGGTCTGTGTTACCGGCGTCGAGCGACAGCGACAGCGCCCGGTTCATGACCGTCTGATAGATCTGGATCAGCCCCGCCTCGTTCACCGCGTCCTCGTTCAGCGCCACCGCCCCCTCGTAGGGCGGCCCGCACTGTTCGATGATGCTCTGCGCCAGGCCCGGCTCGTACTCCGCCATGTCGCTGAAACGCTGGTCGTAGGGATTGAGCGCCGTCATCACCCGCTCGATCCATCCCGGCGCCAGCGTGCTCACCCACGGACTCCAGGCGTTCCCCGACGGTCCCTTCCCGTCCACCCGCCGGTATCGCACCGCGAAATAGTGGTCCGACAGCATGAACAGCGTTCCCGCCCCCGTTCCGCTCTCGATGGTGACCGACGCCGCGCCGTTGCTCGTGCCCGCCGCGAAGTACGGCGTCCATTCCTCCTTCGGATCGCTTGGCTCGTTCCCCGCCGACGGTACGTTCCACCGCCAGTCGAACTCGTAGTTCCCCGCCTCGCCGCCGAAATCGTCGGGATAGACCAGCGTCAGCTTCTCCTCCAGCGCATTGTCCGGCTCGATCACATCCAGATACTGCGCACCCCAGAGGTTCGTCGACACTCGCAGGATCTGCAAGCTCACCGGGAGCCCCGGCGACACGCGCCCCGTGTTCGTGCTGTTGTTGAACGCCAGCGTCACATACCCGTGCGCGTTCTTGTTCGTGGGCGGCGCGCTCGACAGCGCCGCGTTCACGTAGGCGTCGTTCGCCTTGACCGGCGTATTCTCCGACAGAGGAAGACCCTTCACCGCAGTCTCCCAGGCCGTCTTGGCCGACGCGCTCAGCCCGTCGCCCAGCGCCAGCAGGCCTGCCCGCTCGGGTCCCGTCAACCAGTTCGGCAGCACATACGGCGTCCCCGTCAGCGGCGCATGCAACATCCCCTCCAGAACCAGCTGCCCGCCCGTGCCCCGGTTCGGATCGTAGTACAGGCGCTCCTCCAGCGCCGGCGACACGTCCCCGAACCGATACCTCGGGCTCGTGACCTCCTTCCGCGCCTTCCCCGCCGCCGTCAGCTCGTCCACCACGGACTTATCCAGGTTCTGCGCCTTCTCGATGGCCGGGTCGTAGAGCACCACGCTCGGACTATCCTTCAGGGCCTCCGACTGCTGATAGATCACATCCACGCTCGCCTGGTTCCAGATGTCCGGCAGCCCGCCGCTCGCCTCCGCCAGCGTCTGCGCCACCGCCATCTCCGGCACGTTCACCGGCCAGTCCACGGAGTAGAGGACATTCGTCGGCGTCCCCGTCAGGCCGCCATCCGTGGAGTCCGTCGGGAACCACGGCAGCTCCGTCCCAGGTGCCGGCTGCGACTTCGCCTCCGGGAGACAGAACCCAGCCTGCGCCGGGTAGAAGAATTGCATCAGGATGTTGGTTCCATTGCCGTCATCCCCGGCCGCCTTCGCCCACCACGTCAGCTTCCGATCCCTCCAGCCAGGCCCCGCGCTGTTGGTCGTCTTTTCGCAGCCCGCCCAGGCCGACAGCGGCATCGGCGGAGTCACCGCCGCCCCCGCCTGCGTGGCATATTCGAACTTGTACTGCTCGTTCGTCCGCACCACGTGGAAGACCGTCATCGTCGGCTTCCCGTCCGCATCTTCCGTGTCCACCAGCACATACGGCTCGCTGTCGCCCACGTTGAGGTCATTTCGCAGTGCGTAGACCGTGCCCCCCATCACCACCGCGTGTTCCTCGTTCGGATTGAACCCCGCCGCGTCCTTCCGGTTCTGCCAGTACAGCGTGGCCTCCCCCGCCCCCAGCGACGTCCCATCGCTCCCCTTCCCCGACGCGATCACGATCTCCGGCGCATCCGTCGGCCAAACGCTCTCGTAGTGCAGCGGCAGCGAGGGATAGTGCAGCGGATACGGCATCTCCCCGTTGTTCCGCGACGGCCGGCTCCACCAGATCTCGAATGCGTTGGTGTTGACCGCAAACAGCGCGGATTGCGGATCCGATGCCCATTCCCCCGGATAGTCGTACGTCCCCACGTTGTACGCCGTCCCCGAATACACAAACCCCGGATACGCCGCCAGATCCTTCAGATGCGAGTGGTCCGCCAAATGGAACGACGCGATCCACTTCGGCTCCCCGTACAGCGTCCCGTACGAGCCATCCACCGTGTCGTGGATGTGCCGCCCAGCCCCTTCGTTCATCGGATAGCATTCCAGCAGCCCTGTCTGCGCCGTCCGGATGCTCTTCTTCATGTTGGCCTTGATCTCCGTCCCGGTCCGCGCCACGCCCCAGTACCGCACCTCGTCGATGCGTCCGCCGAAGTACGCCCCCGTCTTCAGCGATCGCCCGATCTGGATGTGCCGCGTCTTCCCCTTGTCCTGCATCTCGATCGACGAACCGTCCAGCTCCCCTGCCAGCTCCCCGTCCACATACAGCGCCATCATCCCCTCCTCCGACCGCGTTCCCGCCAAGTGGTGCCACGTCTTCCGCACCTTACCCGGCACCTCCCCCACCAGACGCCGCAGCGGCGTCTCGAAGTAGGCCTTTCCGTCCTTCGTGTAACCCAGCTCCCAGGCCAGGTCGTCGAACTCGTCGGCATCGCTCCCGTAGTGGCTCGCCACCGGGTGCTCCGTCCCGTCGTTCCGCCCAAGATATGCCCACGCCTCCACGGTGAACGGCGGATTCTTTCCCTTCATCTTCGTTTCGTGCGTCCCCTCCCCGTAGTCATCCTCGCCATCGAAGTCCGTCACGTAGTTCTCGTCGCTGAACGGCAGGATCTCCTTCCCGATCGGCCACTTCATGCTGGTGGGATCGAACTCCGCAGGGTCGTCGTTCCGCACCCCCCGCACTGGTTCGTGCCAAAGGTTGCTGGGCGACGAGTAACGCATCAGCGCCAGCCCCGGAGCCCGGAAAGCCAGCGCCGTGTTGCCGCTCGCCAGCATCGCGTTCACAGCCTCCTTCTTCGGCTCTTCCTCCGTCGCCTGGCTCGCGATTTCCACGCTGAAGCCACTCGGCAGGAGCGGACGTGCCGCCTGCACCCCGTTCGTCCCGGCGTCGTGCACCACCCGGATGGCGTCCGCCGGCCACTCGATCTCGTACCAGTCCACCTCGAACGGCCACGTCACCCCGCGCGCGTCCGTGTGCTCCCAGTAGACTTCCGCGTCCCAGGGCGACTCCTCCGTCGAACGGATGGCATAGAGCCAGTTCCGCCTGTCCTTGAAGGCGCTGTTGGCATCCACCATGAACATCTTGTCGCCCGTGCCCCCCCCGCTGATTCCCGCTGTCACTTTGGGTACCAGGTCTTCCGTCCCGTAGTAGCGGTCCACCGGCAGCAACCGGTCCCCCACTTCCGCCGCCACGCGCTCCACCGTCGGCGCCAGCACCTGGATCGGCTGCACGCCCAGCGACTTCTCGTATTTGCCGTCCTCGTAGTATTCCAGCAGGAAAATTCCCTCGACGCCTTCCGCCCGCAGGCACTGCGACCCCTCGTACGCCTCGATCCACACGCCGTCCGTGTAGTTCGTGCTCGTCACCGCGTTTGTCCCCGTCACGTCCCAGTTCGTCACGACCGTCTGAGTCGGTGCCTTCACGTAGTTGTTGTAGTGTAGCGTCACGTATACCTGCTGGTTGTTTGCGCTGAGGTAGACCTCAGGCGCATTGTACGGAGCTTCCGTCCAGTAGATGCGCGACGGCCGGTTCGTCGGCACCGACGCCACCGTGTACACCACCGACTGCTCCACCCCCTGCCACTGGATCTCGATGTTGCCCCCCGTCGCCGCCACCAGCTCATCCCGCGAAGGCAGCCAGATCGCGCTCCCCGTCGCGTTGATCCAATAGGCCTCGTCGTTGTTTCCCACGCGCACCGACACGAAATTCGTTGGCGGCACCCCCCGGATCGCCCCGTCCGGCGGCGGAATCACGTCCCCCAGCCCGTACTGCGCGATATCCGACTCCAGCGGCTGCCCGTATGCGAAATACGTCATCACCAGCCCCCCGTCCGCGGTCGCGAACGTCACATCCGACGTCTCCCCCGTGTTCGGATCCGTCCAGCGGTTCGTCGCCCCGCCCGCGGGAAACGACACCAGCCCCGCCCCCCCCGCGTAGTACTCCGACTCCGTGTCCGGCACCTCGTCCGCGAACCACTGCATCCCGAACTGCGTCGTCAGCTGCGGCGTCATCCCCTCCCCTAGCGCCCATCCCGCCGCGCACGCCGCCGCCATCGCCCAAATCGCCAGCTTCTTCATCCGCACACCCTCCAATCCAAGAATCTCGCAAATCCCATCCTCAGTTCACCCGCATGATGTACTGCAACGCCCGATACGGCGGCAGATTCTCGTGCGCCTGCCCCCCGCCTTCCGCCCCGGAGGAAACTGTCTTGTCGCCGTGCCAGACGGAGTCGTTCTCGTCGGCCCCGCTCGCGGCGTCCCGGTTGCCGTCATCGCGCAACTCGTAGCCATGCGAGTGCTTCGGCAGATGTTTCGTTTCGAGCGTCACCGTCGCCGCTCCGCCCGTGGCCCCGACCGCGTACTGGCCGCCCGCCCCCACCGGGAACCGCCCGCGCAGGTCCGGCGTCCCGTTCTCCCCGTCGCAGAACGCCCAGCCCTCCGGGGGCTGATCGGAACTCCCGAACCACAAGATGATGCTCCCCACCGGCATGGCCCCGACCCCCGTGAAGCTCCCGGCGCGCAGCCCCCCGCCCATCGTCGCATCCCCGCCCACCGACAGCCCGTCCCGGACCTTCACCGCGCCGGCCGACACCGCATCGCCCCCCGACAGGCTCCCCGCCGTCGTCACGCCCGACACCGACAGCGAATTCGCCGCCTCGAAATCCTCCCGCGCCCCCGCCGCCACCTCCGCGAACATCGCGTAGGGACTCGCCGCGACCGCCGCCCGCGGCACCATCGCCGAACCATGCTCCGAGAGCGAGCATTCAATCCAGCAGGTCGTTCCCACCAGCACCTCTTTCAGAGGGGTTTCCGGCGTCCCCTCCAGCGCCGGCAGCGCATCGCTCAGACGCACGCCGAAATGACCGTCCGCATCCAGCAACGTCGTGACCTGCCGCCCCCACAGCACATCACCGCCCTCGGCCTCGCCATAGAGCCGCACCTCCAGCGTCTGCTCCCCCGTCACCGGCTTCCCGTTGTCATCCGCGATCCGCCCGCCCCACTCCCATTCCATAGCCGTATCCGCGCCGCTCTCCGCCATCGGGGCCGCCCAGAAACCGTCCGCCTTGATGAGGTGCCTCGCCCCCCACGCGCCCGCCGCGCACCCCAGAACCGCCATCGCCATCCCAATCGCCACTCTCTTCATCTCAACCCTCCAAACCACCAAACGTACAACCTCTCAACCACCAAACCACTAAATTTCCAACCACCAAACCACCTAACCACCTAACTACCAAACCACCTAACCACCAAACTAATTCACCCTCATGATGAAGCACACCGCATAATACGGCGGCCTGTTCTCGTGCGCCTCCCCGCCGCCGGTTTCATCGGTGGACCCGTTCTTGTGCTTGCCGCTCGTGCTATTCTGCCACCAGTCGCTGTGGTGCCACCCTCCCACGTAGTGGAACGTCCGGTCGCTCGCCGTCCGATACGAATGCTTGTGCTTCGGCATCTGCGCCGTCGTCAGCGCCACGGAATCCGCCCCCCCCGTCTGCCCATACGCATACCCCTCCGCCCCTCCAACCCCCACCAGGAACCGATCTGTCAGGTCCGGCGTCCCGTTCTCCCCGTTGCAAAGCGCCCACCCCGTGGGAATGTGCGCCGAGTCCATCCACATCGCGATGCTCCCGACCGGCGCCAGCCCGTCCCCTTCGAAACGCGCCGCCGTCACATCCCCCGACACCTCCACCGCCGCCCCGTCGTCCTGCCAGTCCGCCCCGTCCGACACTTCCAGGCTGTCGAACGACGCCCCCGCCCCGAACTGCACCCGGTCCGCCACCGCCAGCGCGTTCGACACCGACAAGTTCCCCGTCACCGGAAACGACAGCGGCGACCGCCGCGCCCACCGCGCCAGCAGCACCTGCGGCACCGACGTGAACTCCACCCGCGGCGCGATGGCCCCGCCGTGCCCCGCCACCTGCACCTCCAGGAAACGCTCCGGCTCCGCGAACGCGTCGATCAGGTCGTCCTCCCCGTCCAGCCATGCCTGGAATACCCCGCCCGACGCACACCAGACATCCACGTCCTTGCTCCACAGCGGATCCCCGCCGGACGGATCCCGGAACACCCGGAACGTCGCCGTCTGATTTCCGCTCAGCCCCCCCGTCACCGGGTCGCTCAGCACCCCCTGGTACGCAATCCCCCGCGGCACCACTTCCGCCGCCTCGTCCCCCCACGCCATCCCCGCCGCCAGCATCCCCGCCGCCATCCAAATCGCCACTCTCTTCATCTCAACCCTCCAATCTCAACATCCCAAAAATCCCAAGAATCCCAGCCATTCCATCCTCACTTCACCCGCATGATGTAATACACCGCAAAAAACGGCGGCCTGTTCTCATGCGGCTCATCCCCGCCGGCCTCCCCCGTCGTCGCATCCGTGTAGTACCGCCAGATGTGCCCGTCGTGGTTTTGCACCAGGAACCAGGTCCCCTGCCCGTCGCCGGACGGATACACATATCCGTGGGAATGCGACGGGATCTGATCCGTCGTCAGCTTCACGCTCGCCGCGCCCCCCGTCGAGTTCACATCGTGTCCGTCGCCGGCCCCCATCACGAACAGCCCGCGCAAATCCGGCGTCTGGACGCCTTCCACGATGTTCCCATCGCAAATCGCCCATCCGGTCGGAATATCCGCCCGCGTCCACGCCAGGATGCCCCCCACCGGCACCACCCCCTTCGCCTCGTTCGGCTTCCCCGCAGGAACCGTCACCTTCCCCGTCACCGACATGCTTCCCGCCGTCGCCCCGCCCGACGTCACCGTCAGACTGTCCACCTTCCCCGTCCCCGCCGTCACCGCCCCCCTCAGATCCGCGTCATCGGCCACCGAAAGCGTCCCGCCGACCTCGAACCCTCCGTCCCCTCCTCTCAGCGTGTACTGCGCCTGGAACGCATACGGCGCCGTCGGCACCCGCATCCTCGGCTGAAGCGTCCCGATGCCTTCCACTTCCAGCTCGAAATACCGCGCCGTCCCCTGGAACGAGTCGCAGAGCTTCTCCTCCGCAGGAGTCCCCAGCTTCGACCCGCCGTCGTCCAGCACCAGGTTGAACGTCCCGTCCGACGTGCACGTCACGGGGAACTCCCGCGCCCACACCAGCGTCCCTCCCTCCGCCGCGTCATACAGCCGGAACGCCACATGCTGGATGCCCGTCAGCGGCGTCGCCGCCCCCTCCGACACCCTCGCCAGGCGCGCCTGGAAATTCATCGTCCCCGGCACGATCCCTCCCACGTCCTCCCCCCACGCCGCCACCGCCAGCGCCAGCACCATCGCCCCCGCCACCATCAATTTCTTCATCCTTCTCATCTCCAGTCTCCCTTCCATCCCTTCAATCCAAAGCATCTCTTCCATCCCGTCATTCCCCGTTCTCCCGCTTCCCCGCCCGCCCGTACAGGTCGCCGTCGATTTCAATGCCCAGCACATTCCGGCTCCACCCGTTCTCCACCGTCTTCCGTACATAGAACAACGCCTTCGCCACATCCCCCTTGCATTTGTCGATGATGAGCATGTGGTGGCCCCAAGGAACTCGCACCAGCAAATCGGCCACAAGCCACGGGATATTTTGGTTTCCTTCGTGTGTTCCCTCCCGCGTGGCAGGCATCGGCAAGCGGTCAGCAACTTGCTGACCTGCGGCCACACCCGCATACAAACGATAAAAATATCCGCTGTATTTCAAACTGGAGGGAGACAGGCCCCGCGCATCCGGCAAAACGGTTTTCAAATCCGCGCTCAGCACCCTATAGAACTCGTTGCCCAACCGGCTTTGCGCATACCTCGCACTGATATCCCGCCCCAGCACCCAATAAAACTCCAGCAACGCGGCGTTCACCGACACCGCCGCCTTGATCTGCGTCGCCCGGTAGCGCTTCTTCAGCGCCCCGATCCATTCGAAATATTCGCCGTTCTTTTCCAGCTCGCTCATCCCGCGCACCCCATCCGTCCCGTCACTCCCCGCCCCCGGCCACCAGCTCGGCCCCGTCGACCACCTTTTCCAGCGCAAACCGCCCCTTCACCACGATGTCATCCGCCCGCAGCCCCGTCAGCGTCTCCTGATACGTGCCGCTCACCGCCGAGGACGAATCCGCCAGACGATTCCCCCCGTCCTCCGATTCGGCCTCCTCCTCCACCGCCATCGAGATCGCCCGCGTCACGTCCTTCGACTCCACCGGCCCGTCATACGACTCGAACTGCCCGTTCTTGTTGTCGAAAAGCGGATGATACCGATGCAAAAAA
>JAEEGL011964602.1_pt1 | contig 17189 bp, 14 predicted proteins | sample 9134231 | NCBI WGS metagenome assembly JAEEGL01 (sample SAMN16246548, study PRJNA631951) | gut metagenome | biome: gut microbiome; feature: rumen; material: fiber-attached | host: Bos | place: Iran: Karaj | collected 2018-10
GTTGACAGAAGGAATAGACGGCGATATAATATGAAAAAGGTAATACAAGCTACAAGAAACAGGAGGCTGTTATGGCTATTACACAGATCAAACGCCAGAATGTCAGCGAACTCGTGTTCGACCAGATGAAAGAGATGATCGCCAGCGGCGAATGGGCGCCCGGCTCTAAAATCGAGTCTGAAAATGAGCTGTCCGCACAGTTCGGCGTCAGCCGCGTCACGGTTCGCAGCGCCATCCAGAAGCTCTCCAGCCTCGGGCTGGTGGAGAGCCGGCACGGGGAGGGCACCTACGTGTGCAAGCTGGACGGCTCCCAGGCCTTCAACTCCATGATACCCATGATCGTGCTCTCATCTCAGGACCGGGAAGCGCTGCACGAGCTGCGCGTCATTGTAGAGGTCGGCTCCAGCCGTATCGCGGCAGAACGCATCACGGAAGAACAGGTCCGGGAACTGCGTGCCACCGTGGAAGCCATGCAGGAACACGAAGCGGACCCGGAAGCGGCTGCCGCAGACGATATGGCATTTCACAAGGGGATCGCCATGGCGACGGGCAACCCGTATATCCAGCAGATCTTTGAGATCATTGAAACGAATTTTGCCCGGTACCTGGTGGAGAACGTCCATCATATCGGCGCATCCTCCGGAGTTTACTACCACGGAAAAATCTGCGATGCGCTGGAGAGCAGGAATCCGGATCTGGCGGAACAGCTGATGCTGGAGCACCTGAATGTGACCCGTGAAACCATGCGGAACTCGCTGGGGAACAAGGAATGAAAAAAGCGGTTCTGATTCCGGACTCCTTTAAGGGCACGATGACCTCCCTGGAGATCTGCCGGATCATGGAGCAGGCCATCCTGACCCGCTTTCCCGAGGTGGAAGTCGTTTCCGTCCCTGTGGCAGACGGCGGAGAAGGAACCGTAGAGGCATTCCTCACTGCTCTGGGCGGGGAGAAGATCACCGTAACGGTGCAGGGACCGCTCGGAGAACCTGTGCAGGGATTCTACGGACTGCTGGAGGATACCGCATTCCTGGAGATGGCCGCGGCAGCGGGGCTTCCCCTGACCGAGGGAAATCTGCATCCGGAACTGGCTTCCACCTTTGGGGTGGGGCAGCTCATGGTACATGCGGCGGAACATGGCGCTCGGAAACTCATTGTGGGCCTTGGCGGAAGCGCCACCACAGACGGAGGCTGCGGTGCGGCCGCGGCGGCCGGAGTCCGTTTCCTGGACGGGCAGGGCAGGCCCTTTGTGCCCACAGGCGGAACGCTGAAGAACATTGCCTCCATCGATGTCTCCGGTCTGCATCCCGCACTGCGGAACGCAGAGATCCGGACAATGTGTGATATTGACAATCCGATGACCGGCCTCCGAGGTGCAGCGCATGTGTTTGCCCCGCAGAAGGGAGCGGATCCTTCTGCTGTTGTTCGTCTGGATGAGGGACTGAGCCACCTGGCTGAAGTCGTGAGACGGGATCTGGAGATGGAAATAGAGACCGTCCCCGGGGCCGGCGCGGCCGGCGGTATGGGCGGCGGCATGCTTGCCTTTTTCGGGAGCGGTCTGGAAATGGGCATCAAGGTAGTGCTGGACACAGTCCGGTTTGACGATCTGATCCGGGATGCCGATCTCATCTTTACCGGAGAAGGAAAGCTGGACAGCCAGAGCCTGGGCGGCAAAGTCGTGATCGGTGTAGCCCGAAGGGCAAAAGCCCAGGGCGTACCCGTTCTGGCCGTTGTCGGAGACATCGAGGATCCTGTGGAAGAAGCATATAAGGAGGGTGTCTCCGGCATTTTCAGCATCAACCGTGTGGCGGTGCCGTATGCACAGGCAAAACCCCGCGCAAAGGAGGACCTGTACCGGACCATGGACAATCTGTGCCGGTTTATGTGCTCCATGAACTTTTAAAGTCACAGCGGAGCGGCTGCTGCCGCCCCGCTGTTCAATATATTGCCGTGGTAATGCTTGACAAATCACCGTAGCTTCGCTAATATATAAGTATGATGTAATACAACTACAAAAGCGTGAAAGGAGCTTTCTGATGAACGAATCCATCCATAAGTATTTCAAGGTCGGTACCATCCAGTGGATGAGCTACCCAAAGAGCGCCCCCATGGACTCTCTGAAGGCTATCTGCAGGGACGACTATTTTGACGCCATCGAACTCAAGGGCTATGGCGAGGACAATGAGAAGGCCAAGGCCCTGCTGGATCAGAGCCACCTGAAGGTCTGCTACGGTGCCCAGCCCCGGCTGCTGAGCACGGGCCTGAACCCCAATGACGTGGACGAGGAGGGAAGACAGAAGGCGGAAGCTACGCTGATCGAGGGGATCGACGAGGCCGAGTATCTCGGCGCGGGCGGCATCGCTTTTCTGGCAGGAAAGTGGGCTCCCGAAACAAAGGAACTGCAGTATCAGCAGCTCCTGAAGACCACCAGGAATCTCTGCGACTACGCCGCGAAAAAGGGCATGATGATCGAGCTGGAGGTCTTTGACTTTGACATGGACAAGGCCGCCCTCATCGGTCCGGCGCCGTACGCCGCAAAGTTTGCCGCGGACATGCGCACCACCCACAACAACTTCGGCCTTCTGGTGGACCTGAGCCACTTCCCCACCACCTATGAGACCAGCCAGTTTGTGGTCCGTACTCTCCGGCCGTATATCACCCATTTCCACTTCGGAAACGCTGTAGTAAAACCCGGCTGCGACGGCTACGGCGACCTGCACCCGCGTTTCGGCTATCCCAACTCCGCCAACGACACGCCGGAGCTTGTGGACTATCTGCGCGTACTGAAGGAAGAGGGCTTCTTCAATGAGGAGAATCCCTATGTGCTGAGCATGGAGGTCACCCTGCGTCCCGGCGAGGATGAGGAGATCGTACTTGCCAACACCAAGCGGGTGCTCAACAGAGCATGGGCTCTTGTATAAGGAGGAACTGCTGTGAAAATCGTAATTCTGGACGGATATACCGAGAATCCCGGCGATCTGAGCTGGGAGGGACTGGAACAGCTCGGCGAGCTGACAGTCTATGACCGCACGCCCTATGTGGAGGATGAGATCATCCGGCGGATCGGGGACGCGGAGATCGTCTTTACCAACAAGACCCCCATTTCCAGAAATGTCATCGACGCCTGCCCGGGCATGAAGTTCATCTCCGTGCTGGCGACAGGATACAATGTCGTGGACTATCAGTATGCCGCAGAGAAGGGCATTCCGGTAACGAACGTTCCTGCCTACGGCACAGCGTCCGTGAGCCAGTTCTCCATTGCGCTGCTGCTGGAGATCTGCCACCACATCGGCCATCACAGCCAGTCTGTCCTGGAGGGCAACTGGGAGAACTGCCAGGATTTCTGCTACTGGGACTATCCCCTCATTGAGCTGGAGGGAAAGACCATCGGCATCATCGGCTTCGGCCGCATCGGCCAGGCGGAAGGCCGCATTGCCAAGGCACTGGGAATGAAGGTCATTGCGTACGATGTCTATGAGAGCGACGCGGGGCGCGCCATCGGAGAATATGTGACGCTTGAAGAGCTGTTTGCCCAGGCTGACGTGGTGAGCCTGCACTGCAATCTGACTCCGGAGAACACGGGGATCATCAACCGGGACAATATTGCGAAAATGAAAGACGGCGTGATCCTGATCAACAACGCCCGCGGACAGCTGGTGGTGGAGCAGGATCTGGCCGATGCGCTGAACTCCGGAAAGGTGGCGGCGGCCGGCCTTGACGTGGTTTCCACGGAGCCCATCAAGGGGAACAACCCGCTGCTGGGCGCGAAGAACTGCATCATCACCCCGCATATCTCCTGGGCTCCCAAGGAGAGCCGCCAGCGGATCATGGACTGTGCCGTGGAAAACACGAAAGCCTATATTGCAGGCAAGCCGGTCAACGTGGTCAATATGTGAGCAGGAGGGGAAGACTATGCCTCTGACAAAAGAGAGAGTTCAGGAACTGACCGCCCTGTGCAGACAGTTCCGGATCGACGTATTAAAAGCCGTCAACAGGATTCAGAGCGGGCACTGCGGCGGTTCGCTGTCCTCCTGTGAGATCCTGACGCTCCTGTATCAGGAGAGAGCCAATCTGAATCCCGCGGATCCCGGGGATCCCGGACGGGACCGGATCGTGCTGAGCAAGGGGCACGCAGCACCCATGCTCTATATCAACCTGGCGCACAGGGGCTTTTTCCCGGAGTCCGATATGGGCACGCTCCGCGCCTTCGGCAGCCATCTGCAGGGACATCCTTCCATGCACACCCCGGGCGTGGAGATGCCGGCAGGCCCGCTGGGCATCGGCCTTGGCGCCGCCCAGGGCATGGCGCTTGGACTGAAGCTTCAGAACAGTCCCGCCCGTGTCTATGCCGTTCTCGGTGACGGCGAGATCAACGAGGGCACCATCTGGGAGACCGCCATGTCCGCCGCCAAGTACGGACTTGACAATCTCACAGCCATTCTGGACTACAACAAGGTGCAGCTGGACGGCACCAATGAAGAGATCATGCCGCTGGGAGATGTGGAAGCCAAATGGGCATCCTTCGGATGGAACGTGATCCGCTGTGACGGCCACGACATTGCAGCTCTGGACGCTGCGCTGGACCAGGCGCTGGAGTGCAGGGGAAAACCCACCATAATCATTGCCGACACCATCAAGGGCAAAGGCGTCTCCTTCATGGAAGGACAGAGCGCCTGGCACGGCGCGCCTCTTCCCGATGACAAGCTGGCAATTGCACTGAAAGAACTGGAGGGCTGAACCATGGCAAAAGCAATTCGTGAGATCTATGGAGAGACCCTGGCGGAACTGGGCAATACCATGAAGAACCTGGTGGTACTGGACGCGGACGTGGCCGGTTCCACCAAGAGTGCCATTTTCGGCAAGGCCCATCCGGACCGCTTCTTCGATATGGGCATCGCGGAGGCCAATATGGCCGCAACCGCCGCCGGCATGGCAACCACAGGCCTTGTTCCCTTTATCAACACCTTTGCGGTATTTGTGACATCCGCCTCTCTGGTGGCGCTGCGCGGACAGATCTGCTACGGCAACCTCAACGTCAAGCTTGGCGGCGCCTATGCAGGCATGTCCGACGCAAGGGACGGCGCCACGCACCATGCGCTGGAGGACCTGGCCGTGACCCGCAGCCTGCCGAACATGCGTATCCTGTCGGTATGCGATGCCGCGGAGACCCGTTGGGCAACCAGAACAGCCGCGGAGCTGGAGGGACCCGTATATATCCGTCTGAGCCGGGAGGCCATGCCGGACCTCTACGCACCGGACCATGTGTTCACCTTCGGCAAGGCGGAGATGCTGCGGGAGGGAACGGACGCCACGATCATCGCCACGGGCCTGCCTGTTCACAACTCTCTGGCGGCGGCGGAGCAGCTGGCGGCGGAGGGAATATCTGTCAGCGTGCTGGATATGCATACCATTAAGCCGCTGGACACCGAAGCGATCCTGGCAGCGGCTGACCGCGGTCCCGTCATCACGGTAGAGGAGCACAACATCATCGGCGGCCTGGGAAGCGCTGTGGCTGAGGTGCTTGCGGAGGCAGGAAAGGGCAGGCTGATCCGGGTCGGAATCCGGGATACCTTCAGCGAGACCGGCGACTACCCGTCCCTCCAGAAAAAATACGGCATCGATGCGGTATCCATCGCCGATGCGGTGAAAGGAAGCCTGTAAGATGAAAGCGGCATTTCTGAACAAGCCCTATGAGATCACCGTCGGGGAGGCTCCCATACCGGAGCCGGGCCCGGATCAGGTGGTTCTGAAAAACATGTACCTGGGTGTCTGCACCTCCGATGTGCAGATCTACCACGGAAAACACGCCTATGCCAAGATCACGGTCACCGGAGAGCCCCAGATCATGGGACATGAGGAGGCCGGAATTGTATATAAGGTGGGCAGCAACGTCAAGGACTGGAAGCCCGGAGACCGGATCATTCTCCAGCCCCAGCTGTTCTGCGGGGAGTGCTATCCCTGCCGGACCGGCCATTTCAATGTCTGCGAGCATCTGAACGTCATCGGCGTCCATGTGGACGGCTGCGCCTGTGAGTATACGGCGGTTCCCGCCTGGAATCTCCACAGGCTTCCCGATGAGGTCTCCTTCCGGCAGGCGGCGCTGATCGAGCCCATCGCGGTGGGCTTCGGCGTTGTGCGGCGGATCAACGAGGTCACGGATATCACCGGAAAGACCGTATGCGTGGTCGGAGCCGGCACCATAGGCAATCTGGTTGCCCAGGCCTGCAAGGCCATGGGTTCCGGAAAGGTCATGATCACCGATATCCTCCAGCCCAAGCTGGATCTTGCACTGGAATGCGGCATCGATTACGCGGAGAATACGAAGGATCAGACTCTGGCACAGGCCATCGAAAAATGCTTTGGAGCGGACAAGGCTGACATCATAGTGGACAGCGCAGCCAATCCCTTTGTATTCCAGTCCATCATGGACGCGGCACGGAAAGCCTCCATTGTCGTGCTTTCCGGCAACTACAAGGAGCCGGTGCAGCTGGACGTGACCCAGATCCAGCGCCGGGAGATCACGGTGCTGGGCCATATGATGTACCTCCGGGAGGAGTTTGACGAAGGCCTGCAGGCGATTGCCGACGGCAGGCTGAAGATCGACGGCCTCATCACCCAGGAGTGGACGCTGGACGAGTATGCCGAGGCATTCCGGTATCTGGACGATCATCCGGCAGACGTGGTGAAGATGGTCGTAAAGATCGGCGAAGAATAAGAAAGAAAACAGGCGGCCGCAGCGCCGCCTGTTTTGGAGGTTTTCCAGATGAAGACAGTAACGGATTTGATTAAGGACACCCCGATTCCCCGGATGGTCCGGGTCAGGCAGAACTTTGACCGGACCTGCATTCCCGATGACGAGATACCGGCGGTACTGAGAAGTGAGCTGGAAAAGTTCAGATCCCGGATCGCTCCCGGCATGCGTCTGGCGATCACATGCGGCAGCCGCGGAATCCACGGCTATGCCTGCATGGCAAAAACACTGGTGGATTTCTTCCGGGAAGCGGGAGCGGAGCCGTTCATCGTAGCAGCCATGGGTTCCCACGGAGGCGCCACCTCGGAAGGCCAGCGGCAGATCCTGACCGATTACGGTATTACGGAATCTGCCATGGGATGCCCGGTCCTTTGCGACATGGATACGATGGAGATCGGGAAATCCCCGATCCGCGGACAGAGTGTCCATATCGACAGAAACGCGGCGGAAGCAGACGGTATTTTCCTGTTCAACCGGGTCAAGCCCCATACCTCCTTCCGGGGAAGATACGAGAGCGGCCTGATGAAGATGATGGCCATCGGCCTGGGCAAACAGAAGGGCGCTTCGGATATCCACGGACAGAGCCCGGCCATCATGCATGAGCTGGTGGAGGAATACGGAAGGACCATTCTGGAGAACTGTCCGGTACTGGGCGGAATTGCCGTCATAGAAAACGCATATGACGACACATGGAAGATCAAAGGGCTGACCCCGGAGGAGATCATCACCGAGGAGCCGAAGCTCAGAGACGAATCCTACGGCACCATTGCGCAGCTGCTGTTTGATGCCTGCGATGTTCTGGTGGTGGACAGGATCGGCAAGAACATCAGCGGAGACGGCATGGACCCCAATGTGTCCGGCCGGTTCTGCACCAAGTATGCCTCCGGTGGTATCAGCGCAGAGAAGATCGTCATCCTGGACCTTACCGATGAGACCCACGGCAACGCGCAGGGGGTCGGCCTGGCTGACGTGACCACCAGACGCCTCTTTGACAAAATGACATTTGAGATGACCTATCCCACCGGCGTTACCAACACGTTCCTGCACCTGATGAAGATCCCCATGGTCATGGACAACGACAGGGAGGCGCTTCAGCTCGCCCTGTGCTGCTGTCCGGAAGCGGAGGACCAGGAAAACAAGAAGATGATCCGCATCCCGGATACGGCGCATCTGGAATTTATAGAGGTCTCAGAAGGCATGCTCCCGCTGGTGGAAAAGAACCCGCAGCTGGAGATCCTGTCGGATCCCTACGATCTGGTGTTCGACAACGAGGGCAATCTGTTCTGAGAACGGGAGGACTGGAAATGGGCGAGTATCAGCAGCCTTATCTGAAGGATAAATTCGTCGTCGAGTGGAACGACGCCATGGACATCGAGAGCCCGGGTTTCCGCTTCAGCGGGTTTCATCCCGGCAGTACTGTGCTGCCCCGGGGATGGCAGAAGCGGCCGGACACCCTGCCGCTGCCCTGTGCGGTCCGCTTTGACCGGGATCAGGCGATTCCTCTGCGGGACGGGACCTTAATCTATGCGGATATTTACCGGCCGGATACGGAGGACAAGGTTCCTGCGATCCTGGCTTCCACCATGTTCGGCAAGAACGGATCCTATGTGACACTGGATGACATTCCCGGCAGGAACGGTGTCCCGGCAGGAGCGCTTTCCGAGCTTCAGACATGGGAGGCGCCGGATCCCGCATGGTGGGTGAAGGAAGGCTATGCTGTCGTGAACATCGACGTCCGGGGCGTGGGAATGAGCCAGGGCAACGGCTGCTACTTCGGCTCCCAGGACAGCGACGACAACTATGACGTCATTGAATGGCTGGCGGAGCAGCCCTGGTGCAATGGGAAAGTCGGAATGGCGGGAAACTCCTGGCTGGCTATTACCCAGTGGTATGCGGCGGCGAAGCATCCGCCTCATCTGTGTGCCATTGCTCCGTGGGAAGGCCACGGGAACATGTATGAGGATGAGTATATGCGGGGCGGCGTTCCGAATTTCTCCTTTTCCAGAACCGTGATGTCCTACGGACGGAACCGGATGGAGGATCTGGAGGCCATGATGCGGAAGTATCCCCTGTGGAACGACTACTGGCAGGACAAGGCAGCGCCCTTCGAGGAATGCACCGTTCCCGCCTATGTGGTTGCGAGCTACTCCAGCGAGATCCACACCCACGGTACCTTCGAGGGATTCCGCCGGATATCCTCTCCTGAGAAGTGGCTTCGTGTACACAACACCCAGGAATGGCCGGATCTTTATGACGAGGACAACTCCAGAGATCTGCTGCGGTTCTTTGACCACTATCTGAAGGGCATTGACAACGGCTGGGAGAATACTCCGCGGGTACGGCTGGCTGTACTGGACCCGGAGGCTGTGGGAGAACCCGCTGTCACATATGAAAGGCTGCCGGGGCCGAATCCGCTCCGTTATACCAGGGCGGCAGACGGCAGTGTACATCCCTATCCGAACCCGGTCATCAATGTGCCGGAGAAGAGCGCAAAAGCGGAGCTCCAGCGGCCGGAAGAGGACTTCCCCCTGGCAAGACAGATCCCTCGGAAGCTCTATCTGAATGCCGAAGGTATGACGCTGGATCCGGTACAGCCTGCCGAAGAGGCCGAGACCGCCTATCGGTCCGATGACTATCTGGATCACGTGACATTCACACACGTCTTTGAGCGGGACACGGAGATTACCGGATATATGAAGCTCCATGTGTGGATGGAGACCCGGGAAGCGGAGGATATGGATGTCTATGTCCGGATTTCCAAGCTGAACGACAAAGGGCAGATGGTATTTCATGACTGCCGGATGTGGTCATACTCCGGACCGAACGGAATCCTGAGAGCATCCCACCGGGAGATCGATCCCGCCCGTTCCACGGAATACGAACCATTCCACCCCCACACATCCCTCCTGCCAGTGGAAAAGGGGGTGCCGGTGGCGCTGGATATCGGACTGTGGCCAACGGGAATGAAATTCCACAAGGGAGAAGCGATCCAGGTGAATATCGCCGGATTTGACTACCTTGGTCTCACCGGCGCCTACGGGGACTGCGTTACTTTCAACACCGGAGATCATATCGTACGTACCGGAGGACAATATGACTCCTGGCTTCTGTATCCGGAGATACCGCAGGCGTGATCTGCAATACGCTGTCTAAGGGAATACATATCATGCGGGCCCGGGTGCGAGTAATAATCGCACCCGGGCCCGCTGACATTCTCCGCTGAAAAGTAATTAGCAGACCGTTTGTTTAGTTTAGGAAGCAGAAGGCGAAGGACTGTAGTCTGCATCGGAAGCATCCGGGTTCGGATAGATCCTGCACAGAAGTCCGCGCAGCTGATAGGTGCCCATACAGGGATCGAAGGGCGGATCCATGGTAGTCAGGACATTGGGATTACAGTCAAAGGCACCGAAGAACGGCTTGTCTTTCTGCTCCGGGAACCACCATCCGATCTGGCAGTTCACCACACCCGGACGCATTTTGTCCGTGACCCTGGCCTTCTGGGTAATGCGGCCGCGTTTCGTTTCAATGTATATCCACTGGCCGTCCGTGATACCGTACTGCGCAGCAGTGTCCGGGTGAAGCGTTGCCAGCGGGACCGGATTCAGCTTCCTCAGAGAGGGGATCTGCCTGTGTTCCGAGAGGAAGAAAGCGTCGATCCGGGTACCGGTGGTCAGGACAACCGGGTATTCCGCAAAGGTGTCCGGCTGGCTGACGGGGCTTTCAGGCGGCTCCTGATAGCCGGGCAGCGGATCGAAGCCGAAGGATTCCATGGTCTGGGAGTAGAGTTCCACCTTACCCGAGGGAGTGTTGAACGGCTTTTCCCCTCGCGCAGCCCTGGACCTGAACTGCTCATACTCTATGGGGACAGCGACCCAGCCTGATTCCCGGAGCTGCTCCAGGGTATAGTTTTCAAAGCCGGGGAAGGTGCGCAGACGGTCAAGTCTTTTGTCCAGGATCTCGTCGAGGTTTTCTGCGCCCCAGTCCTTTCCCATCTTTTCGCACAGTTCCTGGAAGATCACTTCATCGGGTTTGCACTCTCCGATGGGAGGGACAACGGCACGCTGACACAGGATGACGTGATCCGCCCCGCCGGGACCGCCGGTGAGAGAATCCACCTCCAGCGTGGAACAGACCGGCAGGATCACATCCGCCAGAAGGGCGGAGGGAGTCATGAACATATCCTGGCAGCAGATGAAATCCAGCCCCTTCCATGTCTCAAGGGTTTTCCTGCTGTCCGCGAAGCCGATCAGGCCGTTATTGCCGCAGAGCATCAGGGCCTTTACGGGATAGGGCTTTCCGGTGCGCATGGCCTCAAACACTGTGGGAATGTGCGCGGAAGAAAAAGGCTTATGGGATCCTGCAAGCATTTTATGATGCTCTCCCAGACGCTTTGCCCGCTGCACGTCTCCCAGATGGTCTTCCAGCAGCTCCGGTTCATCCAGAACATGCATGGATTCGATGAAGGTGCCCTTTTTGTCAATATTCCCGGTAACAGCCATAAGCAGCTGAATGGCCCGGACAGTCTGGAAGCAGTTGGGCGTATGCTCTATGGCGCACCCGTATTCCAAGGAAAGGGTCTGTGCGCCGGCAATATGCCGGGCCGCAGCACGGATTTCGGATGCGTCCAGACCGCAGACTTCCGCTGCCCATTCCGGCGTGTATTTCCGGACCCTCTCCCGCAGAGGTTCAAAGCCGTAGCACCAGTTTTCAACGAAATCGCGGTCGTAAAGATCCTCAAAAATGATGACATGCAGCATTCCCAGAGCCAGCGCGGCGTCAGTGCCGGGGCGGAGCTGAAGGAAATAATCGGCATATCTTTCAAGATTGTTCCGGCAGGGATCCACAACGACGAGCCGGGTACCCTTCTTCAGCGCGTCCAGGAAGCAGTAACGGCTTTCACCGTCAGCGCCGGACACGGAAGGATTGCAGCCCCAGACCAGCATGACCTGCGGATTCACGTCACTGTAGTAGTCGGCCGCGGGGGCGTAGCCGAAGGTCACGGCTCCCGAGTGGATTCGGGGAAAGAAGCACTGGGCGGAGCCGGGTTCAAACCAGTTCGGTGTGCCGATCGCATTGGCAAACCGGGCGGTATAGGGCAGATGGTGCCGGCCGGTTCCCTGAGCGATGGCCACCGCCTCCATGCCGTGCTCCCGTTCGATCCTCAGCAGGTTCTCCGCAATGATCTCATAAGCCTCATCCCAGGAGATGCGCTGATACTGTCCTGAGCCGCGGGCACCTGTCCGCTTCATGGGGAAAGTCAGCCGTTCTGAACTGTAGAGCAGATCCTTGCTGAAGACGCCTTTAGGGCAAAGCCGTCCTTTGTTGAATACACCGTCCTTATCCGGACGTACACTTGTAACTGTTCCGTTTTCAACAGTCACTGAGGCAATACAGGATCCGTGGCAGATGTGGCAGGCGGTTTTGTATACAGTCTTCTCCATAGCCATCTCACTTTCTCTCGTTTAACCTAATTGCGCAAGAATTCTCCCGCCTCTTAAGGCGGCGAGATGAATTGCGTGTTTTCTTGAAAAATGTGCTGTTTCATGATATAATCAGTCGTAGTTGGAAGAAAGGATTGATTATTCATGGAATTGCAGAATAACAACCATTCGGTATTCTCTCTCAATTATCATCTTGTTCTGGTGGTAAAATATCGACGCAAGGTGATAGACGACGATATATCCGCACGATTGCGGGAAATCTTTGAGTATATCCAGCCAAAATACAACATCACGCTGCAGGAGTGGAATCACGACCAGGATCATATCCATGCCTTGTTTTCCGCTCACCCGAACTCGGAACTGTCTAAGTTTCTGAATGCTTACAAGAGTGCGGGCAGCCGTTTGATAAAGAAGGAGTACCCGCAGGTTCGTGAGAAGCTCTGGAAAGAGTATTTCTGGAGCCGCAGTTTCTGCCTGATCAGTACCGGCGGTGCCCCGATTGAGGTTATCCGCAAATACATCGAAAGCCAGGGTCCAAAATGAACGCCAACAAAGCATACAAGTTCAGACTGTACCCGAACGCTGAGCAGCAGGCGATGTTTGCCAAGACGTTCGGCTGTGTCCGCTTTGTCTACAACAGACTGCTTGCGGAGAAAAATGAGCATTACAGGACAACCGGCGAAATGCTCAATAATACGCCCGCGCATCTTAAGACGGAATATGAGTGGCTGCATGAAGTGGATTCCCTTGCTCTTGCAAACGCACAGCTTCAGCTGCAGACAGCGTACAGAAACTTCTTTCGTGACAAGTCCGTTGGCTTCCCCAAATTCAGAAGCAGGAAGTCCGGCCGACAGTCTTACACGACAAACAATCAGGGCGGTACGGTCAGGATTGAGAACGGGAAGCTCAGGCTTCCGAAAGTTGGCTTTGTTCGTATCAGGCTGCACCGTACCATTCCGGATGGCTGCACGATTAAAAGCGTCACCCTGTCGCAGGAACCCAGTGGGGAGTATTACGCCGCTATCCTTACGGAATACGACTGCGAACCGGAAGACACGCCTGTGGACAATGCATTAGGACTTGACTATTCCAGTCCGCACTTCTACGTGGACAGTGAAGGAAACGAAGCGGATATGCCGCACTTCTACCGGGAAGCGGAGGAGAGACTGAAGCGTGAGCAGCGCAGGCTTTCAAAGATGGTAAAGGGGAGCAGCAACTACCGGAAGCAGAAGATTCGTGTTGCGCGGGCTTACGAGAAAGTGCGCAACAGCCGTAAGGACTGGCAGCACAAGCGGAGCACGGAACTTGCGAATAAATATGATCTCATAGCCGTGGAGGATATGAACTATCAGGACATGGCGCGAGGGCTGCATCTTGCGAAAGCGACGAACGATAACGGATTCGGGCAGTTCCGCGAAATGCTTTCCTACAAGCTGGCAGAGCGTGGCAAGAAACTGATCACGATAGACAAGTGGTTTCCTTCTACCAGGACCTGCCGATTCTGTGGGACGGTGAATCCTGACGTTACTCTCGGCCAAAAGGAATGGGATTGTCCTTGCTGCGGAAGTCATCTGCTGCGCGATCATAACGCAGCGATCAACATCAGAAATCAGGGGCTTGCTATGTTGGCTTAGCTCCGCGAATAGAACCGTGGGACACACGGGGATAGCCCGTTGATACTTAGCTGGTTACAGTTGTTGAGCGGGAAGCCCCCGCCTCTACGCCAAGCGTAGGCGGTGGGAGCATGTCACGCCCTGCTTGCTACATGATTATCTTTTCCAGCGACGACACAAGTGCCTTGAGGCCCGCAGCATCGTCTGTGCTGAAACGGTTGAGTACCGGACTGTCAATGTCCAGCACGGCAGCTACCTCGCCGTTGCGGTGGATCGGGACTACGATCTCCGATCTTGAGTCACTGTCGCAGGCAATATGCCCGGGGAAAGCATGTACATCCGGAACAAGCTTTACAGTATCTTCAGCCCACGCAGTACCGCATACCCCGTGGCCTTTTCTGATCTTCACGCAGGCCACTTTGCCCTGAAACGGACCGAGCTGCAGGAAATCCTCCCTGACAAGATAGAACCCCGCCCAATTGATATTCTCCATGGAGTGAAAGAGCAGGGCTGAGACATTGGCCATGACGGGGATTATGTCCGAGGAATCTTCCGCCAAAGATTCCATTTGCTGAATCAACAATTGATAATCTGTCATTCTCTGACCTCCAATTCTGGAATCGCGGTAATACTTTACTTGAAATCGTGTGTATTTATCATACCACAAACCATACGATAACAAACACTTTTTTGCTATATTTTCTTAATTGGCATTTCACTGCATGATGCTGTGTGGAGCTGATGGAGACTGATCAGACACTTCCACAGTACCCTGCCGTGCTGTGGCAGAGTATTCCATGTACCACATTGAAAAAAGCATGTTTTAATAGAGTTTTAAGGTTCGTGAAAAAACTGTTGACATGTGAACGCAGTCATGCTATTGTGGAATCAGAAAATGAGTGAGCGCTCATAAATAGGAGTGGTTCCGTGGCTGTCAATAAAAACGATATTATCCAGGCGACTATTCGCTGTGCCTATCAGTACAGCCTTCCTGAGGTGACAGTAAAGCTCATCGGAAAGGAAGCAGGTATCAAGGGGCAGGGATTGTATAATCACTTTGAGAGCAAGATGGATATTCTGGCTGCCTGCTTTAACTACTGTGACAGGAACCTGTCCAACCTTTATGAGGGTTATCGGCTTGATCCGAATGATGACCTGCAGACTTCTCTGAAAAAGCTGTGGATGCGGTATTTTGAGTATTTCGTCAATCACCCGGAAGAATGCGCCTTTTACAGGCAGTTCCGGGAGCTCAAGGAAATCCCGGATCTCTCAAACAGGGAAGACAGCTATTTCAAAGGCTTCTGGCGGCTGATAGCTGAATTGGATGAGAAGCATCACTTTCTCGGCAGGATTCCCAAGAATGTGATCCTTTACTATGTACGCTCCACTACACCCTATCTGGCACGGGGTATCTCTGAAGGAATTCTGGGAGATACACCGGAACTGCGGGAGAATATGTGGAAGCTTGCTTCTGCAGGCTTGTCAAACCTTTGGAACTGATTTCTGATTCCAGCCCCAACATCTTCAGGGTGTTGGGGCAGCAAAAACAAGGAATATGAACGAGCGTTCATAAATCGCTACGGAAGGCGGCTTGCGGTCGCCTGATATATTGCATCGATATGAACGAGCGATCGTAAATATGTAATCTGCGGAGAAATCCGTTAAATAACTAAGGAGGAACCAATATGAAAAGAATGTTCAGCCTCATGCTGGTACTGGCAATGATTCTGGCAGTATGCAGCGCCTGCGGCAGCGGCGCCGTTTCCAGCGCTCCGTCTGCTGCGGCTCCGGCATCCGCCGAAGAGGCCTCTGCGGCAGAACCCGCGGCCGCTGCGGCAGAGGCTCCGGCTGCTGAGGAGCCTGATGCGGAAGCAGCTTCGGATGCTGAGGAAGCCGCCGAACCCGAGGAGGCACCGGCAGTGGAGGAAAAGCCTCTCCCTGACGACGCGGTGACCCTGCCCCTGGAAGAGACCCAAACCCTGACGCTCTGGTGTACATCTCCCGGCGATATCATCAATCTGCTGCCTGAGGCAGACTACGACCTGCTGCCTGCACTGGCCTATGCGGAGTCTCTCACCAACGTCCATCTGGACACCACTGCCGTCCAGCCCAATGAGATGCAGACCCAGTTTTCCCTGATGATGGCCAGCCAGGATTATCTGGACCTCCTGCACAGTGCCCCGGCTTACTATCAGGGCGGCGGCACAGCTGCGGTGAACGACGATGTCATTATTGATCTCAAGCCCTACATTGAGGAGGGCTATACCCCCAACTACAATGAAGCCATCCACATCTCCGAGTCGCAGTATGCCGATGTCCAGACAGACGACGGCTATATCACCACCTTCCTGACCATCTATGACAACGGTCCCGATCCCGCCGGCGGCATGTGGATCCGTAAGGACTGGCTGGACAAGCTGGGGAAGGATGTCCCCGAGACCTACGACGAGCTCCACGAGGTGCTGACCCTGTTCAAGGACGAGTTCGGCGCGTCGGAGCCCTACTTCACCTACAGCTTCGGCGACAGCCACTTCTCCGAAGGCTTCGGTGTGGCCACCGAACTCCAGGATGCGGAATCCTATGATTGCGACCTGTTCTTCCAGATCGACGGCGAGGTAAAGTTTGCACCCCTGGAGGACGAATGGGTCACCGCCATGGAGACCATGCATCAGTGGTACGACGAGGGCCTCTTCGGACCGGACGTCTCCACCCACACCACCCCCAACATCATGGACCAGGCCTTCGGCCAGTCCATCTGCACCGGCAAGAGCGGCGTGTTCCGTGCCGGCACCCGGATGGTGGAGATGGTCACCTCCAGCGGCGTGGACTACGACCCCGACTATCAGGTGGTGGCCATGCCCGACCCCGTGGTGAACAAGGGCGATCCCTTCCACTACGTCTGGTACACGAAGAACTATAATACCTCCGGCGTCTGCATCTCCACGGCCTGCGAGGATCCCCTGCTGGCCCTGGCGTATCTGGACTACTGGTATTCCCCCGAAGGCACGATCATTGCCCAGTACGGCGAGGAGGGCGTCACCTTTAATATGGTGAACGGTAAGCCCGAGTGGTCTGACGCGATTCTGCACAACGAGGACGGACTGCCCCTGATCACCGCCATGGGCATGTACCAGATGCCCATCGGCTGCCGCAAGGCGGTCACCACAGACACCACCGGCTGGGCCCAGTCCACCAAGGACGCCCTGGAGATCTGGAGCGCCAACTGGGACGCCGCCTACAGTATCTCTGACTTCATCAGCCTGACCTCCGAGGAGGCCGAGACCTTTGCGACCACCTTCAGCGACATTTCCACCTACTATGTGGAAATGGTGGTGAAGTACATCACCGGCGCGGAGTCGCTGGACAGCGTGGATCAATTCCGCGACA
>JAEEGL012413532.1_pt1 | contig 17189 bp, 18 predicted proteins | sample 9134231 | NCBI WGS metagenome assembly JAEEGL01 (sample SAMN16246548, study PRJNA631951) | gut metagenome | biome: gut microbiome; feature: rumen; material: fiber-attached | host: Bos | place: Iran: Karaj | collected 2018-10
TCAATTTGTTCTGGAGTACAGAAAATATGAGAATCATTTTGACAGAATGTACGAACTCTTTCAATACCTTTTAATGCTCCACTTGCTTCATAACGACAATCTCTTGCTATTTCTGCTATTCGAAGTGGTAAATCACGATAAGAATGTAGTTCATTACCATAAATAACCATATGATGTGGGCAGTTCATTGGACGAAGAACATATTCTTCATCTTCAACTTGCATTATTGGAAACATCGCATCTTTATAATGCTCTAAATGTCCTGATGTTTTATATAAGTTAACATTTCCTAAAGGTGGAGTTTGAACATGTAAATAACCTCTCTTGATTTCTTTATCACGAATATAATCTTCAAGTTCATGCCATAAAATAAATCCATTAGGTAAGTACATTGGTAATCCACGTCCTACTAAATCAGACATCATATAGATACCCATTTCTTTACCTAGTTTACGATGATCTCTTTGTTTAGCTTCTTCAAGAAGAGTTAAGTATTCATTTAATTCTTCTTCTGTTTTAAAACATATTCCATAGATTCTTTGTAATACTTGATTATTAGAGTCACCTTTCCAATAAGCTCCACTAAATTTAATTAATTTAAAATACTTAATTTCTTTAACAGTATCTACATGAGGACCACGACATAAATCAGTAAAATCACCTTGAGTATAACAAGATATAACTGTATCATCATCCATATTATTAATTAGATCTATTTTATATGGATCATCTTTAAACATCTCTAAAGCTTCTTCTCTTGTTAATTCATGTCTTACTATTCTCTTTCCATCCTTAGAGATCTTTTTCATTTCCTTTTCGATTTTTTCTAAATCTTCTTCAACTAAAGTTACATCACCTAAATCAATATCATAGTAAAAACCATCTTCAATAACTGGTCCAACCCAAAACTTCGCATTTGGATATAAATGTTTAACTGCTTGTGCAAGTAAATGCGCACAACTATGATTTAATTTAGCTAATTCTTCATTTTCTTTAATATTAATCATTATTATCACCCTTCCTTTTTAATATTTTTAATTTTTGTTTTAAAGACTGCTTATTTTCCGTTTCTTCTTGTAATCTTTCTTTTAAATACATTAATTCTTCACTAGATAAGTTTTCCAAATCTTCCTCCATAAATGATTCTGGATATTTCTTACCATCATTTTCTTTAAAAAAATGAAATAAGTTATTCCAATCGTCAAGAGAAAAGCTTTCAAAAAACAAATTATTACCTGTTAAACCATAATAATTATTTAAAAGACTTACCAATTTTCTTTTTTCCATAATACCTCTCTAACAACAAAAAAAGAGATAGTAAGGAGTCCTAAGACGTTACCATCCCTTTATTTAACTTAATTAATATAACGGTTCCCCGGGTATCCTTTCGGTACCTATTCATAGGTAGTAGCTTACTTATTATTTATTAGTTTTCACCAACCACTAACTCTCTAAAAAAATCTAAGCAGTCTTGTCCTAATCAAAATATTTATGTACTTATTATAGCACTTAATTATCTTTTGTCAAATATATAACAATATTATTTATGATGACGTGCTTCAAAAATATTGCTAGAATATCCTGCTGTTAATAAATCATATAATTTATTTACATCATAATCAACATGTCTAGCATTATTTAATAAGAAATGTGTTCCATGAACTTCCATTCCACGTTTTTTAGCTAATACGTAATAATTTACATTAGCAACAAATATTTTTCTAGTTGCCTCTTTATCAAATGGTTTAGTATTAAATAATCTTGATAATTCTCGATTATTAAGATAAATAATAGTTTTTAATTCATCATCTTGAATATCTAAATCACCCAACTCTTTAAAATTAAGATTTTCATCTTCGAAAACTTCCATTTGACATTTTTTCATTAATTCTTTTTTTGCTTCATTGTCTAAAATCATAAAAACCTCCTAGTCATTTTTTAAAACAATTTTAATTTCTTTATCTATTTTTAATTGATGATATTTAACACCACATTCATCCATCATCTTTTTACTAGCTTTAACACCATCAGTATCTTTATATTTATCACAAATATAAATAACTTCTTTAATACCACTTTGAATAATTAATTTAGCACATTCATTACATGGAAACAAATCCACATATATCTTAGCATCTTCAAGATCTTTTCTCGAACCACGATAATTAAGAATCGCATTCATTTCACCATGACATACATAAGCATATTTAGTATTTAGCATATCACCTTCACGGTCCCAAGGAAACTTTTTATCATCAAAGCCATTTGGAGCTCCATTATATCCAATGGATAATATTCGATTATCATGTCCAACAATACAAGCTCCAACCTGAGTGGAAGGATCCTTACTTCTCATACTAGAAAGTTTAGCAATAGCAATGAAGTACTCATCCCAACTCAAATATTCTTTTCGCTGTTTATTAAGATTTTTCATTTATCTCTCCTTCTAATATTTTTTCTCTTCTCTTCTTTATTATAACACAAATCAATTCATTTTTAACACATTCTTTACTAATTTCAACTTCTAAATAATTTCCAGTATGTCCAATACTTTTACCATTTTCACTTTTTTCAATTAATACTTCTACTTCTTTATTAATAAATTTATCTAAATACTTTTCTTCTAAATCATTACTAATATTAATTAATTTATTAACTCTTTCTTTTTTTATTCTTTCATCTATTTGATTAGGCATTGTATCTGCTTTAGTACCTGCTCTTCTTGAATATGGGAAAACATGAATTTTACTAAAACCAATTAATTTAGAAAATTCACATGTTTCATTAAAGTCTTCCTCTGTTTCACCAGGAAATCCTACTATAATATCTGTAGTTATTGATATATCTGGTCTAATATTTCTTATTTCATTGATTTTATTTAAGTAATATTCTTTATTATATTTACGATTCATTTCTTTTAATACTTTATCACTACCAGCTTGTAAAGGAATATGAAGGTGATCTACTATTACTGGGTTATTTTTTAAAACATTAAGAAAATCTTCATTTAATTCTGTTATTTCAATGGAAGAAATACGTAATCTTTTAAGTCCTTCGATCTTAACTATTTCACGAAGAAGTTCTGGAAAAGTGGTATCACCATCTTCACCATAGTGACCAGTATGAATACCAGTTAAAACTACTTCTTTATAGCCATTATTAACAAGGGTTTTTATTTCATCAAGAACTATTTCTTTTTTCTTACTACGACATTTTCCTCTTGTATATGGAATGATACAATATGAACAAAAATTCTCACAACCATCTTGAATCTTTACAAAAGCTCTTGTTCTTCCTGGCATATTAGTAATAAACATATCTTCAAATTCACTATCAAAATCAGAATATAATCTTTTAATATTATTATGTTTTTCAAGATACTCTTCTACTAGTTCAACAACTTTATTTTTATCTTTATTCCCAATAATTATATTAATACCATCATTCGTATAATCTTTATTAGCTTGGGTCATACATCCCATAACAACAATAATTGCCTTAGGATTTTCTCTTATTACCCTATTTATTACTTTACGAGATTTGGCATCAGACATATTAGTAACACTACATGTATTAATAACATAGATATCTGCATCATCATTTGTTATTTCATAACCATGTTCTTTAAATGAACTTAAGACATATTCAATTTCATAAGTATTAACTTTACAACCTAAACTTATTCCTTTTATTTTCATAAAATCACCAATTCCTAGTTATTTTAACAAAAAAAATAGACAAAGTCTATTTATTTTCCTTCATTTCTTGAAGTTGTGAAACAAAATCATTATATTTTGCTCGATCAAGTTTTTCATATGTTGCTGTATTTTCAAATTCTAAAGCATTATTTTCTTTTTCGATACCATAAACACTAGAAATAAATGGAATAGTTTCTTTCTTAGAATATGGTTCTCTTGCTTCTACTACTTCTTGGAATACTTTTGGTACTTCTTTTACTTCAGTAACAGCATCTTTAACTTCATCAGTATCTCTTTTAAACATTTTAATAACTTCATCTATTGAAATAGGTTCATTACCATCATCATATTGAACAACTTCATTATCATTATAAAGTTCATTACTTCTTTTCATTAGTTCATCTAAACTAATAATAGCTGTTCTTTCTTGTTCAGCTTCAAAATTAGTAATATCATCTTTTTCATTTGGTAAATTATTTTCTATTTCTTCATATTCTTCAAAAGCATCAAGAACTTTCTTTTCTTTAGTTACCTCTACCTTTGGTACTTCAACTTCTATCTTAGCTTCTTCTACTTTTGGCTTTGGTATAAATATCTCTTCACTTTCTTCAATAATTGGATTTATTTCAGGTTTAATCTCAATACTTTCATCCTCTAAATCTTCAAGATAAACTTCTTCTTTTTCTTCTTTAGATTCTACTTCTACTGTATTAGGAGTATCTTCAACTATTGAAACACTAATTGGCTCTAAATCCTTTTCTTCTTGATATTCTTCACCAAATGAAGTATCTTCAACTATTAAACCATTTTTAGCCTTTAAATATTCTCTAATATCTAAAATAGTTAGAATTGTAATACAAATAAGTAATACACTAACAACTCCAATCATTAATAATAATTCATTTTGGGAAAACATTTCCATAATTACACCATCCATTCATAATTAATCATTGCTATTGCTGCTAATCCAGCAGTCTCAGTTCTTAATACTCTTTTACCAAGACTAGTACTTATGAACCCATTATTAATTAAGGTCTTTTCTTCTAAAGAAGTAAAACCACCCTCGGGTCCTATCACTATAATAAGTGTATCATATTTTTTGTTTTCTTTTAAGATATTTTTAATATTTTTTGACGTTTCATTGACACTTAACAGTAATTTTACATCCGCTTTTATTTCACATAATTCTTTTATATCAATGATATTATTTACTTTAGGAATAATATTTCTTTTTGCTTGTTCAGAAGCTTCCTTGACAATTTTTTGCCAACGAATTATTTTCTTATTACTTTTATCATTTTCTTTAACAACAGAATTATAAGCTTTATATGGATAAAACTCATTAACTCCTAATTCTGTACATTTTTGTAATACTAAATCCATTTTAGTTTCATTAACCAAACTTTGTACTAAAATAATTTGTTTTTTATTTTCATTATCTTCTTTGGTTTCTTCAACTATTTTAGCTATTACAGGATCAAAAGATTTAATTTCACAAATAAACATTTTTTTATTATCAACTATTTCTATTTTGTCATGAATATTCATTCGCATAACTTTCTTTATATGATAACTATCATCACTACTTAATATATACTCATTATTCTCTTTTAAATTACTAAAATATCGTTGCATAACTACCTCTATATCTTAAATTATATAATAAAACACACTTTTTTACTATATTTTATTTGACTTAATAAGAATAATATGATAAAGTTATTACTTGGAATTGACCTATTAAGGAGGGATATTATGGCAATTAAAGCTACTAGTAAAAAACCATTATTTGGAAATCGTAGAAGTCATGCTCTTAATGCAACAAGACATACACAAAAGTTAAATCTACAAAATGTAACATTAAGTGATGGTACTAAAGTTAAAGTTACTGCAAGAGAAGCTAAGAAATATAGAAAAGATATTAAAGAAGATGAGGAATAATTAATAATTTATTTTTTTTTTAATAAAAAGACATATTGATATATGTCTTTTCTTATAGTTTTTGATAATTAGAATCCATTATTGAATATAAATAGATATTTACTTTTTTATCTTTTATTTTCTTAATATAATCTTTATAGCCATTTAATTGTTTAGAATAAGCCTCATCATTGATATTTTTAAGTTTATAGTCAATAATATCAATATGATCAGAATACTCTAACATTAAATCAATAATTCCATGCTTTTCTTCATTATCTAAGATATCAACAAATTCATATTCTTGATATATTTTAGCTTCTTTTAAATTACTTATTAAATCACTCTTTAAGAAAGCTTCAATTTTTTCTTTATATAAATATTCTATATCAGATAAATCAAGATTATTTAAATCAAGTGTTTCTAAATAATAATGCATCTTTGTACCAAATTCCATTTTTTCTTTTTCTTCTTTGGTAAAGATATTTAAATTTGTTTTAGAAAAATGACTTTCTTCTTTAGTACTTACTATTGGTTTTATAATATCCCTTATCTCTATTTTTTCATTAATCATATTTAAATTATCAAACAAATTATTACTATTAATTAAATTATAATCTTTCGATAAGTTTAAATTCTTTAAATCAATCATGTGATAATAATTAATTAATTTCGATTTAATTGACGTAATAATATCTAAAAATGAACGATATTTCATTCGAATACTATTAGTAACTATTTCACCATCATATTCTTCAATAGCTAAAGTATCAGGAAGAACAAGAATTATTTTTTCTTTAACTCTTGTTAAAGCAACATAAAATAATCTAATCTTTTCACTTATTTCTTCTTGATAATAATCATTCTTTAATAATTCTTGATAGAAAGTATCATCTATTCCTTCATCATAATATGGAGTTATAATACCTAAATTATTATTAAAACTTATTCTTGTTTTGATATCTTGATCATTAAAAGTTTTATAAAGACCTGGAAAATAACAAATTGGATATTCTAATCCTTTGGAAGCATGAATAGTCATTATTTTAACACTATCCCCTTCCCCTTTATTAATAGAAAATCTAATATCATTATCATTTTCCATAATATTATCTAAATAAGTATTAAAATCTTTAAACGTATAACCCATTTTATTTAAAGTATCTGATAAACTATAAAGATACTCTAGTTTAACATAGTTATTATGAATATCTGATATTTTTCGTAGTTTATTATAAACATCAAATTCAGTAATTATCTCATCTAAAATCATTCTGATTGATTTACTAGCAATATTATTAATAATGTGATTTGTCTTAGTAAATATTGCTGTTTTTTTGTAATCATTATTCATAATAACATTAAATAATTCATCATCAGTATAATCAAATAAGAAACTTCGACCTATTGATAAATAAGCATATTCCATTTCTTTATTATGTTTATTATCCATTAATAAGTTAATTAATTTAAAAATATTTTTAATACATGAAAATAATGAACTATTGGTTAAATATTCATCTTTATAGATACTTAACGGAATTTGTTTATATAAAAATATTTTCTTAAAGATATTAAAACTACCACTTCGATCAATCAGAATAGAAAAATCACTATAACTAATATCTCGTAAACTATTTAATTTTCGATCATACACTTGATAATGATTATTAACTTTATCATTAATATCATTAGCAATAATAAAAGCTTCAATTTCTTCTTTAGTAAAACCTAATTCTTTATCATAATCATAACTATAAATATCAATATTGTTATTCACTTGATTATTACCTTCATTTTGATATGAAAGATTACCAGCTACCATTTGATGAGATTTAGTATATTCAGCACCACCAATTAATTCATCCATAATATAATTAAAGATTAAATTAATATTATCTAATACTTCTGGTCGTGATCTAAAGTTTTTTAATAAATCTATTTTTATACCATTAATCCCTTTACCATAATTATTATACTTTTCTCGGAAGATATTAGGATTAGCATTTCTAAAACGATAAATAGATTGTTTAATATCACCAACTACATAAACATTATTATGACTAATTAAATTAATAAATTCTTCTTGTAAATCAGATGTATCTTGATATTCATCAACCATTATTTCATTAAATGAATTTTTAATTTCTTCTCTAATACTTGGATTATCTTTAACTATTTTAATAGCCATTTTACAAATATCAACAAAGTCATATAAATCATTTTGATATTTATAATTAGATAGCTTTTGATCTAATTTTTTTATAATTCTAATAATCGCTTTAATATATGGTTTAGTTAATTCAATAGTACTTAACAATTCATTAGTATCTTTATATCGAGTTAATTCTCTTAATTCTTTAATATTATCATTAATAATCTCTTTATAGTTTTTAGCAATTTCACTGCTTCCTCGAGGAAGATTTGGCAATTTATCAAAAGAGATATTTTTCTTAATTTCATCATAAGTATTACTATTAATGATTGGTAAAATAATATCACTTAATTTATGATAATAATCTTCATCTATTTCACTGGATATTTTAGTTAAATTAATATTTATCTCATGAATAATATTATGTAATAAAACAAGATATTTATTGATATTATTATTTATTAATTCTTTTGAATAATAATTATCAATATAATTATCTAAATACTCTTCTTTATTATATTTCATATCTAAACTATCATTGATTGATAAAATCATCTTTTTAATAATACTATCATCTTTAACACAAAAATCATTAATTAATTTAGAGAAATCATCAAATTTATCTTGATATTCTTCTTCCATTATTTCATCTAAATATTCACTAATTTTTATTTTTAATAAATTACTATCTATAATAACAACATTCTTTTTGATATTTAATAAGTAATGATATTTTTTGACTAATGATAGGGAAAAACTATCAAAAGTTGTAATATAACTATTATCAATTTTCTTTAATTCATCACTTAATTCAATATGTTTTTTAATAGCATCTCGAATACGTAATTTCATTTCTCCAGCGGCTAAATTAGTAAATGTTAAAATTAATAATTTAGATATGGAAACACCGCTTTCTAGTTTTCTTATTACTCGTTCTGTTAATACAGCTGTTTTACCAGAACCAGCTCCAGCTGATACAATAATATTATTACCATCTAAGTTAATGGCATCATTTTGTTCTTTGGTCCAACTAGGCATTTTCATCACCTCCTAGCATGGATAAGTAAATGTTATTTTTTTCATCATGATAACAAATATCTTGATATTTACAATATTCACATGACATATTACGATTATTTAATATTTTCGGATTAATGGAAAAATCACCATTTAAAATATTATTCATGGCATTCATAATCTTCTCATGAGTAAGTTTAAGTATTTCATTAATATCATCATCGGATAAAACATTGGCTGTCTTAATAATTTCACCATCTTTAGTTAATTTCATTCCCCGAATCATTTCACTGTTTTCATATGTTGAATCAAAAACACTAAGTCGATTTAAATCACTTGTACTATATCCTTGTAATTTTAAATTATCATAGTTTTGTTCATCCATTGTTTTTTTTGCAGTTTTTTTCAAATCAAAATTTAAAATATGCTGTAAATAAAAACCCGTAAATTTATTATTTTTTAAAATATCTGAATTATTAACTAAATATAAATATATTGGTAATTGCATTGATAAACCAAATTTTAAATTTTTAATATTAATATCCGTATTACCAGTTTTATAATCTATAATACTAACCATTGTTTCATTATTCTTTTCTTTATACATTATTTTATCAACAAAGCCTTTAAAATGAACATATGGACTATTCTTTATTTTAATATCTATTTTTTGTTCATATAACATATTTGTAAAACCAGAAATAAATTGATGTTTTTTTATCGTATTAACAATAAATTCTAAATCTTTTTTTAATTTCTCTAAAAAGAACATTTCTTTATTAGTAAACTCTCTATCTTTAATATAGTTATGATATTCTTTATCTAAATTGAAATTATCTTCATTCATTTTACTTAAAACATAATGAAATAAACTACCAATAATAGTATAAAAAGTCTCTTCAAATTCATCAATTTTTAATATATTACTTAAATAATATTTAAAGCCACATTTATAGTAATTATCGATACTACTGAAAGACAAAGTTAACTCATTATTTAAATATTTTAATAGATTATCTTTATTAATACCATTAAAGCTATTATCATATTCTAAATAATTATTTTTACCATAGTTACTATATAATAAATCTAAATCTTTATTCTTAATTCCATATTTAACAAAATCATCAAGATACATTGTGTAATAAGATTTATTAGCCACTTCACTATCATTTAAACGACGCTTATACTTTTTCTCTTCATAATCCATATAATCTAATAATATTGATGGATTATATGAATTAAAGGAAGATTTATCTTTAAAAGAGATAGTAATGTTATTAAGACTTGATAGATAATTAAGGGTATTTATTTTAATTAGTTCATTTTCATCTTCTTTTTTATCTAATCCAACCAATTCACATATATCATCTGTAATATAGTCAGTATCCATTTTAAGTTTTGGAATCATGGAATTATTAAAGTTCAATACGAAAACATATTCATTTTCACTAACATAATCAAAAATATTTTTAACTTTAATTGCATTATTATAAATAACTTCTTTTGTTTTAGTATTTAATAAATCATTCTTTATTTCTTCTAGATATTCTAGTAAATTATAATCACTATATTTATTTAAAAGATTCATTATTAAATCATATTCACTATTATTCTCATATTTTTTTATTACCCCAAGTATTTCATTAATATCCTTCCCCTCTTCTATTAAAGATACTAGTTCTTTTCCTATAATCGTTCCTAAAATATTATCCGTTGGATTAATCATTACTTTAAAATCATAAAACTTTTCCATCATCTTAATATGGGGGAAGTATTCTTGATCAATATTCATTAAACTAATTTGATTAATATCTACTCCATCTTGTAATAAATCACATATTTTTTGAAAAACAAACTCCACTTCTTCTTCAATATTATCAAAGTGATAGATATCATATTTTTTATCATAATTAGAATATGGAATAATTAAGGCATCAGAAAATAAATTCTCAGTAAAAGAATCTAGTTTTCCATATCCATAAACAACTACTTTACGACGTTTTAGTATTTTATAAAATAATTTATCATATATTAATAAATCATGTTCATCTAATTCCTTTTTTATGTTTACTAAATAATCAAGTTTTTCATTATGATATTCTTTATCTTCAATATAATACAAGTTATCTAAAATATTAATAGCATTATCTACTTTCATATTTTTATTAACTAAATAATGGATAGTTTCGATATTATAATCAAACTTAATACTTTTGATATATTCTCTTTTAGTCATAAATTTAATATTTAAAATTAATTTATGATCATTTAAATAATTTAAGATAGCTAATTTATAAGAATTAGGACATATTATTAATAAGTTATCTTCTATGAAATCAAACATAACTATCACCTTTTTAATTATAACAAAAATAGTATGACTATAACCATACTATTTTACTTTTTATTTATTATTACTATTTACGTTTTTTTACTTTAACGGGATTTTCAAACAATAATGCTTCAAATAATAAATCAACTAAATGATCACTTGGCCTTAAACCATACTTTTCCATAATAATGTCAAAGACATCTTCGCTGAAGTTTAATCCCAAATATTTAAAAACTGATACTTTTTTATTTTCTATTTCAGAAAGATATGCTTCGGTATATGCATTATCAATAATTAGTAAGATATCATCACCAATAAACTTTTTAAAATCTTCTAAAATAGTATTCCTTTTTTTAGTATATTTAAACATATCTTTATCATAACTGGTCATACGTAATAAATCTGGATTATTTACTAAACTTTCATCTAATCGTAAATCTAAACGTGCTTTTAGTTTAAAATTTTCTACTTTTAATGCTTGTAGTTGAACAATATATCCAAAACTGGGATCTGAGTAACTTGGTATAATTTCAACTATAATATATTCATTTGGTAATTTCATAAAAACCTCCTAAAATAGTTTTTTACTTTTTTCTATCTTTGTTAAACAAGCATCAATGATATCATCATCATTAAAGCCAATCATATATCCTAACTTAATAAATATTGAAAACATTTCTTTAATTATTTCTTTATCATTACTTTCACAAAAATCAATCGCTAATTTATATAATCTAATAAAAATATCTACTTTATCATAATCAGCTACTTCCCTAAATTCTTCATCTAAATTGATATTTAAAATATGAAAGAAAAATAGTGTCATAATCATACAATCAGCAAATTCACCTTTAACTAAATCCATATCAATTGGTTTATCTGACCAATACTTAAAATATCTAGTTTCATTAGCTAATTCACCAATTTCTACTAATAATTCCATTTTATTCTTTTTTACCATTTCTGGATCTTTAAAAGTTTCTTGAAACATATCATCTAATTCTTTATTAGTTTCATATACTTCATTAAATTTTATATAATTCATTATTTTACTCCTAATTCTTTTTTACTAATATCAAAGAAATAGTCTAAGGTTGGTACAAGTTCTCCACTAACTAAACACTCCTTAATATCATCATATTTCATCCATGTTACTTCACATACTTCTTTAGTTGTTGCTTTTGATAAATCTACTTCCCCATCATAATCAAATAGCCAAACATCCATAATATCGCGAAAATGATGACGAGTCTTACGAAATATTAATTTACCAGGTATATTCGTTAAGTCTAACCCAACTTCTTCGATAGTTTCTCTAATCGCTCCATCCAATGAAGTTTCTCCTTTAATAACTGATCCACCAACACATTCTAATTTTAGTGGATATGATGCTCTACTTTTATCACGTCGAGAAATCAAAAATAAATTGTCTTTATTTCTTATCCATACATGAACAACTAAATGATAATATCCTTCTGGAATTAAGTTACCTCTTTCCATAGTTTCTCCTGTAACATTACCATTTTTATCATACAAATCCCATATTTCTTTCATCGCACACCTCTTTCTCCATATTATAACACAATAAAATAAATTTTCACTCTTTTTTTTATAATTCAAATAAAACAAGATTTACATCTTGTTTATTGTATCCATTAACCTCTCATGTCGTTCATCTATATGATTATCATGTTCTAGATCACCATTCTTTTCAACTTGTTTTTTATGTTCTAACCATGTTTTATAAAACTCTCTTACTTTAGGATTTTTAAGTACAACACGATGACACTCATATAATGCTAAAAGACTTAATCGCATTTGCTTTAAACCTTCCATTTGCGCAATAAGTGCAGATTGATTAAAAACTGTTGTATTTTTAAAACTACTTTTTTCAAGCATTTCTTTATATTCTTTTTCTACTTCATCAAGTCGATCAAATAATATTTGAAATAAATCTAAATCATGAATCATATCTGTAAGACATTCATATAACATAACTGGTGGTGATAAATAATCTGCATCTAATGGAAATTCATAAAATCGACTAAAAATATTTTGTTTAAATGGATTTGAAAGATTAGTTTTCTTTAAATACTTGGCAGTATCAAGAATAGTTTCAGTCACTAACTTATATGTTTCCCTAAATCCTATTCGAATTAATTTATTAGAAATATCACTTTGTCTTTCAAGAAGTCCCTTGTCTATATCAACAATAATACTTTTACTTAATTCATCATCAACATTACTACATGAATCAATATTTTTTTTAACTTGTTTCATTAAATCTTTATTCATAATATCCAACTCCATTATAATTATATCACAAAAAAACATTTTTCCATCAAAATTGCAACTAACTAATTCCCCACGATTTCTAGCACTTATTAACGTTTGAATCATTGAATCAATTTTATCAAAGTCATTAACTTTTAAAAAAAATCAACTACTTAGATAGTTGATTATTTAATTATACTTAAATCTTGATTAATAATAATTGGATCAAAACCACATATTTCATCATATAGCATTCCATCAGGAATATCATTATACATAAATATTTTCTTATTTAATCTAAAAGCATCATACATTTCCAAAAAAGTAGCACCACCAATATAATTTTTGGATATTACTCCTTCTTTTTCTTTATCGTAATTTAAAACTAAAACAGCATCGACTTCTTTAATCTTTTCTTCACTTTGTCTAAACATTCTCGCTTTAAATTCTTTATGAGCTTCATTTCCTTGATTCCACATCAATTCTTCTGTTTCTGGAGCACCATATGTATTTGGTAAATATATAATATGGCCATTTTTCTCTAATTCTTTTTTTATCTCATCTATTTTTGAATAAAACTTTTTACTACAAATTATTAATATCTTCATATCTACCTCTCATATTATTATATTACCATAAATACTTTTTATTTTCTTACTAATCGAAGACATTTTTCATCTTCAACTACTCTAAAATCAACTTTATGTTCATCAGTTGTAAATCTTGGAACAAGAATTTCTTTATCCTTTACTGGAGATGATTCTATATAATTTCTTTGATAATCATCAAAACATTCATTATTTAATTCAACTTCTAACATTCTTTTTATCATATCACCAGTTATTTGAAAATGTGGTTCATGACATATTGCTTGAGCAGTATTAGATAGCGGACGATAAGTAAAGAATACATTATGAAATGAATCTTTAATTGTTCCAGTCATGCTTATTAAATCTGGAGCTATATCTATATGTCCTAATACTCCTGTTTCATTTGGATAAAAATATGTATTCTTTAAAAAATTTAAAACAAATTCATCATTGAATATCCCTTCGGCAATAGCTCGAAATTCTTTTTGGTTCATTTCATCAACACCTAAGCAATACCTACCAATATTAAGATGACATTTTCCTGAGTTATCCCAAAGAACAATATGTGAATCAGTTCCCCAAATATATAAATTTAAATGTTTCTTTAATTCTTTCCAAATGCCTTTTAATCTTTTTTTATTATATTCCACAACACAACTTAATTCTGGTTTTTCTCGATGTATAGGAGGATGTAAAACGTATCTTACATCATCAATATTTTTATCATAATCAAAATTTGTTAATGTTGCTAATTTATTAAGTTCTGTTTTTAATTCTGCTAATTTATCTCTTGTTGATAATAATACTTCTTTTGTTGTTATATTTTCCATTTCCTAACCTCCAAAATAATTATATAATGAATTATTGCTTATTACAATTTAGTTGACAAAACGATTCTTTAATAATCTTCATAGTAATTAACTATCTTTTCATAAGTACCATCTTTAATTATTCTATTCCATTCTTTTTGATATATTGATTTAGCATATTCTTTATTTAAATAATCTTTTTGAAATTTATCTCTTCTTTCAATTAATATTGGATTATTAGTCCATAAATTAAACTTACCATCACTATTTATTCTTTTACATATATATTGATAACATCTTTCAAAATGTTCATCAAAAGTACTAAGTTCTGGATAATTTTTTATGGATGTTGATATTTGTCTTTTAGCAAGTAATTTAATGTCAAAATCACGATCAGAATCAGAAATACATTCTCCATAAAAATTTCTTGGTCTTGTTTTTCTTGACCCACGATGATCTTCAATAGCTTCTTTCATAATATTTAATTCTTCACTAGTAAAGTATTTCTTTAATTCTTGATCGTTAATTAATATTTTTCCAGATTCATATTCATGATTATCACGGTTAATAGAAAGTCCGGAATCATGAAAACAAGCTATAACATATGCCATATTGATATCTAAATGATAAAAGTCTGCTAACATCATCATATTATCTATAACATTATTAATATGAATCATTCCATGGGAATAAAATTTATCATATTTAGGAAATATATTAGCTTCGATATATTTTTTTATTTCTTTATTAACTTGCATCTTATCCTCCAAAATTGCTAATAATATTTTATCATTTAGATAAAAGAAAAACAAGGCTTAACCTTGCTTAAAGACTTATACTATAAAAATTGGGAGCTATTCTATTTCTCTCTGGATAATCTCTTTCTTTCATACTATTTTCAAAACCAATTCGATCATATTTTATCTTTTTTGTTTCAATCTTAAAAGTATCAGTATTAAAGATTGTATATTTAGTTATATTACTAGTAAGACAACCTGATGATCCGATATCAAATAATTTATCATCAACTGTAAAAGCTTCATGTTCATGACCAGTAAAAATATAATCATAATCCAGTTTTTTTACTATTTCATTGATAGTGCCATCATGGATAATATCAAACTCATGATATGGATATAAATCTTTTGAATTTTCATTTAATAAAAAATGGGTAAATAGTATTTTTTTACCATTATATGTTCTTTCAATAGTTAGTGGACAATTTTTCAAATAATCTTGATGTTTTTTAGTTAATTGACTTGCTACCCAATTACAATGTCTAATACCTGCTTCATCCATTTCATCATTTAATTGAGTTCCAATTAAATAATATAATTCATGATTACCTAAGATATATGTAACATTATTATTTACGATTAAATCCATACATTCTCTAGGGTTTGGACCAATACCAATAGTATCTCCTAAACAAATTGTTTCATCAATATTTTCTTTTTTGATATCATCAAAAATGGCTTTTAAAGCTTCTTTATTACCATGAACATCTGTAAATATTGCTATTCTCATGATTATCTCCTATATGGTATTATCTTTTAACCAATTAATTATTTCTATAAATACTGGATCATCTTCATATTTACTTCGATCAAATTCTATCCATGCATTAGATAAATTCTTTTCACTATCTAATACTTTCTTAACACTTAAAAGATTCATTGCGGGATTATTATCTTGATTATTTAAATCGAAACAACCTTCTTGATCATATAATTTAACTTGAATATCACATTCTAATTTATCACAGTGATAAGCAAAAATAGCTTCATCTGTTTTTCTTTCATTATATTCATCTAAAATCTTAGATATTTCATCTTTACCTAATAAATCTTTTAGTATTAAATTAGTTGCTTCTTTCCCTTTAATATTTTTTTCATCTACATTTGTTTCATAAAAAGCTAAATCACCTATTATTATCTCTTCTAATTCATGAATAGCTAACATATAAATAACTTTATTTAAATCTAGTTTATATCCAAATTGATAATAAATAGCAATAGCTAGCATTTGAACACCATAAACATGTTCAGCTACACTTTCTAATCTTTCTCTTTTAGCATTCCAAACTAAAACGCCTTTTCTAATTGTATCTTTTAACTTATTACATAATTTATAAAATGACATTACATTTTTTACATTCTCAACCATATTAATCTCTCTTTCTATTTTCTTGGTCCATTTTCTAGTTTATTTTGATATTTTAATCTAGCAATAATATCTTGAGGAATACCAAAAGACTTTATTAATGATTCTTCAATTCTTTTAATATCTCCATGAGTAAGTACCTGATATAATTCATCATTATTATCTTCTATCTGACTTTTCATAGCTCTTTCAGGAAGAAGTTTTAATAATTTATCAAAGTCACGTAAA
>JAEEGL014317127.1_pt1 | contig 17188 bp, 20 predicted proteins | sample 9134231 | NCBI WGS metagenome assembly JAEEGL01 (sample SAMN16246548, study PRJNA631951) | gut metagenome | biome: gut microbiome; feature: rumen; material: fiber-attached | host: Bos | place: Iran: Karaj | collected 2018-10
TATTTGATTTCCAAATGCATATTATGCTTTCTGCTGATTCACATGAAGAATTAGAACAAAAGAAAGTAGATATTAGAAATTATTTAGATGCAATGGGTATGAAAGGTGTAGTTTTAAGATTTGAACAAGAAAAAATCTTAAAAAGTATGTTACCTATATTTGATGCTAATGATATTGAAGATAGAGTTGGAACTCCAATTCCATCTGTTACTATGGCAGCAATGTATCCATTTGTATTTGATAGTATTAAAGACCCAGGATTATCTTGTCTATTAGGTGTAGATTATTCTGGTGGAGTAATATTATTTAATCAATTCTTATATAAAGAAGTTAAAGAAAATAATAGAAATAATGCTAACTTAATTATTTTAGGTACATCTGGTAGTGGTAAATCTACAGCAGCTAAAATATTATTAAGAAGTAATATTAGAAATGGTCATAAAATTGTAGCTATAGATCCAGAAGGCGAACTTGCAGATATGACAAGATTATATGGTGGTGACTTCATTGACTTAGGTCGTGGTGGAGATTATGGTATGATAAACCCACTTGAAGTTGTTGCTGATGCTGATGAAGAAGATGGCCAAAATAATGGATATGCTATATTAACAAGTACACTACAAACATTAAAAGCATTTATGAAATATTATAGTCCTGATATTGAAGAAGATGTATTAACGTTATTTAGTGAAGTTGTTCAAGATACATATAAGAGATATAAAATAGATTTCAACACTGATTTTTCTAAAGTAGATGCTCATGATTATCCTACATTTGATGATGTATATGCAACAATCAAAGGTAGATTATTATCAATGACAGAACGTACTCGTGAAAGAGAAGTAATGGAAAAATTAGAAATTAAAGTAAGACCACTTACTAATGAATTAAGATATTATTTCAATGGTAAGACAACAATTGATAGTTCTGCTGATTTTATAGTATTTAATATCAAGGATATAATGAATGCTGATAATAATATCAGAAATGCGTTATTCTTTAATATATTAAAATATGCTTGGGGATTAACACTAGATAGAACTATTAATACAATATTATTTGTTGATGAAGCACATATGCTTTTAGCAGATCAAAATACATTAGGAGCAGAGTTCTTAGCTCGTATTCAAAGACGTAGTCGTAAGTATAATACTGGTACAATAATTATTACACAACAGCCTACTGACTTTGCTGCTCCAAATGTAGTTGTACATGGCAAAGCAATATTTGATAATGCTTCTTATTACTTAGTAATGGGACTTAGAAAGCAAGCTGTAGAAGATTTATCAAAACTTGTTGATTTAAATGAAAGAGAAAAGGATAGTATTAAGAGGTATAGTCAAGGACAAGCATTGTTTGTGTGTGGTCAAAGAAGAATGCACATTAATGTTATAGCAACACAACAAGAATTAGATTCGTTTGGTTCAGGAGGAGGGCTATAATATAGCTCTCCTTATTTTATAAGGAATTATCTATGAATGATGAAGATTATATTGAAGATGATGATGAAAGATCATTAGATGATGACTTTGATAGTGAAGATGATAATTTTGAAGATGATGATGATTCTGATATCGATGATGAAGATTTAGACGATGAGGAATTAGAAGAAAATGAATCAGATACTGATTCTCAAGATGAAGGAAGTCAATCTAATGAAAATACTCGTGACACGGAAGGATACGACCGTGGGTTTTCCTATGGTCAGCAAAGATATAATCAAGCAGATGTAGATAGAATAAATAATAGAGAAAAATATAGCTTTGGAACTCAAGGAGTTACAGATAACGGAGCTGGTAATGATTCAAAACCAGACAAAGGTGGAAAAAACGGGCTGGAAGATAAAAATGGGCTGGAAGATAAAAATGGATTAGATTCTAGTAAAAAAGATTCCGGTGATAAAAATGGTTCACCTGATTCTGGAGAAAATATGGCGGATAAAGCAAAAGAGTCTGCTGCTGATAAAGCAAAAGAAGGAGCAACAGATAAAGCAAAAGAAGCTGTTGCTGATAAAGCCAAAGAAGAGGCGGCAGATAAGGCAAAGAAGGCTGCTGCAGAAAAAGTAGCAGAAGGAGCATCTTCTAGTAAACTTGCTCTTAAAATTAAAATTATTTTTTGGGTTATAGTTGTCGTTTTTGCTTTTTTACTTATTTTAGCAACTGCTAGTGGAATAATATTTATAATATTAGATAAATTTGGAGTTACCGAGTATGTTGTTGGTGACGATGATGGCGGAGGTGGCGGTGGAAGTCCTTCTTTGCCTGAAACATATACTGATGATAAGATATATTCACCTGTAGGAAGCACTACAACAACTACTAGTGGTGATGTAATTATTGCTGATGATGATCCACCTCAAACAAAGATTGCTAAAACATATGGAGTACAAAATGATGGATCTTTCCATTATGGCGTAGACTATGTTACTGGCAATGATCCAGGCGTAGACAATGTAATAGCAGTTGATGATGGTACAGTAGTAGCAGTCAAGTGTGATTGCGCAAGAGAGACAGGCTCATTATTTGGATATTATAGTAATGAGGCCATTATTCAAAGAGTAGCTAACACGCAAAATGTTAAATGTGATTTAGGATATGGCAATTATGTTAAAATATCTCATGCAAATGGTAAATCTACTTTGTATGCACATTTAGATGAAAATAGTATAACAGTAGCTGAAGGTGATAAAGTTAAAAAAGGTCAAGTAATTGGAAAAATAGGAAACACTGGATCTCTATATACCAACTTGCACTTTGAATTATTCAGTGATACTACAAGACTTGACCCTACTAAATATGTAGATTTAAATAAACCTAGACCACATTCATTGGCTAATATAAAATTTGTAGAAGGTAAAGATAATAAACAATCAGTTTGTTTATCTCTTTTAGCAACTGGTTTTTCTAAAAATGCAGTAGCAGGTATAATGGCAAATATTGAAAGTGAATCAAATTTCAGAACTAATATTCCTGGTGATGGTGGAACAAGTAATGGTATATGTCAATGGCATAATACAAGACTTACTAAACTTCATAATTATTGTGGTGATTCATATTTAACTTCGCTTTCATGTCAATTAGATTTCTTGCTAGCTGAGTTAAAAACTAGAAGTGAGTATCAATATTTAATTTCTGATCATACTGCATATGAAATGGGACATAAATTCTGTTATGATTTTGAAAGACCTGCTAAAAAAGATACATCATGTCCTGGACGTGGTACTAAAGCACAAAATAAATTTTTACCATATGTAGAAAATGGATGTCAATAAGGAGGTAGGCTAAAGTGAAAAAGAAAAATAAATATTTAACCATTATTTTTGTAATATTAGCAGTCATACTATTCTTATTAATAATTTATGAAAAAAGAAGACAACAAGATCTTCAAGAAAAGAATGGTCATAATATAGAATTAACAACAGAACCAACTGCGTTTTTTACAGTTAGTAATTGTGCCAATATATTTATTACTGATGTTAATAATATGAATGCCGATAAGGTATTAAATTTATTAAATAAAAAATATGTTGAAGAAAATGAAATAAATAGTGATAATGTTTTTAATAGAGTATCATTAGATTTTAATTATGATGGTACAGTTGTTTATAAAATTATTAAAATGTATCAAAAAAAATATGGAAAAACAGCATATAAATATTATATGTATGGAAATATTTATAAGCAAGAAATAACTGGAAATAAATATGTTACTGAATACTATTTAATAATTAATATTGATTATAAGAATATGACATATGATGTTGTACCATTTAGTAGTGCTGAGTATAAGGAGTTAATACATGAAAAAAAATAATAAAGAAGTAATTATTATAATTGTAGCTGCTGTGTCAGTAGTACTAATATTAATTCTTACTAAAATAGGAGAAAACATTGTTCAAAGTAAATATAGCATTTCTAAGAATGATGATAATGCCGTTATGAGTATTTATGTTGGTGATAGAGACATAATTGAAAAGTATTATTCTGAATTTATTGATAAAACTTTATTTGATAAAAAAGCAGCATATGAAATGTTAGATGAAAAGTATAGAAATAGATTTTCATATGATGATTATGAAAATAAGTTAATGCAATTATCTGAATCTAATTATTATGAAGATAGAATAAGTGAATATCGTGTTGATGAGGAAGAAGATTACAAGGTATATCTAGTTAGAACTAATATGGGTAATGAATATGCTTTTAAAGAAAAAAGCATTATGAATTATACTGTTTATATGGATTTAAAAGATTTTAAATAGTATTTGAAAAATAATATATATATTGTATAATATTGTTGATTGGGGTGAATAAATTGAAATTTAAATTTAGAGCCGAACTTAAAGATATAGTAATATTTGGTGTATTCTGCGTATTTCTATTATATTTAGTAGCAATAGTAGTTGTTAATTTGGGAAGCGTTACAACAAGTAATGAATTTAGTGGATTAAATCCATTTCCTGCATTTACTCCTAAATATTTAATTGCTACAATTATTTTTTGGATAATAGGTGTTATAGCATCTTTCGCGGCATCTTCTTCTTATTTCTTTGATAGGGAAGAAGGTTTTGGAATAACTACAGAGAAAAAAGTAAAAGCTGATGGATATTCTAAGTTAATGAGCGAAAAAGATATGAAAAAAGATCGTGGTATTAAAAAAGTTCATTTAAAAGATGATACTTATGATGCGGGCGGTATACCTGTTATAAATGATGGAAAAGATGCATGGGTTGATGATAGTGGTGAACCTCACTCATTAATAATGGGAGCTTCTGGTTCAGGTAAAACTCAAGCTTTCATGTTTCCATTGATTAAAATATTAGGACGCCATGGTGAAAGTATGATTGTAACTGACCCTAAAGGTGAGTTATATGAAGCATGTGGAGAATTATTAAAAGAAAAAGGTTATAAAATTATATTAATAAACTTCCGTGATCCTAAAGAAGGATCTGCATGGAATCCATTTAGTTATCCATATAGAATTTATAAAGAAGGAAATGTTGATAAAGCTAATGAACTTTTACAAGATTTAGCTAGTAATATATTAATAGATCCTAATAATAAAGCAGAACCATTCTGGGAACAAACTGCATCTAATTTCTTTACTGGACTTTCTCTTGGACTATTTGATGATGCTACCGAAGATGAAATTAATATCAATAGTATTAATATGATGGCAGAAGTAGGAGAAGATAGAATAGGTGCTTCTAACTATATTAAAGAATATTTTAAGAGTAAAGGAGAATTATCTCCTGCTTATATAGCAGCTGCATCTTGTATTAATGCACCTAATGAAACACGTGGTGGAATTATGTCTACATTTAGAACAAAGACAAGAATATTCTCATCACAAGAAGGCCTATCTGAAATGCTTTCTTATAGTGATTTTGATATTAGGGATATCGGTAAAGAAAAAACTGCAGTATTCTTAAAAGTACATGATGAAAAAACCACATATCATGCACTAGCAACAATATTTGTAAAACAAGCATACGAAGCTTTAATCGCAACAGCACAAACATGTCCTGGATTAAAGTTACCTTATAGAACTAATTTTGTACTTGATGAGTTTGCCAATATGCCTGCTCTTAAAGATGTTGGTACAATGATAACTGCATCTCGTAGTAGAAATATTAGATTTGCATTCGTTATTCAAAACTTTTCACAATTAAATCAAGTATATGGAAAAGATGTAGCAGAAACTATTAAAGGTAACTGTGGAAACTTCGTATATATCATGAGTACAGAATTATCTGCTCTTGAAGAAATCAGTAAATTGTTAGGTGATAAGAAACCTGAAAAGCCTAAGAAGGATGAGCCAGCGCCTCCAATTAGACCATTATTTACTGTAAGTGATTTACAAGCCCTTAAAGAAGGAGAAGTAATCATTAATAGATTTAGAAGTATGCCATTTAAATCTAAATTAATGTATGATTGGAAAACCGACTGGGGTAAAAAATATCCTCTTATGACTTATACAGAAAGACCTAAAAGGGAAGTTAAAGTATTTGACTTAAAAGGTTTTGTAAAGAAGTTAAAAGAAAAAGAAGATCCAGGTATGCCAGTTGGATCAGATATGAGTATGTCAATGGCAAATCCATTCTTACAATCTGCAATGATGCCTGGAAGAGGTTCTTCTGGAATAATGCCTACTAGTTTAGATGATTATGTTAAGAAATTAGATGAAAAGATTGCTGAATTAGAACGTGAAGAAGCAGAAGAAAAAGCACGCGAGGCTAATGCAAAACAAGAACAGCAACAACCTAATCAAGTTAATATTAATATTACAACTGAACCTACTAATAACCCAAGTGTTTCAGTAGCAGAAATACCAGTAGCAGAAAAATCACAAGAACAAATTGAAAAAGATTTAACTGCAATATTTAGTGGTGAAAGTAATAATATAGAACCAGCTCAAGTGGTTGAAACATCTAATAATGAATTACCACCTGAACCAGTTACTATTAAACCAGCTGAGCCTATAGAAATTTTTGATGATAAAATTGAACCTGTTAACAATAATGAACAACCAGTAAATCAAACTCAACCAGTTAATATTGATGTTGATAGTGTGGTTGAAAATAACAAAACAAATAATGAAGATTTCTTTGATGATTTCTTTGGAACTGAAGATGAATAACATTCATCTTCTTTTTTCATAAAATAATATAGGTGATTTTATGAAAATAATAGATGTAGGTTCTCCTTCTTTATATAAAAGCAATCATATACCCGGGAGTATAAATATTCCTTATGAGTTATTAATAAACAATTATAGAAAGTATCTTAATAAAAAAGATATATATTATTTATATTGTCAGAGTGGAAAGCTAAGTAAAAGAGCGGTTATTATATTATCATCCATTGGTTATAATGTTAAATTATATATTAATTAATAATATAGTGGAAATATTATAATAAAAGTACTATAATTGTTTTGATGTGAAATGATAGAATTATTAAATAACATAGTAAATTATATAGAAGAAGCTGGAAGTGTTGGCGCATTAATAGGATGTTTTCTTATATTAATTGAATCTATAGTTCCAGTATTGCCTTTGATGGTATTCATTACCATTAATTTTTTAGTATTTGGAAATGTTATAGGTTTTATTATTTCATGGGTATTTACTATAATTGGATGTATAATGTCATATTATATATTTAAAAATGGATTTGGTAATAAATTTGAAAGATTAACGGAGGATAAAGTATTACTTCGAAAATATAAAAAGATATTTAAAGATATTGATGTTACATCGTTAGCTCTTTTAATAGCTATACCATTTGCTCCTGCTTTTATGATTAACATAGCAGCTGGATTAGTAAAAATGGATTTTAAGAAATATTTTATAGCATTATTAATAGGTAAAATGGGACTTATATATTTCTGGGGATTTATTGGTACTTCTTTTGTACAAAGTTTAAAAGAACCCATTATTCTTATTAAAGTAGGTGTGATATTAATTATTACATATATAATTAGTCATTATGTAACTAAATTATTAAAAATAAAATAAAAGTTATACACTTTTATTTTTTATTATAATATTTTCCTTGATATGAATCTCTTCTTAACATTTCTTTATCTATATCGTTTAGAACAACAAATTTTTTTAATAACCATTTAGGTTCAATTAACAATTCTTTTTTAGGATCTCCAGTTATTCTATGAATAACAACATTTTCATTTAATAATTCTAATTGATCACATACTATATCTATATATTCATCTTTTGTTAATACATGAAATTTTTCTTTTTCATATAACTCAGCAAGTTTAGTATTCTTTTCTATAAATAACATATGTATTTTAATACCTTGTATATCTAACGTAGAAACATATTTAATAGTTTCTATCATATCTTGTTTTGTTTCATATGGAAGTCCATTAATAATATGAACGACTACATCAATTTTTCTCTTTCTAAGTTCATTAACAGCTTTTTCAAAGCATTCTAATGTATGCCCTCTATTAATTAATTTAGATGTTTTTTCATGAATTGTTTGAAGACCTAGTTCAATTGTTAAATCTGTTTTTTTATTTAATTCTTCTAAATAATTGAGTACATCATTAGGAAGAGCATCACATCTAGTAGCAATGTTAAGACCGATTACGTTAGGCATATTTAATATTAATTCATATTTTTGCTTTAATACTTCTACACTGGCATATGTATTTGTATTAGCTTGAAAATATCCGATTAATTTAGTACTATCCCATTTATTAGACATTATTTTTTTAACTTTATTAAATTGAGTTATTAAATCAATGCCATCGTTTTCACCACTACCATTATAACAATATATACAACCTGTACCATTCTTTTTATTGGGACATGAAAAACCTGCATTTAAATATATTTTAAATACTTTTTCATTATATTTATTTTTATAGTAATAATTTAATGTATGATATCTTTTATTATCAAGGGAATATTTAAACATAGCTTCACCAATAAAATTATAAAATGTTTTTATAAAAAAGTTAAGTATAATAATTATTATTTTAATAAATATAATTTAATATGTTTAAAAGAATAGTGATATTTATAATTGGTATGTTTATTACTTCATATTCATTTATGTTTTATATTATGTATTTAAATCTATTAAGAATGGGATATAGTTTTAATCAATATATTAAATTTGTATTTAGTAGAGTAGAATGCTTAATAATACTATTAGGAATAATATTAATATTAATATCATTAAAAAAATATAAGAAAAAAGTATAAATGTTTTATTAATGTAAATAATATTATCAGGAGGAATTATGAAAAAAATATTATTTCTAACAATATCATTTTTAATATTATTAAGTGGTTGTAGTATGTATAATACCCCAAGTGGTAAAGTTGAATCATATTTAAATAATTATATTTCTATGAGTGATAGTGTTATAGCGGATATAGAAACTAAAGTAAATGTTGAGCCTATATCTTATAGCAACAAAAACATTTACAAAGATGTTTTAACAAGGCAATATAAAAATATTAAATATGAAATAAAAGATGAAAAGATTAATGGAGATTCTGCTAGTGTGAGAGTGAAAATAACTGTATTTGATCTTTATAGAGCAGAAAAAGAATCTTTAGAATATGCAAATAACAATCAAAGTGAATTTTTAATAGATAATATGTTTGATGACGAAACATATAACACATATAAGTTAAATAAAATGTTAAGTACTAATGATATAGTTAATTATGATATAGAATTTTACTTAAATAAAAAAGATGGTGAATGGGTAGTGCAGGAACCAGATAGAATAGTGTTAGAAAAAATACATGGTATTTATAACTATGATATTGGATAAATATTAGTTTCGACTAATATTTTTGTTTGCAAAAGTAGAATAAAATCTATATAATTAAAGTATAAATATTACTTAGGAGAGAATAATATGACTGAATTTACTTTTATACTACCATGTTTAAATGAAGAAAAAACATTACCTATTGTTATTAAAGAAATAAAAGATTATATTAAGCTAAAAAAATTGGATGCTGAAATATTAGTTTCAGACAATAATAGTACAGATAGAAGTGTTAAAGTTGCTAAAAAACTTGGTGCTAGAGTTTCTATTTGTAAAAATAGAGGATATGGAAATGCTTTAATCAATGGAACTAAAAATGCTAAAGGAAAATATTGCTTCATGGGAGATTGTGATGGTAGTTATGATTTTTCTCATTTAGACGATTTTATTGATAAATTACGTGAGGGCTATGATTTAGTAGTTGGTAATAGATTTATGGGTGGTATTAAAAAGAATGCTATGCCACTTTCACATAAAATAGGCGTTAGATGTTTATCATTATATGCTAATATATTTTTTAGAACTCCTATAAGAGATTATCATTGTGGATTAAGAGGATATAATACAAAGGCATTAAGAGATATAGAACTTTCTTCTGGTGGAATGGAATATGCAAGTGAAATGATTATTAAAGCAAAAATTAATAATTTAAAAATGTGTGAAGTTTCAACCATATTACGTAAAGACTTAAGAGATAGAAAACCTCATTTAAGGACTATTAGAGATGGATTTAGACATTTATTTTTAATAACTGGCATGTTTATAAATAGAAAGAAATATATTGTTAAGAAATGAATAAAATATTAGTATGAAAAAACTAATATTTTTTTTAATTATTAATATATTTTTAATTAATATTAATGCTTCTATAGTAGTAATGGATTATGATAGTGGCAGAGTATTGTATTCTAAAAATCCTTATGAAATAAAACTAATCGCATCAACTACTAAAATAATGACAAGTATTATTGCTCTTGAAAATGCTCCTTTAGATACTAAAATTACTGTGGGTAAAGAAATATATGAAGCTTATGGATCAATGACATATATCAAAGAAGGAGAAATATTAACACTAGAAGATTTACTTAAAGGATTAATGTTACAAAGTGGAAATGATGCTGCATTAACTATTGCTAATAATATAATGCCATATAATGAATTTATTGAATATATGAATTTAAAAGCATATAAACTTGGAATGTATAATACCAAATTTGAAAATCCTCATGGGCTTAATGATAAAACAAAAAACACATCTACTGCATATGATATGGCATTACTTATGAAATACGCAATTAAAAATAAAGATTTTATAAACATAACTAATTGTTTAGAACATAGAGTAGGTGATCATATATGGTACAACAAAAATAAATTATTAAAAGAATATAAGTATTTATTATCAGGAAAGATTGGTTATACAAAAGCAAGCGGTCAAGTATTTGTTAGTGCTGCTAAAAAAGATAATAAAACATTAATTATAGTTAGTATTGATGAAGGGGATAAATTTAATTTACATAAAAGTTTATATGAAAAGCATTTTGAATTATATGATAGATATAAAATATTAGATAAAAATACTTTTTCATTTAAAGTAGATAATAATACTAATGATCACTATTATATTAAAAATGATTTTAATATGTTATTAAATAAAAATGAAATAGATGATTTAAAAATAAAAATAAACTTAAATAAAAATAGAAATATAGTGGAAATATATTTAAAAGATAAATTAATCCATACAGAAAAAATATATATATTAAAATATAAAGATAGGGTGAACAAAATAAGAGAAACATTGTTATTTTGGAAATAATAATGTATAATTCTCTTGGGTGATTCCTGTGGAAAGATTACAAAAATATTTAAGTAATTGTGGTGTAGCATCAAGGAGAAAAAGCGAAGAATTAATAAAAGAGGGAAGAGTAACTGTTAATGGTAAAGTTATTGATGAGCTTGGATTTAAAATAGATTTAAATGATACTGTATGTGTAGATGGTGTTAATGTAAATAAAGAAGAGAAAGTATATTATCTTCTTTATAAACCAGAGAAAGTTATATCAACAGTGAAAGATGATAAAGGAAGAACTACTGTTATAGATTTAATAGATACAAAAGAAAAAATATTTCCAGTAGGTAGATTAGATTATGATACAAGTGGTTTATTATTATTAACTAATGATGGGGAACTTACCAATTTATTAACGCATCCATCTCATAATATAGAGAAAGTTTATTATGCTAAATTAAATGGAATAATTAAATCAAGTGATATAAAAGAATTAGAAAAAGGTGTAATAATCGATGGAGTTAAAACTAAGAAAGCATATGCTAAAATTAAAAAAATAGATAAAAAGAATAATAAATCATATGTAGAAATAACTATTACTGAAGGAAGATATCATCAAGTTAAGAATATGTTTTCTACAATTGGATATGAAGTATTAAAATTAAAAAGAACTAATTATGCATTCTTAGATTTAACTAATTTAAAGATAGGTGAGTATAGAAAATTAACACCTAAAGAAGTTAAAAAACTATATAGTTTAAAATAAAAGAAGCTTTTTAAGCTTCTTTTTCTTCTTCAATTACAATTGCTCCAACAGGACAACTTTCAATTACATTTAATAATTCTTTTTTATCTTCTTCTTTAACTTCTTCTTGTTTAACACTACTTAATCCTTCATCATTGAATTGAAAGTAATTATCTAATTGACTAACACATAATCCGCATCCTATGCAAGCATCACTAACTTTTAATTTTTCCATAATTCATCTCCTAAAAATAATTATAGCTTAACTAAAAATATATGTCTAGTTAATTTATTGAATTTACATTATAATTGTGTTAAAATTATAATGGTGAATAGTATGAACACAAGAATGTCAAAATATGACCATGTTGATGAACCTAATATGAGTAGATCAAAAAGAAACCAAGATATTTACAATTCTACTGATATGGGAGAAATGTCTAGATTCCATTCTAATACAAATGTTAGTGTTATTTCTGATGCACCAAAAGAGATAGATATAGAAAAAATAAAAAATTATATTGATTCTATGAATGACGAAAAAGAAGAAAAAAGAAAAAGACTAAAATTAGATGTCGAAGAAGAAAAAGAAGTTCCTATTAAAAGAGAGGAATTAAGAAATTATGATATTAATTCTGTATTAGAAGAAGCTCGTGAGAAAAAAGAAGAAGACTACGAGGATCAAAGATACAGAAAAATAAATAACACTCAATATGATATATTAAAGAATATTAAAATTAAAGAAGAAGAGGATGAAGATGATGATGAATTAAATACACAAGAAAAGACAATTGTAGATTTAATTCAGAATATTAAACATAATGGGGATAAAAATAAAGAAGAGGTTCCAGACAATCCTAATGATTTATTTAAGTCATTAATGTCCGATGATGAAAATACTGTTGTTATGGCACCAATTACTGAAGATGAAATTAATAAGCAAAATATGAAAGAAGCTTTAGAAAGCATTACAACAGATCTTGAAAATGTTAAAGAACCAGTTAATGATGTAACACAAGATTTGATACTTGAAAAAGAAAAGTTAAAACAAGAAGAAGAGAATAAAGATGCACCTACTGTTAACACTGTTAAGTTATCAAATATAGATAAATCTTTTTATACTAATTCTATGACATTTAATAAGAGCGATTTTGATGGATTTGAAGAATTAGAAAAGACAGGTAAAAGTAGTACCTTTACTAAGGTAGCGATAGTAGTAGCTATAATACTATTATTATTAACAATATTCTTAATAGTTAATTTTGCATTTGATTTAAATATTTTATAATTATAGAAGTATTAAATTACTTCTTTTTTATATAATTTAATATGAATAAATTTAGAATTAAAACATCTGATTTAATAATAATTATAATATTATTAATTTTATTTTGTTCATATATAATGATAAGATTGTTTACTGTTAGAAGTGAATCATTTTTAGATAATTTTGCTAGAAATAAATCAATACAATTAACTACGATTATAATAAATAAAGCAATATATGAAATGTCCTATAAAAATGAATATAACACTTTTATGATTACCAATACTAATAGTAATGGTTTAGTAGATATTAAATTAGATAATAATAAGGTTAATAGGGTGTTATATGTAGTTAATAATAATATAATGAAAAATATTGACTTAATAGAAAATGGCAACTTTGATGATATTAATATAGAATATTTAAATAATGATGATTTTATATTTAATGTACCTATTGGTATAATATATGATATACCTATACTTGTTGGTATAGGGCCTAAAATACCATTTAAAGTTAATATATTAGGAAATAGTGATAATACTGTATATACTAGAGTGAAAGAATATGGAATAAATAATTCTATGATAGAAGTTATATTGGGTATTAAATTAAATGTTCAAATAATATTACCTTTTTCTTCTAAAGAAATACAAATTAATAAAGAAATACCTATAGATACAAAAATAATTGAAGGAAAAGTGCCTACATATTATGGTGGTATAACAACTAATTGATTATAAAAATTATAAATGATATAATTACTTTGTTGGTGATTATATGATAATTGAAGTAGAAAATAATAAATATAAATTAATTAAAGATTATAGAGATGCTTTTGATAAAGATGCATTTTTAGAAAGATATACTTCATTCTTTGAAATGTATGATTATATAGTAGGAGATATAGCATATTCTAAATTAAGATTAAAAGGATTCGCTGTAAAAGGCAATAAATTATTTAATAAAATAAATGATTATAATAATGTCGATAAATATTTGAAAGAAAATTGTGCTCATGATTGTAAATACTTTATATTAGAAAAGATAAAATAATATCAAAAATAAATTGATATTATTTTTTAATTATGATAAAATTAAATAAGGATAGAGAGGAAATGCATATGAATAAAATATCAATTAAAAATATGGATGGAACAATGGAAGAAGTTGATTTAGTAAATGCTTTCAAAATCAACAAACTTAACAAAAGATTTGTTATTTTATCTAAAGGTGAAACAGCCGGAGAAGGTATGAGTAAAATATATATTTCTGAATTTGTTGAAAATGAGCCAGGAGTATATAGTTTAATTGGAATACAAGATGATCAAATTTGGCAAAGTGTGAAAGAAGCTATGAAAGAAATAGTAGAAGGTAGTGGTGAATAATATGACTGATGAAATGAGTAATTTTGAAGGAAAACAAGTAAACTATGATGCTTCTTATGAAGCAGGTAAGAAAGTAATTGGATTAGGACAGGATTTAATAAAGGAAAATGGCGCTTTAAGACATAGAGCACCAGCAGCTCCAGCAGTTGCTCCCACACTAGAGCCAATTGAACCTGCAGCATCTTCAGCAGCGCCAGTATTAGAACCTGTTACACCTGAAGCTACTCCAGTAACTGGAGAAGCACCAGATTTAACTAATCCATTAACAGAAACAGTAGCTACTGATGATAATAAATTTGTCCCTCCAACAGGAGCACTTCCTGAAGAAACTGATGCATATGCAGAAGCACAAAAATTCATGAATGAAGGAGAGGCACCAGCATTAGATCCAGTTGAAGCTATGGAACCTGCTGCAGTACCAGTTACTGAACCAGAACCAGTTCCAGAAGTAACACCTGAAACTCAAGCAGCTGTTGTTGGTGAAATAACTGAAAATGTTCTTGGAAACAATACTGATCTTGGAGCAAGTGTAGAAGTTGGTGATAAACCAGAAATTATCTCTATCGATAGGGCAGTATTAAAAGAATTTACTACTCAATTAGAAGAATTAAAAGAAAGTAATTTAAGTCAAAATAATAAAATAGATTATATAATTGCTGCTATAAGTAAGGCATTAGAAGAAGATAAAAATTTAACACCTGTTATTGAAGAGGCGGCAGAGGTATTAGATAAAGTAGATTTACCACCAGCACCTGAGGCAGAAGTTCCTGCGATGGAGACATTAGGTGCTCCAGTAGAGGAACCAGAAGTACCTACAAATGAAGCTGGACTTCCACCTATGTCAGGAGCAGTAGAAGAAGCAGTACCACCAATATTTGGTGCAGTACCAGAAGCTAGTGATTTACCTCCAACACCTGAGACAGAAGTTCCTGCAATGGAAACACTAGGTGCTCCAGTTAAAGAACCAGAAGTACCTGCAAATGAAGCTGGGCTTCCACCTATACCAGGAGCAGCAGATGAGGTAGTGCCACCAGTGCTTGGTGCAGTACCAGAGGCTAGTGAATTGCCACCATTCCCAGTGGAAACTAAACCACAAGAACCAGTAGTTCCACCTGTAATGAATGGTATGCAAACTCCACCACCTCCTGGTTATACACAACCTTTTGCAATGTAATTTAAAGTAGATATTCAATTATCTACTTTTATTTTGCAATTAAGCATATACTTTAATATGAAGAATTTTATTAAATCAAATTATAATATATATCCAAAGAAAATATTTAAGAAAGATAATCAATATTTTTTCTTTAGTGGAAATGATAAAATTTTAATTATTAAGACAAATAATATAGATCTATCTAAAATAGATTTATCTAATCATTTATATAATATTGGAATACCAATAAGCACATTTCTTATTAATAATAATGGAGAATATTATTGTAAAAAAGATAATCAATATATACTATTATTAAAATATAATAACATATGTGATAATCAAATATATTTAAAAGATATAAATACTTATGATATAAAAATACAGAAAATAAATAATTTTGATATTATTAAATATTGGGAAGATACTATTGATTCTATAGAATTAAAATTAAATGAATATAATAAAGAATTTCCCATATTACAACAGAGTATAAACTATTTTATAGGTTTATCTGAAAATGCTATAGAGTTATTAAATAATATTAAATATAATAGTGATTCTTTAGGACATAAATTAAATATAGATAATTATAATAGAGAAAACTATTCTAATCCATTTAATATTATTAAGACTAATAAAATGTATGATATAGCTATGTATTTTAAATATCAATTTTATAATAATAATATAAATTATGATGAATTGTATAGTGTATTAAAGCAGAATTTAAATAATATTAATGATATAGTATTTTTTTATTCAAATATGTTATTTCAAGAAAACTATTTTAATTGTGTCATAAATATAATGAATAATAAAGGTGAAGAAAAGGAATTAAATAAATACATAGATAATATTAATAAATATAGAGAATTATTAAAATATATTAAATCAATTTTACACAATATTACTTATATTAAAGATATTGAATGGATAGATAGCTAAAAATATGGTATAATTTATATGTGATTGTTATGAGTAATATTAAAGTTGGATCAGTTGTTGAAGGACAAATTACAGGAGTTACAAAATATGGAGTTTTTGTAAGCTTAGAAGATAATTATGTGGGAATGGTTCATATAACTGAGGTATCAAATAAATTTGTTAGTGATTTAGAACATAAATTTACTATTGGAGATATAGTAAAAGTTAAAGTACTTTCTGTTGATGAAGATAAATTACAAGTAAAATTATCTATCAAAAAAGTAGGAAGTACATATAAAAAGAAAAAGTCAATTACTGAGCTTGGAGGGGGTTTTGAGCCCCTAAAAGAGGAATTACCTAAATGGGTTAATAAAAAAATGGAAGAATTGACAAAAAATAGTCTATAAGAGTATAAATTTCTATATTTAACTTGACATAAATACCAATAAATGTTATATTTAATAGCGTCAACAGGAATATTATGGGCGATTAGCTCAGTTGGTTAGAGCATCTGCCTTACAAGCAGGGGGTCGGGAGTTCGAGTCTCTCATCGCCCACCATATTATTTTTTTGCCGAAATAGCTCAATTGGTAGA
>JAEEGL010150453.1_pt1 | contig 17186 bp, 13 predicted proteins | sample 9134231 | NCBI WGS metagenome assembly JAEEGL01 (sample SAMN16246548, study PRJNA631951) | gut metagenome | biome: gut microbiome; feature: rumen; material: fiber-attached | host: Bos | place: Iran: Karaj | collected 2018-10
CTCCATCCGCCTCAATGAAGAACCTGCATGTACATCAAAAAGAATGCCACCTTTTGCTCAGCGCACCCAGCTTTTTGGGTACACCCCCTACTCGCCCAACTGAAACCGCACAAAACGCTTAATGACGATATTTTCACCCATTTTTGCGATTTTCTCGGTCACCAAATCGCGAATGGTTTTCGAAGTATCCTTTACAAAAGGCTGATCCAGCAGACAAATCTCGCCGAACCACTTCTTTAATTTCCCTTCCACGATCTTTGCAATCGCCGCTTCGGGTTTGCCGACGCATTGCGCTTTCGCGATATCTTTCTCTTTTTCAATCATCGCCTCGGGAATATCTTCCTGCGTCAAATACAACGGATTGGCCGCCGCGATCTGCATCGCGATATCCGTCACCATCTGCTTAAATTCTTCGTTGCGCGCCACAAAGTCCGTTTCGCAGTTGACTTCCACCAAAACGCCCAGCTTGCCGCCGCCGTGAATGTACGAATGAACGACACCCTCCTGCGCACTGCGACCCGCTTTTTTTGCGGCACTGGCAACACCCTTTTTGCGCAAAAGTTCAATCGCTTCCGCTTCGACGCCGTTGCTTTCAACCAGTGCCTTTTTGCAATCCATGAACCCCGCGCCCGTCTTTTCGCGCAAAGCCGCCACCATCTGACTTGTCACTTCCGCCATTATTATTCCTCCTTCGATGCAACCGATGCCGATGAACTTTCAACCGCCTTTGCCTCAGCTTTCGGCTTCTCTGTTGCGGTTGAAGCCTCTTTCCTTACAGGTTCCGTCACTCTTTTGGCTTCCGAAGCCTTATCTGTCCTCTTTTCGCCGCTCGTTCCCGCGCGCTTCCCGTCGCCCGCACCTTTTCGATCGTCTTTTTTGTCAAAGCCCGAACGGTTTGGTCGAGAACCGAAAGGCGGACGCTGCCGCATCCAACTTTTCGCCTTTGAAGACGACGCGACATCCGTCGGTACAAACTGATGCACTTTATTCAGCTTCGCTAGCTCGACGCCCTGCTCCATCGCCTCCCGCAAATAATCAAACAATACGCGCAGTGCCTTCGCCGAATCGTCATTCGCCGGGATCGGATAATCCAACAACGACGGATCGGAATTGGTATCCACAATGCCGACGGTCGGAATTTGCAGGCGGCGCGCTTCGCGAAGAGCAATCGCTTCCTTCATCGCATCCACCGCAAACAAAACGTTCGGGCAGGCATTTAACTCCAACAACCCTTCAAAACCGCGATGCATGCGCACCATCTCGCGACGAATGGCGGAACTTTCCTTTTTAAACATCTTGTCCAGTTCGCCCGACTCCTCCATCGCCAGAAAACGCTTGTATTTCGCCAAACTCGCCTTGACGGTCTTGAAATTCGTCAAACAGCCGCCGAGCCAACGATTGGCACAGAACGACATTCCCGTCGCCTGCCCCAGGTTGCGAATTAACTCCTGCGATTGCGGCTTCGTACCCACCAACAACACCGTCGCACCGTCCTTGATTTGCTCCGTCAAAAACGCCGCCGCCTTCTCCAAACACGCACGCGTCTTTTCCAAATCAATGACGGAAATACCGTGAAGGTGCTTGTATAAGTACGGTCCGAACTTCGGATTCCAGCGTTTCACCTGATGTCCGATGTGGACACCGGCTTCAAACATCGTTTCGTAATCTAATTCCATAAAAGCTCCGTATTCTTCTTCAGAACCTGGGATAACAGGGGTTAAGGGCTAACAACACTCTCATGAAAAACGGTTTCCCGCACAAACACAAGCCGTTTTTAAAAATTTTTCGCATTTTTCTCCGTATTCGTCAAATGTTCGCCTTCTTCCCGAAAATAAATCGCGTATTCATCTTCACCGACATAATCGATTTGTTCGCGAAGCACCTGCTCGCGGAAATCGGCATCGGTCATCAATTTTCGAATAAAATAACGCTTCTTCGCCACCTGCAAACGATACCGTTTGATTTTAACTTCCAAATGTTCCCGTTGCGTGCAAACGGCTCGATGATAACGCCATGCATCGAGAAAACGGCATCCCCAAAGGGCGTAAATGACGTACGCCGTCAACGACAGCCACAGGAGTCGTTTGAAGAGTTTTTTAGGGAAGTGCATGGGGTATCGAAACACACCTGCCGGTAATTTTATTCACCGCTGAGAAGAGGCATGACGGCAAGGTTAAATTAACAAAGTACGTGCATGAAGCTTTTTGCCGTCCGTTCACAACTATTCGCACAAGCATCATTAACCGACAAAACCGCTTTCGTTCAAACCCGACGGGAAGTTCGAATAAAACGTAAAACCCATCCGATATATGTATCGAAACCGATCCCAAAGGCAACCTCCGAAAGTTGTCGCTTGCACATTCGGGAGTAAAACAGAATTTTTTGCAATGAACCAAAACGAAAACGCCGAAAAAACGCTGAATATCCGTGAAACGCACCCAAAGCGCACATTGCCACTGACGGAAGCTTTGGAAGATTACGGAAACGCCTGCGATACCGACGGGAAAAAATCATGCAGCTCCTCCGTATGGCTGTGCGCCGTCATGCTGTTCTTCATCGTCGGATGTCTGGCATTTCAACAACGACCCGAGAAACAACAAATCCACGCCCCCGAAACCGTTCAAAAGCCGCTCAACATCTCGCCTTACCTCACGCTTAACATTCCTAAACAACCCTTTCGCCTGGCGGATTTAAAAAATGACGCCATCCGCGATGCTTTTGATACGTCGGAAGAAAATTTCATCGAAAGTCAAACGGGACAGGAGTTTTCGTATCGCAAAAACGTTTTGTTCGATGACCGAGCGAAAACCGTCGCTTCCAAACACGGTGCCTTCGCGCTTCCGAACGACACAAAGTTCATTTACAAGTGGTTGCAGGCACAGCATATTCGGGATATTACTTACAAAAATTTCGAAAGTCACCTGTCGTTTAACGATAGAATTTTTCACTTAAACGATATCGTTTCGCCGCAGTATCGCATCAAATGGTGCGATATCGATCCGATTGATAAGAAAATTTTCTTTTCGGACGTCGACAACAACCGTTACGCCATTTCGTTTTAATCGCCGTGCTTTGCGTAAAGGTTAAAAAGGGGAAGCGGGCAACGAATTTACTGTCGCCTATGTACCGCCTTTGCGCCTAACCCACCCACACAACTTTTGCATGTGTTTTGCGTATAATAATGTAACATGGCACAAACCGACCGCCGTTTGAAAACCACCGAAATTCAAAAAACTACTCCGGAGCACATCGGCATTGCGATTTATAATGCGGACATATTAACGCAGATAAAATATACTAAAGCAGAAAAAAGCCTCTTACATCCGCCCGCACTCTCTTTGGCATCGGACGGGTTTTGATTTGACGGTAACCATTGCATTTCCAAAAATAGGGGGGAGTATGAAGTTTTCGTCAAAATTATTTTCACAAACATTCATCCCTTGCGTTCTTTTATTAGCGGGCGGCTGTACCAAAACGGAATCGGGATTAACGGGCGTCGGACTGGGTTCCGCCGTCGGCGCGGGCATCGGATACGCCATTGACGGCGGTGCGGGCGGTGCGCTCGCGGGAGCGGCGTTGGGCGGTATCGCAGGCGGAGCGGTCGGCGTGGCAACCAATAACGAAGATGAAGAACTTCGAACCTCCAAACGACACAGGATCGTTGAGGAAACACCTTCGTCGTCTTATCGTTCCGAAGACGAGTTGGAACGGGCGCGCACCGAAATCAAACGGAAACGTTTGGAACGGGAAACGCTGGAAATTGAAAACGAAAAAAAGCGTCTGCAGTTGGAGAAAAAACGCCTGGAATTGGAGGAAGCCAAGCTGGACAAAATGAAGCGCAAAGATCTCGAAAAAGAAGAAGGCGAAGAGGAAGAAGAAGTTATCGAACAACGGACGAGATATCATCGAGAAAGACAACGTTAGTCGGGTTTTCAAGATAACAATAAAGGATTTCCCTTATTTTTGATTGCAAATTAGGGGTATTTGCTCCTTTTTTCGTATCGGTTGTGCAATCTCGGCGCTTGGTGGTTTTATAAATCTCGAAAGACATAGCGGTTGTGAACCCTCGTGTTTGCGTCCGTCTCGTTTTCACGCGAATTTTGGAGGGTTTTGCGCGATTTTGGGATCAGGTAACATCGGAAATCATATCTCTGTGCCCTCTTTGTTCCCTCAAACCCGTTTCCCTTTGGCTTGACGCCCGCACCGTTTTTTCGCGGAATAAATCCGTCGGAAGGATGGCGGAGCGGTCGATCGCGACGGTCTTGAAAACCGTTAAACCGAAAGGTTTCGGGGGTTCGAATCCCTCTCCTTCCGCCATGCAATATAAAAAGCGGTACTTTGTGAAAAAATGACGGCTTCGGACGAACGCAAAAATATTCTCATCCTTGGTGCGAACGGATTCATTGGGAGCACGCTCTGCGCGCATTTGCTGGCAAAAACACAACACGAAGTATATGCGGTTGATTTGGCAACGCACAAACTGGCGCCGTGTCTTAAACATCCGCGGTTTCACTTTTACGAACGCGATTTGCTCATCCATCATGAGGACATTCATTATCTCGTAAAAAAATGCGATATTATCCTGCCGTTGGTCGCCATTGCAACGCCCGAACTTTACGTCACAAAGCCGCTCAGCGTCTTCGAACTGGACTTTGAAGCCAATTTAAAGGTTATTCGTTGGTGCGCGGAATACGATAAACGTGTTATTTTTCCGTCCACTTCCGAGGTCTACGGCATGGCGACCGACGAGGCGTTTGCGGAACATACAACAAACTTCATCCTCGGTCCAGTTGATAAACAACGTTGGATCTATTCCTGCTGTAAGCAATTGATGGATCGTTTAATCTACGCGTACGGTTTCGAAAAAAATCTTCGTTACACCCTTTTCCGACCGTTTAATTTTATCGGTGCGAAGCTGGATGACATTCGCAACGATGCCGGTTCGCGCATCGTAACGCAATTTTTACACAACGCTCTGCATCGGCAACCGTTAAAGCTGGTAGACGGCGGATTCAATCGCCGCTGTTTTACCTACATTAACGACGGCATCGATTGCCTGTTGCGCATTATCGAGAATAAAAACGCCTGTGCGGATAAGGAAATTTTCAACATCGGCAATCCGAACGAAAATTATTCCGTCGCCGAACTCGCAAAGATTTTAAAGGAAGTACTGCATGAATTTGATACCAAACTTGCGGATGCCGTAAAAATCGAAACCGTCTCGGCGGATGATTACTACGGCAAAGGCTATCAGGACATTGCGCGCCGCGTTCCGTCCGTCAAAGCCGCCAAGGAAAAACTCGGTTGGGAACCGAAAACCTCCCTGAGAGAGGCTCTGCGCCGCATTCTGAATTACCACTTTAACGGCGTCGATCCTGATGCGATTTTGCTGAAGAACAGTTGAAACACACAAATGATGTGCCGCATCTTTCTTTATTAACACCACACCTGTTGTAAAAAGAAGTGTTTGTTTGTAGCCTGTCAAAACAACGCGAAACAGACGTTTCTCAAAAAAATTTTACCAACCACTCACAATCCGCCAAAACGGTGACATTTTCTTAAAGAAAACTCCGTTTTTTCGGCTTTTTTTCTAACCCCAAAAACACTCGTTCCAGCCCCTTTCGAAGCGGATACCGATTCAAAAGCTTGATTTTTGTCTTTCATTTTCCCATGTTTGAGATAGATTATGGATTTCGACACGATGCAACGGCTCATGGCAGCCTATCCCCAACTTAAACGTCAACAGGCAACTTTGGAAGCACTCGAAGCGGGTGCGTGGTGCTGTCACGGCAGTTGGGGCATCGGGTGTATTCAAAATGTTGATGCGGAAAACAGTCGCATCGTAATTCAATTTGAATCGCAACCCGAACCGAAATCCATGGATTTGGCGTTTTGTCTGCAAAAGTTGCAGGTTTTGCCCGAAACACACATCATCGTTGAGGTGCGCAAGGATCTCAAAGCGGCGGAGCGGTTATTGAAAACCGATCCGTGCGAATGGGTCGTTAAAGCACTGCAAAGTTTCCACGAACAACAAGCGACGCCGTTGGCGTTGGAGCTGTTGTTGCGACAGGCATTGGAACCGCTTTTTAAGCCCGCCGCGTTTAAATCCTGGTGGATTGCGCTTCAAAAAGCGCTCCTGCGACATCCGCTGATCCGCGTTCCGAAAAATAAAACGGACGTTTTTGCCCTGCGCGCCGAACCGATTTCGCACGAACGGGAGTTGCTGGAAGCACTTTTATCCGCCAAGCAGGCGGCACAGAAGATCACTCTCGGTATGCAGTTGTGTCAACTGCCCTGCCTGGAAGATATCCGCAAAGAGCTTCCGTCAGCTCTCGAAATCATCTCGCCGTTGAGCGAAAACACGCAGTTATCGGCGGCACAACGGTTGGAAGCGTGCTGGATTTGCAGTGACATTGCCTGCACGATCGACGTTGATGCGGAACCATTCAAACAGGCGGCTCATGCTCTGGTGCAGGATTTAAAGAAACTGCCCGATTTAGCGGAGAAAATACCGCACGTGCATCATGAACGCCTGATGCGGTTGTTGATAAAAGCCTGCCCCGATGATTGGCAAGAGGTTGTACTTTCGCTTTTAAGAAACGGTTCGTCGGGGCTCATCGATGCCTGTTTCGGCTGTCTGGTAAAACAAAAACAGGAAGAACTCCTAACGGAAACGTTAAAAAAGTGGTTGCAGGCGCAAAATCTCGGCGGTTCGTTACTTATTTGGATCATTCGACACCGCAAGGTACCGCCCTTCGCTACTCTATTGGCACCGCTGTTCGGAACGCAATTCCTTACGTGCGTTTTGCAGGCGATTGACGGCGATGCGCTCGGTGCGGCACCGGGACGTCGCATCGCATTGGCGGAAGAACTCAATAAAGATACGACGCTCGTCGGCGATCTGTTAAAGGATGCAACCGCGGCGACAGCGACCGACTTGGCGCATCTGCTCATGAACAACCAAGGGTTGGATGATTTGAAAAAACGCTCCTTGTTGGCGCGCTTCATTCGCATTTTCCCGGAATTGCAATCGTTCGCCGAAAATCCGTCCGGCAAATCCGATGAAACGCTTTGGGTCTCGCAAGCGGGTTTGGAAACCGCAAAAGCGGAATACGCAACGCTCGTTAACGAAAAAATTCCCGCCAACAAAGCAGCGATTGCCAAGGCGCGCGAATTGGGGGATTTAAGGGAAAATTCGGAATACAAGATGGCGCGGCAGGATCAGACGGTTCTTTTGGCGCGGAAATCGGAATTGGAGAAGTTCATCAACCGCGCGCGCGTCATTACGGCAAGTGAGGTTGATACAAATAAGGTGAATGTCGGGACAAAGGTTACACTGAAAAACGCTTCCGGCACATCGACGGTTTATACGATTTTGGGTGCCAGCGACAGCGATCCCGAAAAAAATATCGTTTCTTATCAGACGCCGCTGGCGCAGGCGATGCTCGGACGCACCGTCGGCGAAAGCGTTACATTACCGAACGGCGAAACCGTGTCGGTGCAATCGATTCAACGTTTCGACGCTTAATCGGTGAAGTCGCCGTCTTCTTCCGCGAACGCTCTTGATCTCGGTAAAGAAGAGGTTCGGTTGAAGGGCGTTCACAAGCGCATCGTTTTTACCAATCCGACCAACGGTTATTCGGTTTGTTTGCTCGACTTAACGCACAACGGCGGCACCGTCACCCTCACGGGACATTTCCCCGGCGTGCAGTGCGGCGAAACCCTCGTTGTGCGCGGTCAGTGGCAGGAACATGAAAAATTCGGCAAACAATTCAAATGCACCGCCTTTGAAGCCACTTTGCCGGCGGACGTGCACGGTATCCGTCAGTATTTAAGCAGCGGGCTCATTCACGGCATCGGCAAGGAATATGCCGGGAAGATTGTTGAGTTTTTCGGTGAAGACACGTTTTACGTCCTCAACGAAGCCTCCGCGCGCCTGACGGACGTGCCGGGCATCGGCAAAAAACGCGCCGCCATGATTAAAAAGGCGTGGGACGAACAGCGTGCCGTTCGGGACACGATGATTTTCCTCCAAGCCTACGGCATTACCAACTCCCAATGCCTGCGCCTCTGGCAGCATTACGGTACACAAACAAAGGAGGTGATTTCGAAAAATCCCTACGTGATTGCCGACGCCATCGACGGCATCGGGTTCAAATCGGCGGATAAAATCGCGCTCAACCTCGGTCTTACCATCGACAGCAGTTTCCGCATCGACGCGGGGCTGGAATACGTTCTGTCGCAGGCGGAAAGCGAAGGCAATACCGGGGCGACCCGCTCGCAACTAACGCAAACCGCCGCCGCCCTGTTGGAATTATCCGAAGAACCCGTTCGAAAGCGCCTGGAAACCCTGCTTGCGACGGACGTTTTGTCGGAATATCCCGCGTCGCAACTGGTGCAACGCAATAAAACCGCCATTCATGAAGCCTGCATTACCAAACACATTCAGCGACTTTACGCAACTCCTTCGCATTTGCCGCCCATTCACGTCGAAAACGCACTGCTTTGGAGCGAAACCAAGCTCAATATTCATTGGTCGGAGGTACAAAAAAACGCCCTGCGTTCCATTCTCCAAAACAAACTTTCCATTTTGACGGGCGGTCCGGGGACGGGAAAAACCACCCTGTTGCGCGCGCTTGTCGGTGTGCTCGGTGCCAAACGCGTGCGCCTGGGTTTGGCGGCTCCGACGGGACGTGCCGCGCAAAGGATGTCCGAAACAACGGGTTGCACGGCGCGCACCGTTCACCGAACGCTCAAATACGAACCGTCCCTCGGCCGCTTCACCTACGACGAAAATAATCCGTTGCCGGTCGATTTTCTCATTCTCGACGAAGCGGGCATGTTGGACGTCGCACTGACGCATTCCCTTTTGCGCGCCTTATCGGACACGACGCACCTGCTGTTGGTCGGCGACATTTACCAACTTCCGTCGGTGGGAGCCGGCAACGTTCTGCATGACTGCATCGAAAGCCCCTACTTTCACGTCACGTATTTAAATGATATTTTTCGACAGGGAAAACGCAGTTCCATCGTAACCGTCGCCCACAACATCCTTGAAGGAAAGTGCAAGTTGGAAGCTCCGATCTGTTCGCCAAATAACCCGCAACCGTTGGAAGAAGATTTGTATTTCGTTCCCGCCGCACAGCCTGAAGACGGCTTAAAAACCCTGGAACGCCTTTGTTGGGAATTTTTGCCGAAACAATACCGCGCCGATCCGATTCGGGATCTTCAAATTCTCGCCCCCATGCATCGCGGTTCGGTCGGTATCGAACAAATCAACAACCTTTTTCAGCAACACGCCGGTCTGCAACGGCGAAAAATGCAGATCGGCGAACAAACCTTCTTTGTCGGCGATAAGGTTATTCAACTGAAAAATGATTACAACAACAATATCTTCAACGGCGATTTGGGCATCATTCGGGAAGTGAACGAGGAAGATAACACCGTCACCGTTCTATTCAATGACGAACCGCACGTTTTGGAACGCTCGGCGTGCCTGCACTTAAAATTGGCATACGCCATCAGCATCCACAAATCCCAGGGCAGTGAATTTCCGATCGTCATTATCCCGTTATTTACACAACATTTTGTAATGTTGAAACGCAATCTGCTGTACACCGCCGTGACGCGCGGTCGCAAAAAAGTCTTTTTACTCGGCGATGCGCGCGCTTACTCCATCGCCGTCCGCACCTTAGACAGCACCGTCCGCCGCACGACTCTGTCGGAACGGCTGAAATGCGGGTTCAAAGCAAATCTGCCGCAAAAAACATTTTAAAGATGTGTTGCGTGAGGTTGTATCTTTGAATTTTGCCATTTCGACAAATTTTCTCTTACTCTGCTTCCGCCTCGCTAAAACCTTGCCCCGGCTCCACTCCTTTTTACCTTGAAATTGTGCAACCGCTTCCGAATGCGTACTTAATTTCGATTGGTATTCTTCCGCGCGAACAAAGCAAAAAGCACATCCAACTTGCGGTGCAACAGCCGCCTTCAAACGACGCGTTGCAGTACTTAAATTATTTAAAGCGAACCCAATCCGTTGCCGTCGAAATCGAAGCGGTTAATGAAGAAGCATTTCAAAAAGCCGTTCGTGAATTTCGGCGGGCGCAACACCAAGGTGAAACCTCTTTTTTGGAACAAAAATTTGCGAGTGTTTTGACGATCGCCCATGAAAACGGTTGTTCGGATATCCACTTTGAACCGTCCAAGGAAGATATTAAAATTTTTACGCGCCGCCTGGGGCAACGCACGTTTCTGGAACGTTGGCCGCACGAATGGCTGAAGACCTTCGTCAATATCCTCAAAATCAAATCCGAACTGGATATTCAGGCAACAACGACGCCGCTTAACGGGCAATTTTCATATTCGTTACCCAAAGAAGTTGTTTTCTGCCGCGTTTCCATTCTGCCGAGTTTGCACGGCGAATGTATCGTGCTTCGGCTTCATTCGCCGAACCGAAATAAAAGCTACAACATGGAGCCGCTGTTGCAAACCGCATTCGCGAAAGCCGTTTCGGAAGCGAAACCCGGTTTATGGATCCTCAGCGGTCCGATCGGGAACGGGAAAACAACCTCTTATTATCATTTAATGAACCGCATCAAGCATCAAAAGCGCGTTTTCAGTTTCGAAGATCCGATTGAAATTTTCCATCCGCACCTGCTTCAATTCAAAGCGACGCACGACCTGCTCGCCGAACCGCGGATGCGTATTCTGGTGCGACAAAGCGTCAACGTGGTCGGATTCGGTGAAGTGCGTTCCGCGGAACAACTGAAATTCGTCGTCAATGCCGCGCTGACGGGGCACTGCGTTTTAACGACGTTTCACGCCAATTCCGTCAACGGTGCCCTGCAACGGCTCGCCAATTTTCATTATGCCGAAGAACAAGCGGCGTTATTTCTCGGCGGTATTCTGCATCAACACTGGGATGAGAGCAAAACCGAAGAACGTTCACTTGTGCTGAACGAACGAATTTTTCAGCACTGAAATACCTGCGTTGTTGATACTAAAAGCCGATTTCAAACACTTTTCTGTTTGCTCTTCGGGTCGCACCCGCAATACCTCCAAGCGTACGAAGTTCCTTTTAACCACACTCGAATACAAAAAAACGGAGAAACGTCCTGCTTTTGGTTTGCGGGAAATTTCTCCGTTTTAATGTTAATGTGCGAAATATACTTCCGCCGCTCTACGCCGCAATCGTTTTTTCCGTCTGCGAAGCATTCTGTATCAACTGCTGTATCATGGAAAGTATGTTGTTGATAAAGTCCATGAGTGCCTTCGCCGTCGACTGATTTTGTTCCTGCGCCTTCCGCACGATTTCCATCACCATGGCTTCCGCTTCCGCCGCAATATCCGCATCCTTTGCTTCTTTCTGTTGATATGCACTGACAATTCCGGCAATCCCCTGTGCAACCTGCGAAGCTGCCTGCCCGCCGGACGTCATCGCACCGCCGAGTATAAACTGTTGTTGAGTTCCAATCTCCGCCAGTTTCCAAAATTCTTCGGAAACCAGTGTACCTTTTCCGAAAGTGTCCGACAGTTTTTGATTCGATTCAGTCAGTATCTTGTTCTCACGCATCGTGTTGGCGGCACTCCTCATCTGCATGGTTGTTCCGACAATGGTCAGTCCCAATGTAACGGCACCCGTGACAATACCGGTAACAGCCGACGTCATCGCCGCCTCAAACTGCTTGTCCCGTGATGTTTCCATTTCTTTGAGCTTTGCCTCAAACGAGGACATCAGATTGTTCAGATTCAGCAGATCGTTTTCCCGTTGCGTCGTCATCAGCTGCGCAAACACCATAATGAGTAACTTTAACAGTTCGCGCATATCGCTGTCGGTCACGGTCTTCAGAAAAGGTTCCGCCGCCGAAAGTGCCATGTTTGCCGATTTTTGCAACTGTTTGTCTTCGGAAGCCGCCGTCAAACTGCCGAGAATGCTCGGCAAATTTGTTACGGATTTGTTCAAATCCGATAAAACAGTCGGCAACTCCTCGGTTGTACATCTCAATACATTCGCCAATTTATTCCCTAATATCGGATTGGCTCCAAAAGCATCCTGCGGCTCTTTCCCGTCCGCAAACAGCGCACGGATTTGCGACGTATAGTTCTCTGTCTTTTTAGCATCCTCCGCGGTGGTTGCACGGGTGATGTTGATAACGCCTGCCTCATTCATAAACGGTTCTGCCGCCTTCTTTAACTTATCAACGGAATTCGTGTAACCGACCGCATCCGTCGTGAGATTCTGACTGTTGAATGTAACTTCGCTCATAATTTCGACCTTTTGGTGCATGCGCTTGCTTTATGCATGCTCATGAACGTAAAACGGCTGTTTTTTTAGAAAATTTTCGAAAATTTTTGTGTGTTTTGGGAAAATCAGGAATGGCGCGACAGGTAATCAATCCATCGCAACATCATTTTTACACGGCAGGCTCAATAGGCACGTACGCATCCAACCCGCACGCATCGGTTAATGCTCAGCCCTCAACAGGTGTAAAATAAAAACCGAAGCAAGATCGCGTGGAGCCGCCAAGCAGTACACAGCAATTTTAAGCCACCCCGTTACTCAATCCGTGTAAGTGCCGTCCTTGTTCGTCCGATAACAGCTTGCACCCGCCATAGCCACATCGCACACATCGAACGAAGCCATCACTTCTCTGTCTTATTGCCCATCGATCCATGACGATTGATTTGCTTTTTCAGATCTTCACATTACCTACTAATCCTGCTTGAAATCCAATCATCAAAAACAAACTCTTCTTCTCTCCGTTAAGGCTTTATTCCCTTCGCCTCTCCCTGCCATGCGATCTTCCCAACGCCTCCCTCCGGTTCGTTACACGGAATCTGATCAAAAGTCTTACTCCGATGCAGAACCGTATTTGCATCATTCGGCCCGCACGGCGGACGCTCCACGAATCCTTTCGGCTGCTCACCCCAACTCTTTGTCTCACGGACAAGGGAAATGCGTCTCCCGGCATAATTCACAAATTTCAGCCATGTTTCTTTCGGCAACGGGTTATGCCCGAGTTTTTCAAACGCTTCCGCCAATCCCTCACATGAAGATGTTTTCTTGCTAAAACTCATGCCCGAAATCCCCGTGAACTTTGTGTGTTTATAACCCCTTAATAAATGGTGACTTTGGATGCAATATGTATGCAGATTTTCTTTCATATAGTAATTGGCATCCAAATCATCAAGCAACGAACACAACCATTTCCGATCCTCAGAGTTCCATTGTTCGTAATTCGAATAACATTGTACCATCAAGCGCACCATATGTAATGTTGTGGAACCAAATTCCTCAATCAACGGAAGCGATCCAAATTTAACACAGCAAAACTCTTCACCATTATGAGTCCGATTGTTATCAACCGCGACGGCATCCAACGAATAGTAATCCGCATAAAGGCTCAGCATGAGCTTCAAATCTTCTCTGCAATCCACTCCGCCCTTCGCTTCAAAATTTGATACCAGCATTAAAAGGTTCGAAACGGGTGCACAGAAGAATTTTTTCAGGTATTTTTTACATTTGCTTAATTTTGAAGCATTGAAAAACTCTAAGACGTACGCTTTGTACACATCCTTCCCTTTATTGATGACGGTCTGATTAGCCGACGAATTCTTCGGCACATACGCCTTGTTATCATTAGGAACGCGGAACTCCAATCTACCCGTAAAGTCACTTTTATAACAAACCTCGGTTCGACAAATATGCCCCGAGATACCCGAACCCCAAAGCGACAAAACAACCGGTATATCCCGTCGCAAATCATCCTCCCGCCACAAATCGGTTGCACCGTCGGAATACCCGTTCCACGGGAACCGCGAAGGTCCGTCGCCAAAAACACGTTTCCATTCGCCCTGCAAACATCTTTTCAGTTCTTCGAATGCCGCATGATAGGCTTTGACCGCCGGACGCCAATCCTTATGAGATTTAGTGAACGACACCACTTCATCACTCGCTTGCAACAACAGCTCCACAAACTTCCGATTATCGGTAAAATCCGTACGCAACTGCCGAACTCCTTTTACGGTATTGTACTGAATGGCGGCAATTTCCTGCATAGGATCCTTAGGGCTCGACGATCCGTTCCCCGCATGCATTTGCGATAATCCGCAAAAGAAAATCGCGCCGATCGTCATTAAAGCCCGAAAGCCCGTTGTGCATATAAACTTTGAATGTTTTTCAAGCATACAAACAAAAGTGTAAGATTTTTCGTATAAAGTGCAAGTTTTTCCATAATATATCAATATGAATAATTTTTACGAAAAAAACGCCGTATATTTCCAAAAGACGTGTTCTTTAAAAGAAGAACATAAAGCATTTTCGCACAAAAAAATCGAAAAAAAATTTACCGTCTGCCACTGACATCGCACCGATACATACGGAGTATTTTCCAATACGGCAATCCCTGCTTTTCTCTCAACCGAACGTTTAAAACCCAAAACCGCAGACACCCGACACATTGCCTGTACCCGTCAAGGTGTCCCGCGCCAACGACACACGCGAATCTGTTCCTACACGGATTGTTCCGCAAAAACCGCCGCAACACGTCTTTCCTATTTACATTTTATTGACAAATGTTTAAAATAACAATAAATGGCAACGCTCAACGAGGCGCGTTCGGACTTTTTGTACCTGCTGGCGATTTTGTACATGCAACAGTCCAAATACAATCCGGCATTGCATTTGTTGCGCGTGTTGTCTGTTCAACACGAGAAAGATACGCGCATTGCGTTGGCACTGGCGTCGTGTCTTTATCGTACCAAGCGTTTTAAGAAAGCTCAAAGCGTTCTGTCGGAACTTGACGAAACGGCTTTATCGCCCGAATTTCGCACCGCCTTTCATTATATCAACGCCAAAATTCTTTGGGAATTGGAACAAAAAGACGAGGCGCGCGACCAACTGCAAAAGTATTTGAAAGCGAGGGAAACGGCATGAATTGGGTCGCAAAATTAGATCGGTGGGTCGCAAAGTATTCCCGTTTTAACGACGTACTGCTGGCAATTGTGCTGGTCATGGTCATCTCTTTGATGATCGTTCCGGTACCGCCGACCATGCTGGACGCACTGATTTCGCTCAATTTAACGATCTCGGTGGTCATGTTCATGATGTCCCTGTACATCCCGAACGTGCTTTCGTTTTCAACCTTCCCGAGCATGTTGCTGTTCACGACGCTGTTTCGATTGGCGTTGAACATCACCAGTACGCGTATGATTTTGTTGCACGCCAACGCCGGCGAAATCATCTTCACCTTCGGGCAGTTCGTCGTCGGCGGAAACTTCGTCGTCGGTGCGGTGGTGTTTCTTATTCTGCTGTTGGTCAACTTCCTTGTCATCACAAAGGGTGCCGAACGTGTCGCCGAAGTCGGTGCACGTTTCACGTTGGATGCCATGCCGGGAAAGCAGATGAGTATTGACGCGGATATGCGCGCCGGAACCATCGACATGGACGAAGCCAAACGCCGCCGTTCGAATTTGGAACGCGAAAGCCAGCTCTACGGTGCCATGGACGGTGCCATGAAGTTCGTCAAAGGTGACGCCATTGCGGGTCTGATTATTACCGCCATCAACATCATCGCGGGTATCATCATCGGTGTGACGCAAAAGAACATGGAACTCGGCAAGGCCGTTACGACGTATTCGATTTTAACCATCGGTGACGGTCTGGTGTCCCAAATTCCGTCGCTGCTGATCGCCATTACGGCGGGTATCATTGTCACCAAAGTCGGTTCAGCGGACGGCGCGGTACTCGGGCGCGACATCGGTTCGCAGGTGCTCGGACAACCGAAAGCGTTACTTATCGGTGGCGTCATGGTGATCGGATTGATGCTGATGCCGGGATTTCCGAAAGTTCCGTTTTTAATTCTGGCGGCGATTATTTTAAGCATCGGTTACAGCCTCAATGCCACGCACGGAGAAGGGAAAAAGAAAAAAGGCAAACCGATCGCCAAAAAAGCATCTTCCCCGAAACTCCCCGAGATCATTCAGGAATCGGATGAAAGCGGCGAAAACGAATTTTCCGTCACAACTCCGCTGATGCTGGACGTCGAACGCTCCGTTGAAGATACCATTGAGCCGGATGTCTTAAACGAGCGCCTCATTCAAATTCGCCGCGCACTTTATCACGACCTCGGCGTACCGTTCCCGGGCATCCATTTACGTTTCAACGGCGGTCTGGCACAAAACACCTACCGCATTCTTATCAATGAAGTGCCGATTACGCAGGGAAAATTGTTGCCGAACCACGTTATTGCACGGGAAACGAAGGAAAATCTCGAAATTCTCAATGTTCATCTCACCGAAGAAGAATCCTTCCTGCCGTATATCCCGTCGCTGTGGGTCAAAAATGACGACATCCCGCTGTTGGATAACGCCAATGTTGCTTACATGCGCACGCCGCAGATTTTAACGCATCACCTTTCGTATATCCTGAAACGTTACGCAAGCGACTTTTTGGGCATCCAGGAGTGTAAATTTCTGATGGAAAACATGGAGCAAAATTACCCGGAAATTATTAAGGAAGTTCAGCGCGTGTTGCCCATCCAGAAGATTACCGAAATTTTCCAGCGCCTCGTACAGGAGGAAATTTCCATCCGCGACCTGAAAACCATCTTCCAGTGCCTCATCGATTGGGGGCAAAAGGAAAAGGAACCCGTCCTTTTGGCAGACTACGTCCGTTCCACATTGCGACGCTATATAAGCTTCAAATTCAGCGAAGGAAGCAACGTTTTGTCGGTTTATCTGCTGGATCCGAAGATTGAGGAAATGGTGCGCAAAGCCATTCGCCAGACATCCGCCGGCAGTTATCTCGCGCTCGATCCGCCGTCGGCGAAAAAAATCGTCAAAGCCGTCAAGGAATCGACCGGCGATCTGCTCACCCAGGCGCACCGACCCGTATTGCTGACCTCCATGGATATTCGCCGCTATGTCCGAAAGTTGATCGAAATGGAACTTTACGATCTTCCCGTACTGTCTCACCAAGAATTGACCGAAGAAATTACCATTCGACCCCTCGGTCGCATTCAGCTGAATTGAGAAATTTATCGTCCTTTTCCGCGAAAACCGCCAAAAATCTTGCATCGGCGGCATTTTTGGGTTAGAAGTGAGACACCGTGGGCAGGATTGACACAAGCGTTTTGCAACAGAAGTTAATGTCGCTCGAACGCGCTTACGAAGCATATCGAAAAGCC
>JAEEGL011012105.1_pt1 | contig 17186 bp, 14 predicted proteins | sample 9134231 | NCBI WGS metagenome assembly JAEEGL01 (sample SAMN16246548, study PRJNA631951) | gut metagenome | biome: gut microbiome; feature: rumen; material: fiber-attached | host: Bos | place: Iran: Karaj | collected 2018-10
AATGTGAAACTTTTTTTTTGTGTCGCCAGCTTTCTTCATTTTAATACCGCGACAATTATATAACAAAATCAAATGATTGTCATTCACAAAAAAAGCGGCGGAAAGACTCCTGATAATCCTTCCGTCGCAAGAAAAAGTGGGGAGATTTGTTATGGGTTTTAACCTGCCAGTATATCAACCGGCTTGGTATCAAAGTTGCGGAAGGCATAGCTGTAAAGGATTTCGGCTACATCGCGCAAAGGCTTTCTGATTTTAAGACCCATGCTGTAGGCAAACTCCGAAGCTGCTTTTGTTGCCTCCGGGTTCCAGAGTTTTGCGTTCTCCAGATTTATATACGCTGCGTTTTCTGATTCTGCGATTGCTTTTATGTGTGCGTTCATCATTGCGAGCGTCTTGCTTGCGTTTGGATTTGCGACAGAAACCAGAGCGATTCTGCACTTTCTGTTTACTGCCTTAATTCCAGCGATAAGGTTCAGATAGTTTGTGTCAAAAGCGGCAGGGTCGTTCTTGAAAAGTGTGTAGTCCATGTCGCCAATGTGAATCAGCATACCTTCCGGCTGAAGAGCTGCAATCTTGTTCTGGAAATATTTTTCTGAGTCGGCAATCGAAAGTCTGTCCTCGCTCTTGTTGTAGATGTCAAAGTTGAAGTCAAAAGACTTTGCAAGTTCTGCGACCGGAATCTTTTTGTCCAGAGAGCCACCGAAAAGAATAACCGAGTTTTTCATCTCAACAGATGTGTTTTTCCTGTTGATGATTTCGTCCAGAGAATTGGTGTAGTTAGTCATATTGTCCTCCTTTACTTCTACAGCATTTTCAATTTTTATATTTTTAACTACTTCCTTTGCTCCTGCTTTTTTGTCCAGACGCTTATTTCTGATGTAGACAAAAATATTCGTCATAACAATTGCAAGATTCAGAAAGTAGACAGCAAGAACATAATTGTATTGTCTGTTGATAAACTTCGCCGTGATTCCAGCGATATATCCGGTGATAATCAAAATGATGAAGGGCAGACTTGTTCCTTTTGCGGTTCCTGCTCTGTATGCCTTTATGACATTCAGTGGCCAGGAAAAACCAAAACAAATCAACATTACTGCTTCAAAAAGATGTGCGACTTCCATTTTTAACTCCTCGTAAAATCGTCGAAACTTTTGTGTTTCGTTTATGGCTCTATAATAGCGAATAAAAAAAAACAAACAATTTTTTGAAAGATTAAAAAATAAATTTTTTTTGCAAATTTTTTTTACTTACAAAAGCCCTTCGCTGCAAAAATATGGTATAATCAATTTATGGAAAAGAAAGAAAACAACAGAGGAAAACTTGACTCAATCCGCAAAGAAATTAAACGGACGCAGCTGATTTTGATAATCACGGTGACTGTTCTTTTGACGATTGGCGGCGCAATAATCAATATAAAATCGAACGACAGTGCGCTGGACCAAATCCTCCAGGACACTTCACGGTTGATTTCGAGACTCTATAATTTTACAAAAGATTTTCCTCGCAAGGATTTATGTACCTATATGGATGCGGTTGTGCTGGAACTCCCTGATGTTGATGTGCTGTCGATTGTTGACAGGGACAATGTGAGAATTTACCATTCAAACCACAATCTCATAAACACGGAGTACGATGGAACCCACCCGGATTTTTCCATGCATGCAAAAGGCTTTTACACCGAAAATGATATCGGCCCGTCTGGTCCGCAACGCAGGTCCTATTGCGCACTCTACGATGGTTCCGGCGAGTACCTTGGTTTTTTGATGACAATCCGTCTGAAATCTTCTATCGCAAATGTCACCGAGCGAACCATAAGCCTGTTTTTGATTGTGGTCGTTGTGGCGATTCTGCTGGAGCTTGCTGTCTGTACATACATTTTCAAAAAAATTAAAAAGGATTTTCTGGAGTTCACCGAGGATTTTGAGGGAACAAAGTTTTTGGTCGATTCCATGCGAGCAAACAATCACGACTTTACGAACAAACTCCATGTGATTCTGGGCCTAATTCAGATTCAGGAATACGACAAGGCGGTTTCATACATTCAGAACATTTCGATAATCCAGCGAGAGACAATCAGCAAAATAATGAAGACCATCGACAATCCGTCGTTTGCGGCCCTGCTTGTTGGAAAAATTGCCCGTGCATCCGAATGTAATGTGAAATTTATTTTGAAGGAAGAAACGTGTTTTAATTCATCCGATATTGCAGTTCCGTCCGAAGCTCTTGTGACTGTCACCGGAAATCTTATTGACAACGCTCTGGACGCAATGAACATGGACACGTCTTTTGACAAAACAAAGGAGCTGACTTTTGGTGCGTTCACAAAACCCGGCGAGCTTCTGATTACTGTAAAGGACACTGGACCCGGAATTGCAGATGACATTCGCGAAAAGATTTTTGAAAACGGATTTTCCACAAAGGGGAGCGGACGCGGCGTTGGACTCTACCACACCAAGCAGCTGATTGAAAGTCTGGGCGGCACAATTTCTTTTGAGTCCCAACTTGGAAACGGAACCTGTTTTATGGTAAAATTGCAGAATAAATAGGTGGACAAATGGCTTACAAGGTTTTGATTGTTGAAGACGACCCGATGGTTGCGATGATTAACGAGCAGTATGTTTCCAAAAATCCGAATTTCTGTGTCGCATCATCTTGCAGAAACGGACAGTCGGCTCTTGATTTTTTGAAAAACAATACGGTTGATTTGATTCTGCTCGACGTTTTTATGCCGCTGATGGATGGAATCGAGACGCTGAAAAAAATCCGCGAAATGAAAGTTGACTCCGAAGTAATAATGGTGACGGCCGCAAACGACACTGCGACTATTGAAAACACAATGCACCTTGGGGTTCTGGATTATCTTATAAAACCGTTTGCCTACGAACGCTTTGAAGTTTCGCTTGAAAAATTTGTTTCAAAAATCAAAGTGCTCAAGGAAAACCAGATTCTGGACCAGAGTAGGATAGACTCTCTAATTTCAAACGGTCTGCAGGAAAATGTTGAAGAAAAAAAATGTCCAAAGGGAATCCAGCCGAAAACACTCTCGCTTGTTCTGGACTATTTCAAAAAATCCAGCAAATGGCACACCGCGGATATGGTTGCGGAAAGTCTTGGTCTTTCGATTGTCACTGCAAGAAACTACATGAACTATCTTGTGAAAGAGGGAACGATAGTCCAGGACATGAACTACGAGACCGGCGGCAGACCCAGTGTGCTGTATAGGGCAAAATAATTTTCGAGCATAAAAAAATCCCCCCGATTTTAATTTCGAGGGGATTTAGTTTTTTACTGTCCAACCAGCGTTTCTATTTTATTCGACAGTCCATTTCTTTCCTGAGCTGCGTCCGAAGATTTCGCTCTGGTACATACATTCGGCTGTAGCGCTTGGTGTGTTGTATTCACCCTTTCTGACTGCACGGAATGAATATTCAACTTCCTGATGTCCACGTGGGAAATAGTCCCAGAAATACTGAACGTCGCTGTTGTAGATTCCCTCATACGAAAGACCTGAGTTGTAATGGAATTCGCCATCGCTGTAGTCAATCGGGAGAGAGCCTGTTGTCACGAACGCCGCATTCATTATTTCGCATCCAGCAGGAACCGGAACTTTGAGAGCGACATACTGGCGGTTGTGGGTTGAAGAAATGTAAGCCTTCATTCTGTAGATTTTTCCAGAAACAAGTTTGTTGCCGGAAACAACTTCACCAGTCTCAGCGTCAATTATTTCCGTGAACACACAGATACCTTCGTCGCGGGCATACTGTTTTTCCGCAGGAATTGCATATTTCATGGACGCAGTGTAGAAGAGTTTGCCTGTTCCATTTTTCTTGAAGTTGAGTGCAATCTCTTTGTCGTGTGGCAATGAGTTAACCTGTGCGTCCGAGAATTTGAGCGTGGCATCGACTGGTTCCGCTCCAACACCATTGAACTTTCCTTCAAGAACGGATTTTTTGTTCAAAAGAACTTCCGCCGTGAAATTCAGTTCGGTCAGATTGTTTGCACGGATGTACTCGTCGAATGCCGTCAAAACTCTTGCGGTTGCACTTGTCGATGTCCAGTAACCCTTGCTTGATTTCTGGAGTGCAATCAGTTCATAGACGATATGCTGAATTGTGATGTCGTTCGGGTTGTTCCTTGAAAGCATCTGGAGCGCGAGCGCGTATTTTTCAGAAGCATCGTAGTAGATTGACCAGTAGTCTCCCAAATCAACATCATAGAGGTCCGCACCCTGGGCTGTCAGAGTGATTTTTGATTTCAGTTTTTTGGCAACATTGTCTTCCTTTTCTTTGTTCCCAAGATTGTTGTAGATGAGTCCGCACAATGCTGTTGTCGAAGAATCAAGACTTGTTCCTGAACTGATGATTCTGTCAACCAGAGTTTCAATGCCATCCAAATCGGAAAGCAGACTTGCGGCATAAAGCTCATGGGCTGCGTCGTAAAGATTGTAGAGATACTTTTCGTTTTCTTCGCTCATCAGATTTGTGATGACATGGTTTTTCAGGTAACGTGCAAGCTCGTCAGTATTTATGCCGGAAATATTGTAGCCTTTCTGTTTGGCGATTCCCAAAATCTCAGCGATTCTGGCAGAAACATAAGGACTTGCGTAGCTTCCGCTTGGCCAATACGGGAATGCACCGTTGTTAAGCTGGGATGCTGCCCACGATTTGATTTCTTTTTCGATTACGGACTTTGGATTTTTAACTTCGCTGTCCAGACCGAATGCCTTGATGTAGTCGCTGAACGCAATCAACGGAAGAATTGCTGATGAACGCTGCTCCAGACATCCATAAGGATAGTGGAAATTATAGTCCACCGCTTCCCTGAGGATTCCAAGACGTGTCGGATCAAGCTGCACGTAGATTTCGCCCATGTTGTCCTCTGCGTCGCCCGGAATTATGATTCTTTCTTCTGCGGATTCGGAATTGTCCTCGCCTGCTGTTGAGCCAACCGTCGTCACACTTTCATAGATGTACGGCTTTTCAATCTGTAGAGGAAGCTGGATATTTTCGTTCAGAATCTTTGATTTGACAGCGAATTCCACCGTTACCCATCCCGCTTTTTGTGCGGTGACATTGAACATGAGGGCCTTTGTTGTGTTAGCCGGAACCTTCAAAGTTTTTGTGGACTCATTTTCAACGGAAGCAAGTCCCGGAAGTTTCTGGATTTCATCCTCATACTGCTGGACTCCGCTGACAATTTTTGCCGTTACAGAAAGCTCCTGCTCGGTGGATTCAAGGTTTGAAACTGTCACACCAATTTCACTCTTGTCAAAAAGACGGAGCTGGCGTGGAAGTACGGTGCGCACAGAAAGTTTGTTCGCAACATTGAATTCGCTTTCGGAAAGAGCAAATGTGTCTGTTGTTGTTCCGACTGCTGTTACACGATAGGCTGTGATGGAATCGGGCAGAGTGAATGAACATTCCGCATCTCCGTTTGCATCTGTGACAAGCGATGGTGTGAACAGTGCGAGCGGATTAAAGTTTTTGCGAGTGTTGTCTCCGTTCTTTGAGTCTCCACCAACCTGTGCGCTCTTTGTGTAAGTTACCGGATCAATCAGAATGGAGCGGTTGTCTCCTCCGTTTACACATTCAGGGAATTTTGCGCGGTCATAGAAATATTCAATCGGGTCGTCAACATGGTAGTTGATTAAATCAATAACACCACGGTCCACCGCCATCAATGTTATTTCCGCATTCTTCACTGGACCGGATTTTGTTGAGGCATGTACCTTGATTTTTGCTTTTGTTCCCGGCTCGTAAACATTTTTGTCCGTCGTAATCTTGATGTCAAATTTCTTGGACTCTGTGTTCACGTTGATTGCTGTAAGGCCAAAGTAGCTCTTCGGTTTTCCCAAATCCGCGGATGAGAAATTCGGTGAAGGCTCCTCAGTTCTTGTTGAGAATGATGACACCGCGACATACATTACAGGAACGTAGTTGTTTTTGACCTGGAAATCCAAAACCGATGTCGGTTCGTTGATTGTGCGGACCTCCGTATCAAAAATGCCTTCGCGCTCCAGAGTTATGAGGTAGGTTCCCTTTGGAAGCGGACTCTGCATCAAAATGTGTGCGGTATCACCGATGCTGTACTCCGGTTTGTCCGTTGTAAGGGTGATTTCGGTTGCATTGTCCCTGGAGAACCAATACCAGTCGCTTCCAGTGACATAGAAACTCTGTTCGGAAATGACCTCGTTTCCTTCCGCATCCTCAGTTGAAAGGCGCAGCACATAGGCTCCACCGGCTGTCGGTTTTACGGAAATTGAAGTGGCCTTTTTTGTTCCAGAAAGATTCAGGGTCTCTTTTTTGTCTGAGACAAGTTTCTTTGAGTAGCGTGTTGTAAGCTCTCCGTTCCATGCAATCTGGTTGACTTCTTCCCATTCCTCATGGAGAAGTTCCATCGTGAGTTTTTTGTTCTTTGGCAAAATTGATGAGGATGGATTTTCACCCTCCGGTGTTATACAGACATAATCAAATTTGAGTTCCGTGTTTTTGGTCGGGAATCCCTTTATGTTTGTTATGTCGCTGAGACCGATGTAGAATTTTGCGGGGTGGACCAGAATGGATGCGCTTGATGCGATGGCCTGGTTTCCTGAGTCACTGACCGTTGTCTGGATTTTGTATGTGTATGGAATGCCCTTTACTTTTTCACCACCGGAAGTCTGTGTGATTTTTGCGGAGCCTGTTCCATCAAGTTTTCCGTCGGCGGAATCCAGAGAGGTGTTGCCGTCGTAGTATCCATCGATTGGACCAAAGCTCATGTCGCTGAATTCACCGCCCTTTGTGAAGCGGGTTGGTGTGCGGATCCAGTATGAAGAGTATGTGCTTTCTCCCATGCTTCCACCACCAAGATAGTTTGCGGTGACGGTCGCGGAAAGATTTTCACCTGAGTAATATGTTTTGTCCTTGTTGATTGAAGTGATTACCTCAAACTTTGCGGCCTCGAAATACTGTATGTTCAGATAGCATCTCTGGATTTCTTCTCCGCCATGGCTGTATGTAAGGCAGTATTCGCCGGGCTTCATGTCCTCTGGAATCTTGAATTCGCCCCATGTTGTTCCGTTCGCATTTGTCTTGCCGGTCTTTGTCTGATAAATGGTCGCGTTCCACCAGAATGGGTCCGAAAGTTTGATGGTGTAGTCCCCGACGAAAGGAGAATACTGTCCCTTTTTCAGCTTCCTGTCTATGACTCTGAATGTGACGGTCTCTCCCGGCTTGTAGAGTCCACGGTCCGTGAAAATGAATGCGTAGTTGTTTTCAGTTTCACCTGCGGCGGGACTATCAACTTCGGTGACGGATGAATTCCATCTGTTGTGTCCTGAAGGAATGAATATTGCCGAGTCGTCAGCGGTTTTTGCCTGCACAAAGAGATTTTCATCCCATGTCATTCCAGAAATGCTTCCTTCCGCAAATTTGACTATCGCAAGGCCTCTTCCATCGGTGACAGCCGTTCCAAGTTTTTTTGCCTTCTCAGGATTCTGGATAAAATCAGCCAACTTGTCTATTTCGTAGGTAGGTGTTTTTGTTGCGAACACATTTACAGTTGCGTTTGCGACAGGTTTTCCAGTTTCAAGGCTTGTGACAAATACCGCTGCCTGATTGTAACCATAGCGCACCGTGAGTCCAAGGTCCGTAACCTGGATAATCTGTTCACGCTCGCTTGTGTATGTGCAGGGCTCAAATGTTCCGGTGTTCCAGTTCTTTGTGTATGATGAATATGGAATTTTTGTTGTAAACTGAACCGCTCCATGGAAATTGCCGGATTCTGTCTGGCCAAGCATGTCAGAAAGCTCCACTGTTTCCAGCGTGTATCTGTTTTTTTCACCCGGCTCCAAATCAATCTTTGTCTGGCCCTTGCCTGATTTTTTTCCATCAAGTTCCGTGAGTGCCTTGAGCATGTAGGACGCTTTTTTTTCTATATTCCTGTGCATAAAGGCAAGACGTGGAGTGTATTTTGCCTCAAGCATGGCGATGGAACTGTAGCTCTTGTAAGTGACGCTTCCTTTTGCCGGTGGAATGGTGACAGTGTAAACCGAGGTCTCGGTTGTTTTTCTGCTATCCTCATCCTCAACACCAGGTTTGACTGTGATTGAGAGAGAACTTTCGTAATCAACAGGCAGGTCGTGCAGTGCGATGCAGTTGTAGTTGATTCCGATATTTTCTTTTGTGAGTTTTATGTCCTTGTCAAAGCTCAGAAGACTAAGGATTTTTTCTTCCTGGTTTTCCTTTAGCTCTTCATTGAAGCTGATATACACAATGTTTTTGCAACCGCTGCTGTCTGATTCTGCGGAAACTGATTCGCAGGCAAATGCATCTTTTATGGGAAGATAGTCACTGTATTCTCTTGTTGTGGCATAAGAGTTTTCATCAGCACGTGAACCTTCCGGCAAAGAAATGGTGAGCCAATCTCCTTCCTTTGGAGTGTCGTTGATTGTGACATGGACAATGTTTGCAGAATTTTTTACATCTGCCCCCAGATTTGAAGGCTCGACTGTGAACGAAAGAGAATTTTCGTTTTTGTCGGTGATTTTCAGATACTTCTGGATTGTGCTTGGATTTACGGGAGCGTTGAAGCAGATTCCCAAGTCCTTTGCCTTTGCGGTTGAAACTCCCCAGTATTCAGAATAGTAGGTCGTTCCCTTGCCGTTTTTGAAATCCTCAAATCCCGGAATAAGCGACGTGATTTTCAGCTCCTCGGTATGGAATGAAAATTCGGTCTGTCCCTTGAGCGATTTTCCGCTTGCAGAAACAATGTCCGGGGCAACCTTGACCGTGTAGGCCTTCTGTGGAATTACCTCTTCGCTTGAAACAAAAGAAAGAAGGCTTGTTCCGTACCAACGATAGGACCCTTTCAGCTCAGGCTCTATTGAAAGATAGGGAGACTTTTCCTTGACCGCACCAAGTTCCTGAAGGGCAATCACAGGTTCGGAAAACTGAATCTGGATTTCTGGGTACCTTGCGTCGGCTGGAAGTTCCTCTCCCGGCAGAAAATCGATTACCTCAAAAACATCGGAAAGAGAATGTTTGCTGACTTCCCCTTTCATTGATGCTAGGGTGGCATTTTTGCTTTCTGAATTGCAGCCAACAAAAAGAGTCGCCGCAGACAGAAGAACGGTTGACAAAATCAAAAAGAGCTTTTTCATACTACACTCCCACGAATTGATTTAAGATTATGCGAAATTGCATACATTCTTAAAATATTGTTCTATTATATAGATATTTTTTTGTTTGGTAAACGGCAAACGGGAATCTTAAAATTTTATTTCAGCCATCCCAAAATTTACTGGACATATTTGAGATTTGGATTTATACTTTAATGGATGATTTAAAAAAATGCGAATTCAATTAGTTGAGATAATTTTATGAGCTTCGCGGATGAGAATCGAAGACAGTACCACAGATTGCACAGGGGAGTGCTCCTTTTGGGGTGGATTCTTGTTCCAGTTATTTTTGTTCTGGAGATAATTCTCCTCATAACCGGGACCCAAATCCAGGGAAAAATCACAAATTATTTTGTTTTTCTGGTAAAAATGTTCCTCCCAACGACCATCAATTTTCTTGTGATGATAGCCGCAACTGTTATTCTTAATGCTCAAAAAATCGGTCTGCAATTAAAAAACTGGTGCTCGACCTTTGTGATTTTTATAATCTGCTCTCTTGTTGCCATACTCCACCGGAATGTGTATGTCGTGATGATTCTGCCATGCTTTGCCCTTCTGTTCTCCACCATATTTGCGAACAAAATCCTGACAACGGTAACGACCATTTGCAGCGGAATTGTCATTGCGCTTTCGCTTGGACTGGTGCTTGCCACGCAAACTTATGGCGCGAGCATGGTTGTTGCATATATCTCCGTTGCGCTTGTCGTCTTTGCTTTCTGCGTGCTGATTTCACTGATGATGGTCAGAAATGCCATGAACCAGAGGGCCTTGATTTACAGATACTGCTCAAATCAGGAGGAACTGATTGACGAGCTTCAGGTGGAGCCGATGACGGGGCTTGGAAACAGGACCTCATTGAACGAATGTCTTTTGCAGCACATACAGAAGTACCACAACGGAGAGTGCATTCCGCATCTTGTTTTGATGGACATAGACCATTTCAAGGATGTCAACGACACTTACGGACACAACGCCGGGGATGTGGTTATAAAAAATCTTGCCTCGATTATCAGAAAAAACATGAAGGGAATCCGCCGGACTTTCAGATTTGGTGGTGATGAAATGGTTTTGATTTTCGGAAAAGAATCGCTGGATGAAATAAAAGAGACCATCGAAAATATCCGCAACGAATTCAGATCCACAAAATATAATTTCCATCCCGACCATAAAATTACTTTGAGCGTGGGTTGCGCACCGTTCTACAAGGGACTGAATCAGAAATCTTGGTTTGAGCTTGCCGATGCCGTCATGTACAAATCAAAAGAGGGCGGAAGGGACACAGTTTCATTTGCCGACGAGTGACGTTCTGTTCAAGCCGATTAAAACTCCATGTAGATTTTTCCGTCAAGCAGATTTTTCCACTGGAATTTTCCGTTTTCAAAAATCATGTAGCTGTGCGGTGAATTTTCTTTCGGGATTGATGTGGACCCCGGATTCATGTAGATGAAATCCCCGTTTTTTTCGCAGGCTGGAACGTGGGTGTGTCCGCACAATAGAATGTCGCCTTTCTTCATCGGAAGCGGATTTTCTTTGTTGAAAATGTGACCGTGGCTTGCGTAAATCAGATTTTTTCCGCCAAAATCAAGGACTGCATAATCGGCCATGATTGGAAAATGCAAAACCATCTGGTCAACCTCTGCATCACAGTTTCCGCGCACACATACGATGGAATCCTTCAACGAATCCAAAAGCTCAATGACTTTTTTCGGCTCATATTCTTCGGGAAGCTCATTGCGCGGGCCATGGTACAAAAGGTCTCCCAAAAGCAAAAGCCTGTCCGCATTTTCCGAGGCAAACTTTTCCACCATCAACCGACAATATTTTGCGGACCCGTGAATGTCCGATGCAATCATCCATTTCATACATAAATTGTAGCGGATTTTGTAAAAAATGTAAAATTGGCTGGGGTTGATTTTTACAGGTATGGGGCAAAGACTTCCTGAATCTGAGCATTGATTGCCACAAGCAGAAGTGCCGGACCCGAAGTTTTTATGAATCTATGGTTTTCCTAAAATCCTTTACTGTGGTATAATCAGTTATATGAAAAGATTTAATGTAACTGGAACCTGTTTTGCGGACAGGCATTACATGGTGAACATAGACGAACGCATTCAAAAAATAAAAAAAATGGTTGACCGGGGGGATTATTTTTGCATCAATCGGGGACGGCAGTACGGCAAAACAACGACCCTTCATTTTTTGAAAAAAGCTCTGGATTCGGAGTACACTGTTTTTTCAATCAGCTTTGAAGGTTCTGGCGACAAGTCCTTCGAATCTCTAGATTCTCTTGTAAACTATTTTTTTAATCAGTTAATGCAAAAATGTTTCCAAAAAGATTCTCCGCAAATCAGTTCAAGAGCATTGAAACTTTTAAAACAGATAACCGGCAAAGCTTTTTTCAAAATAAAGGTCTCTGAAAAAAATGTTGATTTTATAATTTCGGACTTCTGCAGACTTTGTTCAAAACCCATCGTGATAATCATAGATGAAGTGGATCAGGCCGGAAACTATCCTTCGTTTATAAAATTTCTTTCGCTTCTTCGTAAAAAATATCTTGAGCGCGAGGAGAATGTCACTTTTCATTCTGTCATTCTTGCAGGTGTCTATGATATAAAAAATCTGAAACTCAAAATTCGTCCGGATGAAAATCATCAGTACAACAGTCCGTGGAATATAGCTGCAAACTTCAATATTAACATGGCCCTGGAGGAGGATGGAATCCACGGTATGCTTGAAGAATACGAGCGTGACAACTGCACCGGCATGGATACACAAAAAATGGCAAAGCAAATTTGGGACTACACTTCCGGGTACCCTTTTCTTGTGAGCCGTCTGTGTCAGATTATGGATGAGGATTTGGAAAAAAACTGGAGTGACGGAGGATTTTTGGAGGCTGTCAAGCGGCTTTTGAACGAAAGCAATACTCTTTTTGATGACATCAGAAAAAAACTTGATGATTTTCCAATTATACGAAGAGTTGTCACCTCAATACTTTTTAATGGGGAAGCACAAACATTTAACGCTTACGACAAGGGAATCGATATTGCCAGAATGCTCAATTTTATTAAAAGTGACAATGGAAAGATTGCAGTATCGAATCGCATATTTGAAATATGGTTTTACAATTTATTTGTGTCAGAATCAACAACATCCAGCCTGAAATCAGATTCCGAAATAATCCGCGAAGGTTCCATTGATAAACCCACTTTTATCCGCAATGGTCATCTGGATATGAAAAAAATTCTTGAGCGGTTCTGCGTACATTTCAATGAGATTTACGATACCAAGGATGAAAAGTTTATCGAGCGGCAGGGGAGGAAATTTTTCCTGTTTTTCCTTAAACCGATTATCAATGGTACTGGAAACTATTATGTCGAGGCAGAGACACGTGACGAGCGGAGAATGGATGTAGTGGTTGATTATGCCGGTGAGCGATTTGTAGTTGAGATGAAAATCTGGCGTGGCGAAAGCTACAACGAACGTGGGGAACAACAGCTTTCTGACTATCTTGATTACTATGGTCTGGATTGCGGCTATCTTTTGAGTTTTTGCTTCAATAAAAACAAAATCCCAGGCATAAGGGAAGTTACCGTACAGACAAAGCGGGGTGAAAAAAACATTGTCGAAGCTGTGGTGTAATCACATAGAAAAAAATTTGAAGAATCTCCAAAACCGGGTTATAATAATAGAAGGATTTAGACATCCGTAGGAGCGCACAGATGGTAAAATGCTATTCACTTGGAGCTGCACAGGAAGTAACAGGCAGCAAACATATTATAGAGATTGATGGACGCAGCTTTATGATTGACTGCGGAGCATTTCAGGGTAAACGTGCGGTTGCCGATGAAAAAAACCGTAACTTTGATTTTGCCGCGGACAAAATAGAGTCCGTTCTTTTGACTCATGCCCATTATGATCACTGTGGACTTTTGCCCGTCCTTATGAAAAACGGTTACAGGGGAAACATCTATGCGACACCTGCAACAAGAGATTTGGCAAACATAGTCATGATGGATTCCGCCCGCATTCAGGCTCGCGATGCAGAATTTTTGGCAAAGCAGGCAAAAAAGAAGGGACAGAAATTCCACTGGCATCCGCTGTTCACCGAGGAGGATTGCGTTAAGGCTGCCAACCAGATTGTCTCGCTTGGATACAACCGAAAAATGTTCATCGCTCCAGACGTGCAGCTTGAGTTTTTTGATGCGGGACACATTCTTGGAAGCTCACTTGCATTTTTGACAATCACCGGGCAGAGGAAAAATCCGGTAACAGGAAAAACGTCAACATCCGGCATGGGCGGTGGACGCAGATTCTGGCACAGGCTTTTTGGTTCGGGCAAAACTGAAAAAACAAGCAAGCCTGTCGAAGGTGAAGTTGCATTGAGGGGCGCTCCGTCCGATGAAATCCGCGTGCTCTATACCGGTGACCTTGGCCGTGTCGGAAAACCGATTATCAGGGATCCTGCCACAAACGTCCCTGCACCTGATTATATTTTTATGGAAAGCACTTATGGAAACCGCCTGCATGAAGATCCGGGTGTCGCACTTGATGATTTGGAAAAGGTCATCAAACGTGCCGTCGCAAACAAGGGAAAAATCATAATCCCGTCATTTGCAATCGAACGTGCGCAGGAACTTGTCTATTATCTGCATCTTCTGGTCGATAAAAAACGCATCCCGCATATCCCGGTGTACGTTGACAGTCCGATGGCCGTAAATGCAACCGGAATCTTCCAGCTGCATCCCGAATGTTATGACGAAGAGACTTCCGAAACATTCCTGATGAACCATAAAAATCCGTTTGGATTCAACGACCTGACTTTCGTTCAGAGCGTGGATGAGTCCAAGGCGCTCAACAAAAAGACCGGCCCGATGATTATAATTTCTGCCGACGGAATGTGTGAAGCCGGACGTGTTCTGTATCACCTTGCGAACAACATAACCGACCCGCGCAACATAGTCCTGATTGTCGGATACATGTCTGAAAATACTTTGGGACGCAGAATCCTTGAAGGTGAAAAAGAAGTTTCAATCCTCGGCGACAAGTACACGGTCAAAGCTGCGGTTGAAAAAATCAATGCGTTCTCTGCCCATGCCGATTACAACGAAATGACCGAATGGCTCAACACAATCGACACAAGCCGCCTGAAAAAAATCTTCCTTGTCCACGGTGAAAAAGATGCGCAGGAATTTTTCACCGAACATCTGAAGAAAAACGGCTATCCGAATGTTGAGGTCGTTGAATACGGAAAAGTCTACGACATCGAATAGGAAACTATTATGGACAGCGAAACCGAACAAAGAATAATCGCCCTCGAAACGAAGATTGCCTACATGGAAGATTTTGTAAATCAACTGCAGGCAGTCTCCGTCGAACACACCGAAACAATAGAAATGCTCCGAAAAGAAAACCGCCTCCTCGCAAACAAAGTAAAAGAACTGAGCGACCAGGCGGAAGGCGACATCCCCAACCGACGACCACCGCATTATTGATTTTTTTGTGGGAGGGGGGGGGACATATACACTGAGGGGATTTTGGAGGAAGTAATGAAACGATTCTTTATTTTAATTTTATTGGTGTTTACGTTTGTAAATTTTGCTATTGCAGAAGAGCCTTTTTCAGAACCAACGCAAGATACAAATGTACGTTACCGTTTGTTCCCAACTCAAAATATGTGGACTTTCTTAAAACTTGATACAATGACAGGTAAAATATGGCAAGTTCAATTTTCTGTAAAGGGAGATGATTATCGTTTTGAAAGCGTATTAAGTTCTGTAGATATTACGGAAACCATGAAATTAGAAAAGAAAATAGGCCGGTTTACATTGTATTCTACTCAGAACACTTACAACTTTGTTATGCTGGATCAAATTGATGGATATACATATCAGGTACAATGGAATGGTGATTGGGAAAATAGGTTTATATTACCAATTCCTAATTTAGATTATTGAAGTTTCGTGATATTAGTATGAATATTTTTATTGTTGCTATTTGCGCAATTTTTGGCGTAGCATTTTTATCACTAATAGTTTTTCTCGGGCTAAATGCAAACAAAATAAAAGGTTGGTTCGGAGAAAAAAATATATCCAATCGACTTGAAAAACTTGACGCAGATAAATATATAACGCTAAATGACATTCTTATAAAAAACGAAAAAGAAAATACAAGCCAAATAGACCATCTTGTTGTTTCTGTATACGGTTTATTTGTAATAGAAACTAAGAATTATAAAGGGTGGATTTTTGGGAATGAAAAAGCTGAAAAATGGTCTCAAGTAATCTACAATCGAAAGAATTTTTTTAGAAACCCAGTAAAACAGAATTGGTCACATATTTACGCGCTAAAATCAGTTTTAAAAGATTACAGCGACTTAAGATATATACCAATAGTGGTTTTTGCTGGAAGTGCCGTCTTAAAAAAAATTGTTTCAAATGTTCCTGTAATTTACGATTATGAAGTGGCAAATTTTATACAAGAATACCCAGTTGAAAAATGTATTTCTTTTGAGGATGTTCAGAAAATTGCTTCAATTTTACAAAATGCAAATATTGAAGATAAGGAAATCAGAAAGAGCCATGTAAATAATATTCATAAAACTGTTGTTGAGCGACAGATAAAGATGGAAAACTTAATTTGTCCAAGATGCAATGGCGAATTAAAACTAAGAAATGGAAGGAATGGTAAATTCTACGGATGTTCTAATTATCCAAGATGTAGATTTACTATGCCTTATTAGAATGATTACATAACAAAGTTCCGCCACCGCCAGCAGACAATGATCTAAAGGAGGTCTAAGTTATTCATTTCTGAAATTTCTAAAGCAAGTAATGATTTATGGAAACTAGAATTGATTATGACGAAAAAGGAATCTGCTAGATATTTTCTATGTGGTAGATTTAAATTTTTCATAAAAGCTGGTGATATAATTAATTTAAAATATTATGAACATCCTCTGTATAATATAGACGCAGAAGTAATTTCTATTGATTACAATTCAATTACCTTAAAATTTTCAGGAGTTTCAAAACCATCTGAAATTCATATTATAAGTGAACGATGGTAAATATATTCAAAAATCACTCTTCATGGCTTTACGAGCATCAGTATAAAATAACCTTGAAAATTGGCGAAAATTCGGTAGTATAGGGATATGGGGATTATTTGTTATGTGGACGCTCACACCAAGGCGCAGGAAAAATAAAAGGTATGAAATCTGACTGCGATACCCTTTGAGAACGATATACCTTGTTGCTTGCAGCGAGGTATGTTGATTTTTCAGAAATTTTCTCGCATTGACATGAAAATAATGCAAAATCACCCAAAATATGATAGAATAATCTTATTGGAGGTGTAAAATGTCATACGATACGGTAATTGAGCAAGTAAAAACTCTTCCAGAACAATTGCTGACATCTGTTTCGGCCTTTATAAAATTATTGGAAGCTGAACAGTCCGAAATGTATGTAACAAGAACAGTTCCAAAGTCGAAGAAAAATTTCTTTGAGCTGGCAGGAAAAATTCACATCGACCGAAATTCTGTGACAGAACTTAGAGAGGCAAGCATTTTATGATTCTTGTCGATACAAATATCATCATTGACTTCTGGGACAAGCCGAGTGATGAATATGCCAAAATATTTGAAGAAAATGAAATTGCGACTTGCGGAGTCATAAAAACAGAACTCTTGCGTGGAAGCAATTCTGAAAATCAATTTTCGCAAATAGAAGAAGCCTTGAATGACTTTACATATCTTCCATTTTCAGAAAAAGATTGGATTTTACTTTCGAAACAATTTATTACGCTAAAACAAAATGGACTTGCAGTTCCTTTTCAAGACGCAATGATTGCATACCTTGCCATAAAGCACAATTGTGAAGTCTGGACTAATGATAAGCATTTCAAACTTATGCAAGTAGTTCTACCTGCATTGAAATTGTTTGATTTTCACGATAGCAGGGTATAAAAAGTGTGGCCAGAGTTTTCTTACGAGGCTGAATGTGATTTTACGAGCATCAGTATAAAATAC
>JAEEGL013400685.1_pt1 | contig 17185 bp, 10 predicted proteins | sample 9134231 | NCBI WGS metagenome assembly JAEEGL01 (sample SAMN16246548, study PRJNA631951) | gut metagenome | biome: gut microbiome; feature: rumen; material: fiber-attached | host: Bos | place: Iran: Karaj | collected 2018-10
CAGGCTGTACGATGACAATGCAAACCTCCTGTGCAAATACGACACCTCCATGGCCTGCGCAGCTTACCTCGAATACGGAGAGGATCAGGACATTATTTACGGCAGTGTCAGCTACCCGTCATGCTGGGTAATGAGGATCGGCGATGTCTATTACGCATATTCAAGAAATGGCGGCAACAACAAATGGACTCCGCTCTTCAATAAGCAGTTCGAGAACAAGCCCATCGGCTTTGAACTGACTGACGGCCAGGCCATGAAGGTCGACTCCACCACTATGTATCTCGTCAACAGCCCGAAATACGGCTATGTCAACGCGCCCATGTTCGAGACGATGGATGATTTCTACCTGATCAATTACGACACGATAATTAACGAGACCTGCCGCATGCATTGGGAAGAGGCATCTTCTTATGAGAACGGCATTCTCTACCAGTACTTTTACGGTCTCGACCAATATCTGATCTTCTACCTGGACGACCGCTTCTATGTCTATCACGAAAACTACTGCGACATAAACACGGATGAGTTCATCGGGGTGTTTACGAGTGCGGATGAGGTGAGTGAAGCGGTGGGGAGGTAAAAAGACACGCGGCCGAAACATAGGTAATATAACTGGGATAAAAAGAATTAAACGCTAGAATATAGTGCATCATCGTTCTTCGAAAAAACACTAAAACAGGTTCAATTCTTTAAAACATGGCATATAAACTATTCAAAAGAACAAAAAATAGTTTCGCTTATGCCTCCGCCTAAATTGATGCCTTCTATTTTATACCCAAGCTTACTGCAAATCCCTTGATATAACCAACATCTTACTCCATCGTATAGCAATTGCTGATTGTAGTTAGCAGGACTAAATCGAGTTGTACAGATTTTACTTATTACACCTTGATTCTTTTCTAATTCAGTAAATTCGTCACTATCAATTAAGACACTTTTAATTTCTATCCGATCATCAGTAGGAATATAGTTATTAATTCTCGCAGAAAACTTATGCCAATCATGCTGGTGATTATCAATAAATAGATAGTAATCTACTTTACAACTAAACCTATATTCGTTGTTCTTAGAAAAAATGGTTTTGTATAATTCGTAATATGCATTCGGCAATTTTGAAAAGTAATCTGAATATAGTTTATTGATTTCTTCAATACTATCACTTGCTAGAATTCGACATGAGTCTTCCCATTGAGAATGGATCTGCTTTACTCCTCTTGCTTGAAGTTCTAATAAATCTATCAGAAAATAAATGTTACTAGTAGAAATCAGCTTAAATACTCTATCTGATTTGAATATTAACTGTTTAGTGTTTTTGTAATATTCGTTTAATTCAACTTCAATGCAGCTCATGAAAAGAGGGTTGAAGAAATCCAAACAATTCGTATTCCGTTTAAATAGATTTAGAACCATCTTTTTAAACTTTATCTCATTTTCTGACACGCTTTGTGAACGATAAAACAAATAATCCACATAAGAAAGGAGACACTGCAATTTTGTGATTAAATCATTAACTAATAGTTGATCAGAAACAGGAGATAACAATTTTGAAAGCATTTTTGCTTTTTTATAAGTCCGTTCTTCTAAAACTATATCAGGAAGCAACTTAGCGGGTGGATTTTGGCAGAACTGCCGAATAATCTTATGAACACTTTGTTTAACATAATCCATTGGTTTTCCTTGTCCAGATAAATCAAAAATAGACCCATAATTTACTCTTTGATACTCTCCAATCTCGGTTCGGTTTACTCCTTTGTATTGCGGATAAAATCCAAACATATTTGTTATAGGAGGTCTACTTAGAACCACCCTTTTCCCTTCAAGATTCACACGACTTATTTCAAATTGATCAGTCTTTGATAATCCTATTCCAAACCTCCATAAACCTGGGAAACAACTGTCCTTAATTACCTTGAAATCTCCATTAAATAAATTATTAATATAATCTGCAGCTTCTTGCAATTCTGCTATTTCAGAACGAGATTTAAATAAAAAACAATAATTCCTACTATCTGATATCTTCAGTAATTCCGTGTAAAACGCATTTATATCAGTAATAATCTCGTCTTCAGAAAAAGCATATGAAATATGTTCTTTGCCTTCAAAATCCATTGACATCAGTTTTTCATCTGAAAGATAAATATAAAATACCCGCTTAAAATCTACATCTACTACAAAATAGATAGCAGGACTCTCTGTCACTTTTGCCTTAACATAATAAAGGAACGAAGTGTCGAGAGAATAAACAAATTTACCTTTGTTTTTACCAGATACACATTGACTCAATGAAGATACTTTTTTTATTTGGACTATAAACTGTTTTTTCGGTTCACCATCACTTTCAACAAGCTCGAAATTGCCATCGTGATTCGGCGTCCTGTCATTCTCTTTGAAAAAAGTCTTGATTTTGTGATTGCTTTCCAAAATTTCTGAGAGTATCCTGATTTCTTTTGCTTCATCAAATGAACTCTCAGAATGCTTGGCCATTCCTATTGACATGCAAATCCCCTTTCTCCTATGTGAACGCGAGTTGCATCAACCATACAAACCTTATCATAGTGTTTAAATCTCTTTCTATCAATCAACAATATTAATTTTTGTTATACCCAAACTTCCCTCTTGATAGCAGAACTTCTTTCCACCAGTGTTCTCGATCAAGTATTACTGCATCATCGGTTGTTGATTTATATATTTCAAGAATAGAGTAGCTAAAATACTGCTTTATATGTTTAAAGCTGAGACTCTTAAGATCTTTGTTGCCACCATGACCATTCTTGATATACGCTTTCCACCTGCCCCAAATCATATGGTCACCAATGGCTGATCCAACATACTTTTTCCCGTTAGAAGAGTCTGTAATAAGATAAATGCCCTTTTGATTTGAGAGCGCAGTTTTCCAAGGATCAGTGTCAATAACTGCACTAAGTTCATTCCAAGACAGGTTTACTTTATCGTAACCGGGAAAAGGAATCTCATAGCTATCACGTCTCAGTTCCATGACTTCAAGTTCGCCTATGTATCGTTCTAAACAGCAGTAGCTTTGCCTAAACTGACGTTTGTAATAGATTATTGCTCTGCCTATAAACTCTTCACCAACATCTGTCAGCGTCGTATCATATTTGAATTTTCCGTTTGTTGTAGTTTTGACACTATTAACCTTATAGATGCCGCCATATAACCATTCCATATTTCCAAGGTATATAAGTGCGACAATGTACTTGCGGCCAAAGTTCTTATTGTTCTGGCGTTCTTGCCATGATTTGAAATCGCCCATCAGAAACTCATTTAAGGCCTCGTCCGGTCTAGTTCCACCACGAGCGAAGTGAATCTTTGTGTCTTTTTTGTTTTCCTCCAAAAACGGTACAAGAGTCTTTAGCAACATGGTATCATCTCCACTTCATAAACAACCTGATCACTAAATTATTTCTTTGACAAAACCCGTTATCATAGGGATTGTTTTATCACCATCAGAGTTAATTACTTTTCTGCTTGTTAAATAACCAACACGATGTAGTTCTTCAGTTAATACACCGTTCAAATCAGTATATGGAATGGAATACTGATGTCGTTTCCCAGCTACTAACGACGAATAATCATTACCAAGGTCTTCCAATAAAACCGAGATCTGCCCCAAACTATAGTTGCTAATCTGATTAACTAATAGATTTATTCTATGCTCTACATTCAATAGGTTCCAAGCATAATCAGAGTAGAATTTAGGGATTGGATAATCAATAGTGCTTAGCATTTCCGCTCCGGCCTTCGTCATATGCTTAGTATCAAATTGATTAAGGATCTTATATTTGTCATCGTTGCTGAACTCATCGGATTGCAACAGGTTTATAAGTGTTTCTTGATCAATACCAACTTGTGATAATTCAGCCACAAATACATTAGGATATTTTCTGGCATATTCATAGCTCAGCATTGGCCAAAGGGAATGGATTTTATTCCAAGAATCAGCAGAAAATGGTAATTTATTTTCTTCTATCAGTATTTTCGTCTTTTCTAAATTCAAATCTGCAAAATCTGTAATAGAAAAATCAAAATCTGCACTCTGAATAAAATGTCTAAATGAATTCTCAGATAGACCAGAATACAACAGACTTTTTTTGAATTCATCGGAAACAATGGGGGAATTAATCTCTTTAATGAGATCATTCTCATTCCTTTCAAAAAAGCCCAACAATTCATCGTCAAAAGCGAATGAGTCAAAATATGACATAACATTCTCAATACTAGGTGATACTCTATCACTGGAAATAAGGTACTTCCAAATCTTTTGTTTGGTGTCTCCGTACTTCTTTTGATTATCAGAACAACACCCATTTATATTTTCCCATACCACCTTACTCTTATTCAAAACCTGAATGCACAAATCATAAAATTTTGGTAAGAGTAATTCTATAATTATATTGATCGTATCCAGAGTTTCATCGGTATTAGACTCGATCTTTAAAAACACATCAGAAATATATTTGTCAAACTCAACAGCTATTCGCTTCGATAACGGCTCGTAATCTAAAGTAATAATTGAAGAGTAATTTCGTCTGCTAAAATCGCTCAAGTGCTCTGGTAGTTTCCACACAAATAGTTGCCTTAGCATATAGACATTCATTTCATACTTATCTTTAGAGAAAATATATTCTTTTATTCTGTCATCCACTCTTTCTAAGTTGGTCTTGCCAAAAATGATGCTTATCCCTTCTAGTACCGATAACTGTTTTTCAACCGAAACAGAAATTAGATTATTAAGTGAGTCCTCATTTTTTAACAAAAAAGTCGTTAACGGCCTGTTGTTCTTGTCAGACGAATCTTGTTGAATAATATCCTCGACATCAGATGTTTTTATTATCAACTTAAGATAATCAAACTCTTCCACTGTAGAGATAGTTGCATCGTTAATAATATCTGTCCAAAGATGCTTATTTTTCTTTATTAGTAGATGTACAAAGATCTCAATACAATTGCCTCGATTAATGTAGGCTTTTATAAAATCAAAACTAGCATCACTCTTATTGGATAATTGTTCCATCAAATAATTAGCTGCAGCAGATTCTGATTTATGCGTCAACACATAATCAACTAAGTCGAAGTTTAAAACTTCCGGTTGTTTAAACTCGTAATCCATTAGTCGTTCAAATACCTGAGCTGCGTTAAAAATATGATAGGAAAATGCGTAGATCGACGAATGGTTTCTAACTCCCAAAATAAAATTCATTTCGTCCTTCGAAATGCTATTGGGTCGGAAGTAATTAATGTAGTTTTCATAAGTCTCATCAATAAATCCATTTCTAAGCATGAAAACTAAAAGAGGATTGCTTAGTACCGCTTCGTCCAAGAAACTAACGCCTATGAAATCTATTGCTTTCTTCATAGACCAAGAATGTATTTCGCCTATTTCACGATCAATCTCAGCAATTCTCTGATATGTAGAATCAATACAATTATCAAGCCCATTGCGTATACGCTCTATTCTCTCAAAGTAGTTCCCGTTAGTAGCAACTATGTTTTCTGCATTAGAAATCTGCCGTGAGCTACCAGAAGGAAAACATATAAGTAATTGTTTTCCCTTCAGATTATTAGCGTCAAAAGAATCACTAAGCATATTTCTTAATTGATATGAGGTTCCATTAATCACAATTCGATTTGCAAGTTCATGCGATTCCCCTAACGCAAATAACAATGCTAGTTTTAAGTCTTTGATCGATATTAAGCTTTCAGATTTTATTTCTTTTAATGTTTTTTCTTCAATTAAATGTTTTTCTTCTAAATACAAACTCTTTTTATTTATCAATTCCTGTTTATTTGAAAAGGCTTTTCTTACTATACTGTCTTCTACTTCATCTTCTAAATCCGAGAAATCTCTAGGGAATAGATTCTTAAAAACCATTAACGCAAACATTTTTTCGTCATTTAAGTCCAGTTTTTGGTTGCCTTTAAGCGTATTTTTGAAGATGATGAACTCATTGCAAATACAAATAGCATCTCTCATATCATTAATATATGGAGAAATCATTGTAATAAAATGTCCACTAATGTCATAGAGATTACTTTTATCTTTAGTGATGTTGAATCTCAATAATTCTCGCAGTATTTCATTTGAATTTGAAGAACTAACAACAGAAACAATCGGAATAATAAATTCAAAAAACTTCGTTCTCTCTTTTGAATCTGTGAATAAATTATCTCTTATTGCATAGATAAACTTTATTCGTCCATCAATCTTCTCATTATTATTTAAAATAGAATTAAGGTTTCTTAATTCAGAAAAAATTGCGGAATTTTCATATCTATCTAAGTCTTCAATAACAACTATTTCAGTTTTTGTATTTTCAAAAAAATAGACTATCTCATCCATGTATTTATTAAACACAGATTTTTCATCAAACCCCTCAAAAATGAACCCTGTTTTATCAAGAACATTTACTTCACGGACTTTTCCGTTTTCCTTAACCCATTTTACTATCAAACTTGACAACAACATTAACAAACAAGCTGCAAATAAGAAAACCACCCAAGACAAAGCACCCAAGTTTTCATTTGTTCTGTTGATCAATTCGGATATGCGCTCATATTGAAAAAAATATAACAGAGAAGACAGCATTAACACAAATACGATAGAAGGAACAATTGTACTACGCCACTTAACTTTTGATATTCTGCGGTATCTGCTTTTAGGTATTCTTTTTGAAGAAACAGAATAAAAAATCTGCTTAAGTATTTCTTCCTCAAGCCTTTTGGTCTGATTGCACAATAAGTCTTCGTTCTTATCATCAACAAACTTGAAAGCTGCCAATGAAATCCGCAAAACTTTTTTCTTAGGATAATTATTCAAAAAAGCATTAATAACACTACTCTTTCCTGATCCGTATGGTCCAGAAATTGCTATGTTGTGAATTTCTTTTTGACTAACAGCCCATGATAATGCAGAAATATACTCCGAGGCATTTTCAATATCGCTCGTTGGCGCTAGCGATCTATATCGTGAAGATTTATTGGCATTTGATATATGTTTCTTTTCTTGTTTGTTCCACTTTTTCATAACTATCTCCTGACTCTATCGTTCAGTTCTCAATTCCCTATATATCATTCCTGCTAATGCGCTCATAATTGCATTATACTTTGCCTTATCTTCAAAGAGCGATGAATAGCTTTCCTGTGACTCTGTGTAACTATCCATAGCTGCCTTTCCAAACGCATTCGGGAAAATGCTCTCTGTGAATATCCTTGGGTCTGTGGATTTTGCAGAACTAGCAAGTTTTTCATCCTTAGCCAATCGATCATGTAAAGCACTAATGATTACTTTGTCAGCTTCGGTGAAGTTGCCCTTATATTTCTCGTTAATCTTCTCGAGAATCTCGTCCAAGGTGCTTTTCTGCTGTTTGCCCTGAGGCCCTTTCTTATTTACAGGAATATATACACCATCTTTGTTCTCTAACTGAATCGCGCCTTCGAAAGTCTTCTGAAGTTTGTAGTACTCCAACCTTAGTTTTCCATCAAGGTCAACCGGATCTTCCTTTTCAGCTGGTAATAGATCAATAAGAAAACTAAGGAACAGGTATTCCTTGTGCATGTCTGCATCAAACATTCGAACTACTTGTGTCAGATAACCATACCACCTGATAAGTTTTCTGCACAATCTGCGGAACTGATAACGTTCTTCTGGATTCTTCAAATTATATCGATCAGCAACGGGCTTCAGAGCGCTCGTCATTTTGCCCATAGCGGTATCATCCTGCTTGCCAGGTTTATTCCATATTTCAAAGAATGAAGCTATGTCATCGTCATTGTAAATTGCAAAATCCAGCAGTTCTCTTTCTGTCTGGTAGATAAGATCAACATTAACCTCTTGATCAAGGCTTGTCTCCTGATAAAAGGGTTGGAATGCTTCCAATATATCCTCTTTCTTATTGGCAAAATCTAAAACAAAGGTATCAATCTTACCCGGATATGTTCTATTTAGTCTCGATAAAGTCTGAACTGCTTTAACGTTTTTAAGCTTCTTATCGACAATCATCGTGTGAAGAAGAGGCTCGTCAAATCCAGTCTGATACTTCTCAGCAACTACCAAAACATTAAAATTGTCATGGAACTCGGCTTTAGTCTGATTCTCAGATATATGGCTGCCATCTTTTCTGACATTCAATCCGGACTCGGTATATTCATTGTCTCCGTCCTGTACAGTGCCTGAGAAAGCAGTAAGGACATCCATATCAGTATAATTCTGCTCTTCTATATATCTCTTAATTTCATGGAAATACCTTACGGCTGCTAATCTGGAATCGGTAACAACCATCATCTTTCCCCTACCACCAATCTTATGACGGGTAGTCTCTCTGAATGTCTCTACGATAATCTGAGACTTCTGACTAATGTTATATGGATGCAGCTTCTCATACTTTTTGATTATCTTCGTAGCACGGCTCTCAGGAAGTTCAGGATTCTCAGAAGTATTCTTAGCTATCTTAAAACAAGTGTCGTATGTCATATAGTTCTGAAGAACATCTAAGATAAAACCCTCTTCAATAGCCTGACGCATGCTGTAAATATGGAACGGATGGAAAGTGCCATCCAGATAAGGAGTTCCGAACATTTCAAGTGTAGGAGCCTTAGGTGTTGCTGTAAAGGCAAAGAATGACAGGTTTGGATGCTTACCATGGGTAATCATTTCCTGAATCAGTTTGTCATTTCTGTCGATTTCATCTTCTGCCTTGCCTTCAATCTCTGCATATTCTCTCAAAGCTTCTTCAGTATCTGCGAGTGCAGCCTTAAGTTTTAACGCAGACGTTCCTGTCTGAGATGAGTGAGCCTCGTCAACTATAATTGCAAAATTTCTTCCTGATACCTTGTCGACTTCTTGATAAATGACCGGGAACTTCTGAAGTGTAGTAACAATTATCCTTGCACCGTTGTTAATTGCATCACGTAGATCCTTAGAGTTCTTATCTTCGCCAATAGGTTCAACAGAACCCAATGTATGGTCAAATCCAGAGATTGTTGCCTGAAGCTGTGCATCAAGTACTGTACGGTCAGTAACAACGATTACGCTACGGAATATGGCATTGTTATCTTCGTCGTGAAGAGATGCCAAACGATATGCAGTCCAAGCTATTGAATTTGACTTTCCAGAACCTGCACTATGCTGAATAAGATAATTAACACCAGAACCATTCTCAGAGACATCAGCAATCAATTTACGAACTACATCGAGCTGATGGTATCTGGGGAAGATTAATGTCTTTTTCTTAGTAATCTTTTCAGACCCATCAGGCATCAGTTTCTTATCTTCTAAGACCTGCAAATGAATGAACTTTTGCAGAATATCCATCATGCTGTCTTTTTGAAATACATATTCCCAAAGATATGCTGTCGGGTATCCTTCGGGATTGGCAGGGTTGCCCTTGCCACCGTCATTACCTGCACCGTTTGATCCCTGATTAAACGGAAGGAAGAAAGTATCTTTTCCAGCGAGCTTCGTTGCCATCCAGACTTCAAGCTGATCTACGCAGAAATATCCTAGAATTCTCTTATTGAACTGAAAACAAATCTCTCGAGAATCTCGGTCATACATCCATTGGCGCTTAGCGTTATCAACATTTTGGCCCGTGTATTGGTTCTTGAGTTCGAATGCAAACACCGGTATACCATTAACTGCAATAACCATATCAACTGAGTTGTTGGTATCAACAGAATAGTACCACTGACGATTACAAGTAATCTCATTCTTCTCATACAATTCAAGGGCCGTTTGATTAAGACTGGATTCAGGCTTAAAATAGCACACCTTGAAAGATATCCCTCTATGCTTAAAGCCATGACGAAGAACAGAAATAAGGCCATCCATATCACATGCCGTATTGAAAGCGTTACAGAACTTTCTCTCGGGATCTACTGCATTCTGAGACTCGAATCGAGTCCATTCTTTAGGTTGAGTAGATTTAACAAACCGAATTAAAGTGTCGGCAAACAAACCTAATTTCGCATCGTATGTATCGTTATTATGAGTGTATCCGCCACTTGTAGAAAGAAAAGATGTCTCTATGTCTGATTCAAAACGTTTTTCGGTGGTAACCATTTTTTCGGTTACAGAAGCAGATTTCTTGTTGCCATCTTCTGTATATTCACCTAAGCCATATTTTTGGCGGATGTCTTTCGGAATATAATCTGACGGTTCAACATACTTATCTTTTCCGCTCATAATTTATGCCTCCTTTTTGCCTGTGATGTATTCGTAAATCATAGATTTCTTATAGGATTCCAAATCAGATAAAAGTTTTTCTTTGCATTCAATTAAATGATTTATGTTCTGTATTTTGGAATCAAGGTATTCAACTATCTCAGCTTGTTCATCTTCTTGAGGCAAACAAATTCTTATTTGCCCTAGTTCTTCCTGATTTATTTTTGGCATCTTAACCCTGTCTTCTGTTACCAACTTAACTTGTGACAGAAAAACATCTGAAAGCATCATGTAGACGAGATACCGTTTATTAATTGTAGTTTCTATCGGATACATATCTGCGCTACATAAGCCGTCAAAAGGGGCGATAATCACTTTGTTAAGAATAGGACGAATCTTAGAATAAATTATCTGTCCTTTGAAAAATAAATGATTATCACTTTCTACACCAACTTCTCTAACAGTTTTATAGTCAAGTAGTTTAGACGTACCTTTTTCAATGTTATCGGGAGCTATCTGAGGATAATTAGCAAAATCACTTGGATGAACAAGATTAGCCTTTACAGTTGCAACATACTTAAACTTCAACGCCAACCAGTCTTCAGGAATCTTACCTATCCAAACAACACCACTTTCCTGTAAAGGTCTGTTACCGCGCACGCCTTTTGTAACAGCCTGCGTAATTATCGCCTGCTTCAGTTTATTGTATTCTTCAATAGATGCTTTGGTTTTTTCTATAATGCTGTCAATGTAATAGCATTGGCAATCAATATGTGAGACTATGTGTTCCTGTTCATGCACATTTGGTTTTAATATGATAAGGTGTTTTAATTCATCCCAGTTTAGTCCTTGTCTAACACCGGAACCCATGCCATAAAAACCCTTAGCTAAATCAAAGGAATGAAGATAATAATATAGATACTTAGTGACATTAGCGCTCTTATTTCTAAGAGTTAAATATGCAGACGTAATAATTCCTTTTTCATTTGAAAGCCCGACCCTTAAACTTTTATGGTCATTTTGTAAATCAGTTAATCTTAGTACAATATCATCCTCTTCGATCACATTGTATGTTTCAAAGCTATCCGGGAGTAGTCCTTCAACAGTATCAATACTCTTGTGTTTTATCTGTCCATAACTTAATGAAAGAAGATTTGACTCGATCATTCCCGTATTTTTATTTTTAACTTGTTCAAAACATTGAAAAGCAAATATAGTATTCCAATCTAGAGGTATTTCACCAATCCATTCAACGCCGCTATTCTTCATTTCTCGAGTCATCTTGTCACCTCTTTCTTACCAGTGACATATTCGTAAATCATAGATTTCTTATAGTTCTCAAGTTCAGTAATTAATTGCTCTTTCTTAGTGATGAGGGCGTCGATTTCAGTGCACTTTAGGTTTAGATAGGCAAGTATTTCTCGCTGCTCCTCGATTGGTGGACAAGCCACATGAATATCTCGAAACTGATCGGAGTATGTACGCCATCGCATAAGCATTATTCCGCGCCCACGTTTAAAGCAGTCACCACTGAATCCAGATGTTCTGAAATAGTGATGATAGTATTCGCATTCGATTATGTCAGATGGAACATAAATATCATATGCAGGACTTGTTACTCCATTATATGCCGAACGACCTATAGCGCCCATCCAGCATAGAATGATATTAACAACAATATCATTTTCATAAACCAACTTATATCCATCTGCATTAGATGCCTTATTACCAGTGGTCTTTTCAATATCACTATGTTGTAATACTCCCTTATCTGTATACAACGAAATAAGATTCACTTCTTCGAGCGGGAGTGAATTCCTCTCATCTCGTAAAGAAAAAATATTCTTAATCCTTGTAACTTCCCACTCCTTAGGTATCTTTCCAATCCACTCTATACCGGAATCCTTCATTGGCCTGTCACCACGTACACCTTTAGTGACTGCTTGAGTTATAATAGCTTCTTTTAACTTTTTGTATTCCTCAATCGACTTCTGGGTCTTCTCAATAATACTATCTATTAGGAAACATTGGTTGTCCATAAAAGTTGAGATGATCTGTTGTTCATCAATAGGCGGATATGGAATAACTTGTTCATTCCATAAAGATGCAGACCAAGTGGTTATGCTAACGGAATCAACAACAACTCTATTTATGCTTTGTTGTAATCCATATTTAATATAGCGTTTATTTACTCCCTTTATCATATCTGCGCGTATGATATGATCTGTATAACAAGCATTTGCCGTAGGATTATAAACATACGGTATGCCATTTCGTGCTAATAACAAATCAGATTCCTTAGTGTATTTCCACGTGGGAAACTCTGAGTAATTTGTTCTAATAGGTCTTATTCCTGCAGTGTAGAATAAAGTATCGTCTACATCATTGGTCCAGTATTCTTTATCAATAGCTTCTCCTGTATTCATTCCATTATGCAAAAACTTGAAACGGATTGTTCTCCAACTATCAGGTATTTGACCAATCCACTCAATTCCGCTGTTTTTCATCTGTCTCATGAAATATCTCCCCCAAACAGAGAATTAAGACTATTTTGGATATTCTTTTCAAGATCCTGAATACGACAAATAATATCTTCGACCTTTTCAGGTTCCTGGTATTCATAGAAGTAGCGAGTCATTGGTATCTCATAGCCAATTTTCGTTTTCTTGGTATCAATCCACGCATCAGGAGCATAAGGAAGAACTTCACGAGCGAAGTATTCGTCTGTATCCTCATTAAATGGTACATTCTCAGTATCTCTTCTTGAAGCATCTGCTACAGGCTTTCCTTTCTTCAGCATAGGTTTGCCATCTTCTCCAAGCACTGGCCTCTCAACTACTATTTTCTTATATCCGAATTCTTCATTATCATAAATCTTGCTCTGGCAATAAACACTTTCTTTATTACCATAGATTTCGTCGTTCTTAAACTCTCCGTATGCTTTAACAATTAGTTCTCGGCAAATATCAGTGATGTCATATCGCTTGAAGCCAATTGACTTGCGACGTTGCTCTCCGCAATGAGAGGCATCAATAAGTTGAACTTTTCCAACTCGATAAGTCGGCTTGTTCTTATTTAGAACCCAAATATATGTGCTTATACCTGTGTTCATGAACATATCCGTAGAAAGCTGAATAATTGCATCAAGCCAGTCATTCTCAAGCATATATCTACGGATTTCAGAAGGACCACTTCCAGCATCACCAGAAAAAAGCGGCGAACCGTTCTGAATGATTGTCATCTTTCCGTCGTTCGCAAGCTTTGATAATCCGTTAAGAACAAAAAGCTGCTGGCCATCTGATATTTTAGGAAGACCTGGTGCAAATCGTCCAAGTTCACCCTTGGCAGCTTCTGCTTCAACGGCTTTCTGTTCTCTCTTCCAGTCAATACCGAATGGGGGATTTGAAATAATGTATTTAAACTTATATCCGCTGAATTGGTCTTCAGATAAAGTATCACCGAAACGCATATTGTTCGGGTCTCCGCCTCTAATCATCATATCTGCTTTGGCAATAGCAAAAGTAGAAGGGTTGAATTCCTGACCAAAACAAGTAACATCCATTTCTGAATTCAAATCGTGAATTCTTTCTTCCATACAGGAAAGCATCTGAGATGTTCCCATAGCCATATCATAAACGGTGACATTACCATTTTTGCTGAGGTCAGCATCGCTAAGAAGGATATCTGTCATAAGATAAATAACGTCGCGGCTTGTAAAGTGAGCTCCGGCTTCTTCTCCAAATGACTCCGAAAACCTTCTAACAAGATCTTCAAAAATGTAACCGCAATCAACTGCGCTGATCTTGTCCGGGCCAAGATAACCTTTTTGAGAATTAAACTCTTTAATAACCAGATACAGGGTGTTGCTCTCAACCATTCTCTTAATGATGTTATCAAAATCAAATTTAGATAAAACATCCTGAACATTGGCAGAAAAGCCATTCAGATAATCTCTGAAGTTAGATTCAATATTCTCAGGATCAGCAAGTAAGGAATCAAAAGTAAACTTGCTGGTATTGTAAAACTGATAGCCAGAAGCTTTTGTGAGGAAGCCGTCTTTAACATCGAAGTTCTTTACTTTCTCATATTGAGCCAAGACAGCATCATGTGTCGGTAGTAAACAATCATGAAATCTCTTAACCACAGTCATAGGCAGAATGACAAGACCATATTCATGAGGTTTAAATGGACCTCTGAGCATATCCGCAACATTCCATATTACCGTCGCTTTTTCTGCAATATTAGTGCCAACAACCTTGATTCTGTCGTTTGTTTCTTGATTAATGCTCATTGTGTATCTCCAATCAATGCTTATTTGATGTTAATTGTACTCTGCCATATCTCCCAATAATGGTACATTTGACCTCTATCTATTAATTATATTATAAGGACTGTAAAGATTCCTTGAATTTTTCTTGTTGAGCACGAAACAAACTTTTTGCAACGATATTCAAAGTTATGGCGACTTTTGCAAAATAGACTGCTCAATGTGCGATTATGACATCACTGAAATCAGTTGACATCAATTCGGCGACATATTTCGGCATCACTTTGCCAACTTATGGAAAAAGCAGAAAAAGCTCTTGCTCAGTTTTGCTAGTCTTGATCCTGATGCCACTAAACTAAATGATAATGTTCGCGAGGCTTACATCGCCCTTGATCAGGCTATATACAAACAGAATGAGCTTAGCTATCGAATAAAAGTTGATTTATACGAGGTTCTCTCATCATTTAATGAATTAGTTTCTGAACTGTACCCAGAAGCAGAAACTATCAGGAAAGAGTTATAAAACAAAATCGAATCATAAATAGTTAATCTATAATATAAAATAACCATATGTATCCCAAAAATAAACTATATTTACTATCACTATCAAAGCCAAGCACCAATTGCAGTATCTAATAAATGTATATGCTCATCTTGGCTTTCCTTATTATCGTCACTACCAGTAAAGTAAGCAACATTTGCGAATTGTCGTTTCTTATCCACTTGATTTTGCGGAGTTAAATCGTAAAGACTTATAACTCTGTTTTTTCCATCAGCAACACCAATTGATCCTGCAAATGCAACTAAACCAATTATTCTATCTTCAACATTGAGTGTAGAAAGCGAAAACAAATACTTGTATATAAGCATGGGGGCGTCTTCAGTTTTAACATTAAATAAATGCTTAAGCTTAGCATCTGCCACAATAAATTTTGCAGTTCGATATTTTGCGCTTGATCCAATTTCTGCGTTTGCATCATTCTTTTCGCTTATCTTGATAATAAAGTCTGGAGTATAATAGTATCCGGCAAATGAACCACTTTCACGTATTGTCGTTGTGGTGTTTCGATATAAACCTACTTTAGCTGAAGGCTCGCTCAGATCAAGTGTATTTCCTGCCTTTATATACGGTTCGTAGTAAAGCTCAATGCATTGTTTGTTATTTTCAAACACGAAATGATTTACACGTTCTATGTTTTTAAAAATACTGTTTTCATATGGAACATAGTGCATAACGTCACGTGAAACCAATTCATATTTTTTTGATTTTAACATTTCAGTAATGTTAATAAGAATATATATCTCGTATAACGTCGAAGCGTTGACAATCGAGAAGCTAAATTTCTCATATTCAAGCGTAAACATCCGATTTTTAAACCAGACTTGTATCATGTCATATATACGCCTGTATTGAGGTACAGAAAGCAGAACTGATGTCGGTTCAGGAATACGATCTATGGGTATATCGGCAACATTCATTGCCTGCTTATATGCCGACGCCATTCCGGCTAGCTTATCACAATATATATTTACTTCCTTTAAATGACGCTCTAGAACACTTCTTGCTCCATAAAACAAATAATAAGCTGAAGATACATATTCATCATCAACTGAAAAAGGCTCTATGTGATTATCAATAATCTGTTGAATATCGTCTCTGAACTTCAGACAAGTACGATAAACCTTTGTCAGAAAGCCATAAACGACCTGGTTTTCATATATATCATGCGATATCTCGTTGTATGAAATAAGAGTTTTTGTGGGAATAACATTTCGTGTTCCGACTCTTATTCCATGGCCATAACTCTGTTGAAGCAGTTCAGGGTGGCTCCCAATAAACTGTATGGTACTGTATGACATGAACTGCAGTTTTTCAAAATCATCAACTCTTGTATTCTGAATTGTCGTATATCTGCTATTTGCCTTGAAGAACGCAAAACTCTCTTCATATATTTTTATAACGCTATATAGCAAATGAAGCTGAATTTCAAGCAGTTCGCCCTCTTTGTTATTTCCTTTTACCACATCTCCATATACATAATCATCGGTGTCACTCACCAAATAGTAAGGCATATGATTGTAAACATATGAGGACATCTTAGCAATGGATTCACTCTGTAGTGTTTTTTTCACCATCACCTTCAAAAACCGAGACGCAAGATTTGTAGAGATATCGTCTTTAACTACAACAAGGCTAATTCGGACAAAGCCAAAGAAATTTTCAAACAGTCTCTTTGAGTTATCTAAATCATACATTTCCTGTCCGTTGATTATTACGTTCTCATATTCAACCACGGCACCTGTTTCTTCATCAAACACTGTCAGTCTATAGCTCTTATCAGAATATACTTCAGCATCAGATAAATGTTCTCTAGCGAGCATCGAATCAACACTGTCACTGATAAACAGTGGCACCTCCCTGTTGAAACGTTCATCTTCTGAATCTATACGAAGCTTATATACTGACATCACAGACTACCATTATGCAAAGAACTTAAAATACTTTAAATCTTTCCCTCGTTCAAGTATTCCTGTAAGTACGGTTTCTGATTTAAACAAATTGTTCTTAGTAAACAGATCGTTGAGAACCTTTAACTTATCTTCGTATTCTTTCCCACTTCCATTAATTTGTGTGAGCATTCTCTGTGAGATAGCATAGTCCAAAGCAATTGTAGAGGCATCGTCTTCATCAGGAACAAATAGTCTACTTGCAGTATTTATATATGGAATTATTGCACTTA